>Ga0228710_1008844_pt1 | contig 14265 bp, 9 predicted proteins | sample MedpolnodulmetaG_FD_177995 | JGI IMG/M metagenome (GOLD analysis project Ga0228710, IMG submission 177995) | Root nodule microbial communities from Medicago polymorpha collected in Santa Monica, California, United States - pink nodules | ecosystem: Host-associated > Plants > Roots > Nodule...
TAAACTGTTTTTACACTAACACTTCAGAACGTTCTGAAGTCTGTCTGTTAACTTAATCATTCCAAGTTAACAACTTGAGAATAACTTTTAAGTGACAGGATTATTTTTAAAGGGTCACAATTCAAAACCCCCCTTCCTTGTGACTATTTTATCTACTTCAGTTTTGTGCTTGATCATGCTTATCTGTCAATTGAAACTTGTCAGTTGGCAGCGCAGTAGGATTAAGTTCAAAATAATGTATTGGAATGCATTCCTTTACGTCCCTACTCATCTTATATGAGGGAATTCGATGTAAAAACATATATAGTTGATTTGGTAGAATACAAGTGTTGTGTTCTCTTCATTCTTTTGAGTTTTCAAAGGATGCTGCAAATCTCTATGTTAAGTACAAGGCACTTTAATATCAACATTTTGAGCAAACTTTCAAGAATATAATTTAAACCCAACATCATGATGATACCACATATTTACGGAGAATGTAATGTATTATAACATTTGTTTAAAAGTAAATAAATTTGTCGTATGAATTGAATTTATCTTGTTTAAAATGTATTGATAATGATTGAATATGATAAATGAGGTTAAAATGCACCAAATGATATCCAAAATGCAAAAAAAATAAAAATAAAGAAATGAATGGAGTGGTAGTTAACCACCGCTGAGCTGAGAGGTAGTTAACTGATGTCGGTTTTTTAAACCTAAGCAGTAGTTAACTACCGTTGAGGATATTTGCATCATTTCCATATATTTTTAGGAAGTATTTGTTGTCAAAAAAGCAACTTTCTAAAACTTATTGAATCTTAATCCAAATTCAATATTCGATATCCAAATAACAATGACACTCTTGAATCTATTTATATTTTATAGTGGATGCACCAAAAACCAATGGAAGGTTTTGAAACAACCAATTTTTATATAGAAAGAAATTTAGATAATTTTAATATGCAAAACAAGTATGACTCCGAAAGTAGTCCAGCTTGAGTAATAATCAATTTTTGTATTGTGACAAACAAAAATATATCAATGAAATTTGTAATAAGCAACTTTGTATTGAAAGTGACAAAAGTGCAGATAAAATTTGTAGCATTTTGGAACAACTTATATACTGATATGTTCGGTCAAGGTATCAGAGAAGCATATCAAGGATTCGATTCATATTTCATTGTTTATTTCACCTAAACTAAGATTGCAAGTTACCTCTCGAAATAAAATAACTTTTTTTAACAAATTGAAATAAAATAATTTATTCGCCGTTAACTGTTACATTTTTTGTATAAAAAAAAAAGTTGAATTTAGAAACTCCACCTTTAAAATAATATTATCATCTCACTCATTTGAACATATAGATTTAACTTACACCCGCACAACAGGTCTTAGTCTAGTTTTCAATATTTTCATAAGAACACTTAAGGACATAGAATCAAATTAGGTTTAATTTTTAGAATTTTGCTCTTCAGCCAACAAGTTTTACTCGCCCCCACCAAAATGACCAAAATACAACTGTGTGAGTTAACTAACGCAAATGTTAATCCTGCCTTAGTTAACTCATGTTGCGTGACTTAAGTCACGCATGTATAAATTTATGCAACATGCTAGAACAGACAGAAATCTCTATTTTCCCTAATTTTTTTCATTTTTTCAGTCTTTCATTCATTCATACATTCATTCAGTCAATTGCATTCATTCAAGCATTCATTCAATCAAGCATTCACTCATAATTAAATTACGAAAAATAATGGAATAAAATAACGGAAAATGTCATAAAACGCCAAAAAAACGCAAATGTAATAGGATTACATCCAAATCCAACAAAATGTCATAAAAAAACTACAAATGTACAAAAGTCATAATGCCAAAACCATACTCCCGTGGACTCCTACTCCTCCTCCGAGGAGCCGACATCTGCTCCAGCATGCTCCACTCGGATTGGATGCCCTGTATCATGCGAAGAACCTCTGGATTACCAAACACATTAGGGTGCCCAATCGCACTGTCCACTCTAGCTCTGATGTTGCTGATGATCTGGTATGGGTCTAGAGGATGTCTGGCTCACTGCTACTCAACAATAACCTCCTCGTAGGGAGGGACAGGACGAGGAGGGGCAACAGTTGTGTAGTCAGGAACGGCCGCAGGGGGGTTCACAATAGGATGTAATACTCTATAGAACCAACTCGTATTTTGGATGAAAAGAAAAGTGAAGTGTTATGTTTCTGTGTTGTTTTCATATACACTTAAGTCACGCAGAGACATGTGTGAGGGTTAACTCACGCAGGGGTATATTGGTCAATTCAATTGGGCACAAAAGTTTTGTGTTGGCTAAAGAACAGAATTCTAATTTTTATTAATTTCATTTACGGTGCCCCAATACGAGCCATACAAAACCTTATGGTTCAAAAACTAATTGTGTAAGGATTTAATATTTCTACATATACATCCAATCAAATCAAATTGTTACATGTGAAGAAGGCATTATTCTATCAAACCAAAACTTAACGGTGAAGGATGATGGTGATAACCAATCAAAAAAATGTTGTTATACCCAGTTATAAAATACGAATCAAGTTACAATAATGACCAATTATTGATGTACTTATGTAAAATGAATGCTTGTATTTTTTTTGTCCAAGACTGTTGTTGGAGATTTATTGAAACCGTTGAATTCAGAAGATCCGTGCTTCTAACTTACACCTTCCTAAATAAGTCGGTGTTAACGGTTATATGGTGTGACTCAGTTTTTTTGGTGTTAATTGATATCTGGAAAAATATGTCAAAGTTTAAAAAGCTGATAAAAGAGCGCAATTACATTTCAGAGCATTGACGACAGCATATAAGCTAAGGGTAGCATAGGGGTTCAATACAATTCTACTTTCAATTCATTTTAAGTTTATCCCCTTTTTGGAATCAGACAAAAAATAAAAATAAAAAGTAAAACCTATGTTGCATAGGTACGGTACAATACGGTATAAAAATACATCAATTTTTAAAAAATTATGGTACTTAGGTACATCAATAAAATCGTGATATTTTGTTATATAATATAACATGATAAAGATAAATTCTTAAATTTACAACAATCATCATGATAAAAGTTTAGAAAATAATTTTTTTTAGTTAGTTACAACAAAAAAAAAACTCATGCACACATAATACTATATTATCAAGTGAATATACGAGAGAAAGCCACAATTTTCACCACAATAGTATAGAATAATGAACAAAAATAGTTTCATGAGTACGTTCGCGTACCCGGTATGGGTACTTCACCTTTCTACAAGTACCCATGCTTCAGACGGTAAAACTAAAGACCACATTGTCATAAAATCCAAAATTCTTTGATAGAGGGTAAAACTAAAGACCACGTTGTCATAAAATCCAAAACTCATTGATAAAAATCAAAACATAAACATAATTTAAAATCTATTGAGGAGGAGGGGTTCGAAATAGGCTTATGAGTTCAGAAAGCATGCTCAATAACATTTTGTATTTTTCTTCTAGCTTGTCCACCCTTTCAGCAGTACTAACAAATCTTCCAAAATCAGCTCTGGACAAGTTAATTGATTCGTTATCATCAGAAACACCAGAAGTATAAGCTTGATTAGTAAGTATCTGAGTTTGTCCAAAAACGTCTGAACATAACGACATCTTCTTATCCAACGCGGTGCGACACAAGGAAGCTACTCGTTCCATGGTGAGGGCTTGTTCAACTAGATGTTCTAATCTCTTTTCAGGTATCATTACAGTCGAGGGGAACAGTTTTTGTAGCTCCTCCAGCAGTTTCAACCGAGTTTTTGCCCTTACAAAATCTAGCCCAGAAGAACCACCTTGGCCAGACGGTGACATGAAGCAGGAAGAAAGTTCACGAATTCTAGTACTATCAACACAAAGTTGTGTTATCTGATTCCTCAATGTGTTCAATGCCTCGATGACCTTATCCCCATCAATAAGCTCAAAAAATTTCTGCTCCAATATTAGAAGTGAGGCAGCCTTAACAATGCTTTCATCTTCTATACCAATTTGTTTCAATGTGGCTAGACTTTCGTCCCAATCACCATCAAGTACTTGCTGCATAAACAGATTTACCGCAGACGACTTCAAAGGTATGCCAGACTCCTCCTCTAGGTGTTCCCCACTCTTTTTGTAACCAAGAGAATACATCGCTTTGGTGATTATCCTTACAAACTCCCTTCTTTTTAAGATCCCTTTTGTACCAACATCTTCGTCGTCCCCTTCAGCTGATAGGGGCGGAGCCATCAAGCCACTTGTTGAGCCTACAACGTGCTCCATAGAAGATGAACTGTTAGAGACACTAACTAATCCTTTAGGTGACAATTTCGTTCTTTTCAAAGCTGGTTCTTCATCTTCCACACCTCCCATGGAATAACAACCAACAACAAAATGCCTCCAAAGACCACCTAGATACAAATTTCTACAAAAAAAAAAATCAAGAAACAACATAAATAAGTAATCAAATAGCATAGAACTTAATAAAGCATTTTGAAACACTTATATGGTGTACCATAAAACTAAAATAATAACATAACAATAATAATAAGTCGAAATTACAACCACCTCCCTTATGTTCTCTTTACAAAGACCCTCTATAGTTTTTAAATGGCCGACAACCTTGCTTATTTGCTTGACTAAGTGGCACACACACCTCCCTCAAAATATAACACTGTTAGACTGGAATCACCCATGATCTTCTATAAATAAGCTAGGATATCTTCCTACCAAGGTTCAAAAGTGAATCTCAAGACAGGGCGTCCTCTACAAAAGACGGACACGGTTTGAAAAAAAAGAAAGTTTTGTTTAGTTTGCTGCAAAATTTCTGCTACCAACAAATTACACATGTAAACTCACATTGGACAAATACCATCTGAGTTTATTATTACCGACGCAACATTGAATCTTGTTGCTATTTCCAATTTCACAAAGCATATGTGTCGGTGTTTGATAAGAAAATGCTTTCGATTAGCTATAAAACAATTATTGTTTTGAAATATAGATAATTAATAATCACCATTCTCGTATACTTGAATTACAAGTACAATTTACTCACATATTGTGCCAAACAATGCAACACGGAACTGCGAAGTCGGTGTTGAAAAAACGATAACAGAGATTTAAGAAAACTAAACTATCTATTGTACTTACAATCTATGTCCAGTGCCCACTTAAACACTTTCTTTTTCCCCAACAATTTTACAAGCGTGCTAGCTTAATCCCTATAAAATTAATCCGTAAACCCTAAATTCATAAACCTTAATTCTAAATTACTAAACCATAAACCCTAAATTTTACACAATTATCGATTGTTAAAAATAAAATAAAAAACTAGAAAATCAAATTCCAATACCCTAAAGGCATAAACCCTAAATTAGTCAAAAATTGAACGATTGAACAACAACAATCCAAAGCAAGAACTTAGCATTAGAGAATAAAACAAGAATCAGATTCATAACCGAAAGAAAAGAATAAGAATCGGAAACTGCAGACCCAGGAAGTGAAAATGATGAACCGACTTACCTATGAAGCAAGAAAAGCGATCTGAAGTTCGCCGGATTCCGATGAGCGATCGGTGATATGGCACCGTCGATCCCTTAAACCGATTTCTCTTTTCTTTCTCTGTGCAGTTACCAAAGCAGAAGAAGGCGATTGGATGGTATAGATATGTGTTTTACGAGAAATGATACCTTTGACAACTGTCTCCTTCATTCTCTCATTTTGTTGGGCGACATTCTTTTAGAAAAATGAAAATTTTATGACAACTTAAATATCATTTTTATAACATAATTTACGAGTTAATCCTTTAAGTTTTAAAAGTTTTAATTTTGTTTTTTAGTTAGACAGAATTGTCATGTTGGTCTTTAAGTTTTAAATAGATCATTTTAATTTATAAACTATTTCACCGCTATCTTTATTGTCGGTATCCATTTAACTGATGCTGATGTTTGTTGACTTGGATTAAAATAATGTCTTTTAAAAGCTCCAGGGTGTGAAAACGCTACATTTAAACATCACAAATGATCATTTAAAAAGCTAGAAAGGCAATTATTTACGACAACGAATGTCTTTCTAGCACTATTAAACGACATTTGTAATGCTAAAATGATATTTGTGACCATTAAACGTAACGTTTTGACACCCTAGAGCTTTTAAAAGGCGGCGTTTTGATTCAAGTCAACAATTTAATGGCTACATCAGCATCAATTAATTATTAATTGATAGCAGGGGTAACGATGAAATAGTTTATCAACTAAAATGACATATTTGAAACTTTTGAAACTTAAATGACTAACTTGATAATTCTGTCAAACTAAAAGGATCTTATTTTTTTGAATAAGTTAAATTAACCCACCTAATTGGCACCAGAGAGAATCGAACCTGAGACTTCGAGGAGGAGCACACTCTCAGATTCCAAGTCAATACCACTAGGCCAACCCAAGTGGGTTTCAAACTAAAAGGATCTATTTGAAACTTTTGAAACTTAAAGGACTAACTTGAGAATTCTTTCAAACTAAAAGGATCAAACGTGATATTTGGCCTTGTCTATTATATTCATATTATGTTCTCATTTTTTCTTTGTATTGTTTTGGTTTTTGTGTTAAGACCTACATTTCTTTGTATATTTTGGTTGTCCCACAATTTATCTCATCAAATGGTTGTTCAAATAACATTACACATTTTTTTATTCGAACAACCATTTTACATTTTGTAGAACTTTCTTACTCGCTGTATTTTTGCTTTTTCTATCTGTTATTTTGGTTTTTGTGTCAATACTTGTATTTCTTTGTATATTTTGGTTATCCCGCAAATTGCTCCAAAAAAATGATTGTTCAAATAACACTACTATAATTTCAAGTATATTTTCAACATTAACATTCACTTTTTAAGTGATGTAACTCGTGTAGAGTGTAGACTTTATATAAGTTTCACTTAATAAGAAAATGAGTGTCAGAGTAAACGTTGAAAATATGTTATTAGCACCTTTCTTTTTTTGTTGGTCGAAAATAATAGAGAAAGAAAGAGAAAAAGAGCGACTACGAACATAATGAGACTAGGAGAACGAGTTATTTAAAAATGGTTGTACAAATATCATTTCTCTTTGTTTTTACTCTCCTCCTGTCTATTTATGGTTTTTGTTTAATAAGTAAAGAGAAAAATAATGTTGTCTCAAAAGTTGTCATAAAATAATTGTACAAATATCATTACTCGTGTTTTATATATAGAGAAAAGTTTCATCAACTATTTTCTACTCAATTTCTCTTTTCTTTTTCTAATTTTTATTTTCTTTCCCTAATCAATTAATTTTTAATACGAAGGGGACCTAAATTGACGGCCGGAGAGGGAAAGTAATGCGACTAACATTATGAAGGATAGTGGTGTACCTACAAAGACTTTGACAATCAAATGGTGGGATAAAGACACAAAATTTTGAAAATAATTATTAATGGTGGGACTCACTTAAGGATAAGACACACTACATACTTTTTCATATCCATCTCTCACCAAATGGCATTGTCCATTCATTTTAAACAAATGGAGAAAATCTTAACTCCCCCTCCTACCATATGTACTCCTCGCTTTCTTCTACCTTCTCTTATTTAACAACTCACATTTCAATTTTATCCCGTTACACTTTCATTAATCCTAAACTTACCAATAAATTCAAAACCTTCTTCTCTTTCAAACCTCCCAATTCTATTCTTGATGCAAATCTAGATCACCCAATGTTCAACTTTATCCTAAATTAACATCTGAGAATTCTCTCTCTCATTTTCCTTGTGTCATCTTTTACATTCTTTCAAGTTTCTAAATTCTCATATTCATATTTCCTTTTGGTAGTTACAATTTGTAGCTTAATTTTATATAACTTGTTTCTGAACATGTCATTGACAAATAATGCATCACGCTCACTAATGTATCCTTTCATTGGTTCTTTATTGGTTATATTTTCTCCTTTCGCAAGAACCATGGAATACAAACACTTCATCAAAACCAAAGAATTAATTTTGGCTGCTTTCTCAAACTTGTTGAAACTTAGTTGATCAACATCATTAAACAACACCAGGACACACATTAAATAAGTTGAGATATGTAACTCTTTGTAACCATTCTTAAACGTTGCTATTCTATATGCATTTTCCATTACATGGTGAATGTGTACTTCTTGATATTGGTCACAAATAAGATTGTCGGACTCGCTAGTCTATATAGACTCGTAAAAGTCTATGAAAAATAAAAAATGGCTTTAAAAAACCATAAATGACACACATTTGACAAATATGCATAATAAAACTCCAAAGAACATAAAATTTCCAATTTCAAACTCCAGAATGAAGTTACAAAAAAAATAAAAAAACATAGTAAATCAAGCAAAAAAAAGCATAATGATGAAATTTTCAATTTCATCATGACTCATGAGCACCCAAGATAGTATTGAGAATTGAGATCATTCATAAATCACCAAAGGAGATTATAATTTTGATGTTCCTGTGTGATAAAATTTCAAAGCCTCATCCTAGAAATATAAGTAGTAGAAGCATGATAGCACCATAACCAGTGCAATATCATCAAGACTCCAGGTAAAAGAATTATGTTGATCCGAAGTGCTAATAACGATGTGATTAATTTGATTATCACAAATACCCCACAGGTTATGAAGTAAATCGTCTCTATCGTTGAAAGAGAATAACTTGTACTGTAAGTTAATGAGTAATTTAGCTCGAAAATCGATGTGACTCATCCAGGGATCAACAATAAAGAAAACTCCAGGCTTGTGCAAATAGCATAACCTTTTGAAAGCTAATTTAGATGGGGAATTGGAAATATCCCTTATATTCCAATATATAATCTTCATCTAAGTTTATTTTGGAACCATACCTAATAGAGATGATTCAGATGATGTATCAGAGATGAGTTTACCATTGAACACCTCATATTCATCTTTAATGTTATGGACTATGTTATTTTCCTCCTCTACCATATATGCCCAATTCCGTTTTAGGATTTTCATATCTTGTTGCACTTCTGCAAAAATGGAATTAATATCATCAACATTTTCAAAAACTAGATCAACATTAATATACATTTGAGTTTCCTGCACAACCTGTGGTGATCTAACAAGCATCCCATTATCGGCTTCTTCATTAATATTTTTCGATGTTACCAACCCTAATAAGAAATGATTCCATATTAAGTTGATTAAATTCCTTGTCAAGCTCTTCCGTGTTGGTAACCCTAACATGAGATTCCCTATTATAGTTATTACCATCTTTGTTTGCGTCATTAATTTTAACATGATGATGATTATCATCGTTTTCCAATACGACGGTATCATTATTCTTAGCCATAATGGGATTATTGACATCTTTGCATGGAACCTTTACGGGACTCTTTTTACGAGCTTTAGCATTTTTATCCTCCTCATTATCTCTTTAAATCTTGGCTTTATTTCAATCATTGATCGAATGCTTAACATTTTTGCTAACATTACCAAAACTATGGAGTTTTTCAGAATCAATGTCCAATAAAATGAGTATCCAGTTTTTTCAACTAACATTTTATCATGTAACTGTCCAGAAAGATCAATATCTACCAGAATTCTAGCATAGTGATTAAAGCTTCGATAAAAATTAGACTTACTAGTATTGTTGTCGATGCATATAGGTGTCCACGTGCTTGCTGCTATATCATAAATTAATTTAGGCCTATAATACTCCCGAGCAACTCCAGATATGCAGATCCAGCCTTGTGAACTTCCATGAGTGCCCTGATTGGATACTTCAAAGATCTTCCACCGCAGAGAATGAACGTTCATAAAAATCTTTACCTGGTGAGGTAATCCTCTACTTACCAATAGACTTCCACAAACTTTGTAGCTTTGCACAGAGTTCTTCCACCTTAAGCGAAGTTGCACCTTTTGGCCAAATTACAAGGTTAAATATTCCTTTCCAGGGATAGTGATAATGATTGTAATTTTAATGAAAATCATTAACTTGCAGAATAAGATATAGAGCACAAAGGCAGTGGTGTTATGGTGCATTTGGAAGAGGAGAAATGAACAAATATCGAAGGACGATGCAAAACAAATTCAAACATCTGTTGAACAAACACTTGATTTTCTTGACAAATGGGAGTTGGCAAACCAGACGAAACACATAATTACATCAAGCTTAATGATGTTGTAACATTACAAGATGACAAGATCATAACAAGATGACAAGATCATAACAAGATGAAATGTTAACTCAGTAATTACTCCTTCAGCCTGAATAACCATCTCTAGGGCAAGATAAAAGTTAAATTAAGAAAATAGTGTGTTGCGAACACATTAATCACGGTCAAATTTAAAATTCTCAAAAGTCCTAAGGCCTCTGATCTCTATAAATTCAAAAAGAACAATTATAGTAGAAAAGATATTCATATTTTCTATACATCAAACTCTGTTGTCCGACTCAATGAACGATTTCAACTCAGAAGCTCATAGAATGGAAGACTCGTCATGTTGAAAGCACATCCATCTACAATATCATCAAATTCACAAAATCAAATAAATAGGGCACAAAGATTACCCTAGAAATTTGGCTTTGGAACTCTAGTGAAATTCGGCTTTTCTTGTAGTGATTGGAGAGTTAAGCTCATCTGTAAGCAAGAACTTCACGTTTTTCCTGATAACTACGAAGTGTTATTATAGTGTTCATTGTATCGAGACTTTGATTTATGATGAATACTAATAAACCATTGTAACCATTTTATATTCAAACCTTGAACCCCTTATTTAACGTATTACAATGTTTCTATTTTTGAGTTTGCACATGCACAAATGCATGTTTTGCTATTAGATCAATTACTCACTTCATATCCTATTTAATTTAATGGTGGGTTTTATTGATTCAATGGTGGAACAATGGTGAAAATTAGCTTGTGCATGATGCGAAGAATTGTCTCATTCGTTTACCATAGATTAGCCGTATTTAAAAATAAAAATTAGCCTTATTTTTGCTGTTGATAAAATTTAGGATATCTCCGACCAAGAGCCGGAGACATATTCTTTGAGATACTTTTATTTATCCACTTACGAGGTTGATTTCTTCCAATAAATGATTTTTCATATATAGTTTAAAATTCTCAATGGCTTGTAACAGCTTAAAATTCTTAATTAGAGAGCATGTTTAAAAAGCCATTATGATTAAAACTCCAAGTGCTTACTTAAGAATAAGATTTACATGCAAAATAAAAACCCTTCAGCAAAGTTCTTAATTTAGGCAACACTGAAAGAACTTGCAGTGTCCTCAACAAACTTTCTTGCTCCCTTAAACCACCTCTTGTCTCCAGCTTGAGCCTTGCAAATGTATAGTTTTCCATCATTTACAGTTGCTGTAATCAGCTGGTGCTTTCCACCTTCATCTCCATCAGCAGTCCTTGTCAAAACTGATACGTTGTAATACTGTTTCCCACCGATCACTGGTGCTGAACTCTCTAAGATGTTTGCCACAGCTACAGCATTTGTATCAAAACCACCCTGAGAAATTCAAGTTCAAAAATAGTTGAGTTGTAAAGATGAGTTTTGCTAATTAGTTAAAGATGAATTGCAAATGCAAAAGTTATCGACACTTCGAATTGAAGGCATGACTGATGTCTGACACATGTCAACACGACACCGACACAGGTGATTACATTCAATCACTTCCATTTTCTAAAATTATTATCAATGTTTTATGTATCAGTGTCGTGTCTAGTGTTTGTGTCGGTGTTTCATAGATTACAAATTACTTGCACACCAATAGGTACTACTAAAAAGACATTTGGCTTGACATAAATTTCATAATGCATGGTAGTCATAAATCATTAACCAATTACCTCTGAATCAGTTTGGCCAAAGAAGGCTTGTTTCCCTAGCAAATAGTCCACCTGCAAAGATGAAAACCAAATCTTCAATTTCAACCAAAAACTGTTGTCATTGCCTTTAAAGTTCAAAGAGATTGTTCATTTGAATTTTAGAAGTTTCATAAAAAAAAAAACAGCACATTTATTTGTTTAATTTGTTCATTTGAATTCTGCTATTTGGAACAGAAATCATCAAACATTTTTTCGGATGAATTGACAAATAACTCCTACTAATGGTAATCTTACTTGAAACCAACCAATCACAAATATGGAAATTTGAAGTCTTGGAGGCAATACTTGTATTCATAAAGTTGTCGTAATAATAGGACATGATTGAATATGTTAGCTGCCTCAACATATAGTGTATGTTGGGGCAGACAATATATAATAAATATATGCCCATAAGGTGTAACTTCAGTGGTAAGAGTTTTTCCTTATATCATCAAATTACAAAGTTCAAGTTCCCTCGAAGACGGTTGTTAAATATATATATATATATATATTACTGATTTTATCAAAATTTTAGTATAAACTGAAAAAAAGAAAAAAAATTAGATTTTTAAAACCTTAGATAGGAACTCTTCAGGTGAACCATAGTCGGTGATGGACTTCTTGTCAGTTGTTTGGACAAGAACGGAAACATTGCTTGTTGCATCAAAATTATCCTCATATCTAAGAACTTGACCAGGGAACTCTCTCTCTTTGCTTGGATTCCACTTTGCTGGAACCAGCAGTTTGAATCCATCTCCATTGTATGGCAAAAAGTCTGTGTTTGTCTTTGCCTTTCCAAAGACATTGGCTGCAACGAAAATAATCGAACATAAATATTGCTTATTCTCGAAGTCACTCTTGGCACAATATCTAGATTAAACTCAAATTTCTTCGATCTTAAACTCTACCAAACCACTAGTTTTCATTTGATTTCTTCGAGAAATTTCACTTAACCAAAGTAAAATGTGATTAACATTTAGTTCAACAACCATGACTATTCTGATTATATTTTCAAAATCAACATGTACATTTTCACAACAACAAATGAAAACATTTCATTTCAAACCAACACAACATGCATGAGCTATGATCATCACCATTTCAAACATTAGAGTCTATTGGAATTAAATTTTCTGCAGTCACAGATTCAGGCAATCTCAAATCTCCACCGTTTCGATTTAAATATCAGACAACTCGTATTCTAAGTTCTATTTTAAAGTAAATATAATAATATTAGAATATAAGTCGTCTCATCTTCATCCAACAGTTGAAATTCCTTGACTATGTGACTAGTCTCAAATCTCCACCGTTGGATTAAAGATCAGGCGACTCAATTCTAAGTTATATATATTCACATACATTTAATAAAATTAGAATTAAAATATGAGTCGTCTAATCCAAATCCGACGGTTGAAATCATTTGACTCTATGATTTATCTTACTGCAGACAATCTAGGTTCATAATTGATTTTGTCATCTAAAGATGAAAAAAAATAGTGTCTACAAAAATACCAGCTTCTCCATAGGCAGCATCAGCAGGTGAAACCTTTGAGCCAACAGCAGCAGCACCAAGGAGTACAGAAAGTGCTAACCTACGAGAAACAACACTGACAGCAACATCCTCAACTTCTTGTTTCTGTGCCTTGCAAACAATATGGTTTGGTTTGTTGGTAACAATTTGGCGTTGAGACAAACTTCTAGATGGAGTTGTAAGAGCATATTGGGGGTGCAAGAAGCATTGTGTAGAGGCCATTTTGCTAGAGTCTAGTATAGTTTATTTTTCTTGTGAATATTATGAGACTGAGAGTAGGGAGAGAGTGTGTGTGGACTTTGAATTACATTTAGATATGGTGTATCTGATGTGGCATTGAACATGTGGTTGGTTTTGGATATTGGATTTGAAGTGGATGATTGGTAATATTTGATTGCATTTGTGATGTGGGATAAGGTTGTAAGGGTTGTGATTGGTTCCACGTGGCATATTGTCCACTTATTTTGTTTCTGGCTTTTTGTACTAGAGGACATTACCATTGTGTTCGCAAGGATTTAATCATGTATGATGTACTGTTATTTTATTTATTTTATATGAAATATTTATGTGTTCATGGCAAAAAAAATTATTTACTTATTAATTATTATATCTTAGCTCTCTCTGTTTTTATTTTAGGTTATTTAAAATTAATATTTTATTTCTTTATAGTTCGTACACAAGCACCCCTAAAAAAAATTACACAAGCAATTATAAATTGATATAGAGACAAATAGAGACCAATATTTTTTGAGAGCAAATAAAGACAAATATGGTAAGAGTGTTTCTTTTCATTTTTTTTTCGTTGAAGAAAAATTTGGTAAGAGTTTTTTTTTTTTTTTTTTTTTAAAAACAAA
>Ga0228710_1008845_pt1 | contig 14263 bp, 7 predicted proteins | sample MedpolnodulmetaG_FD_177995 | JGI IMG/M metagenome (GOLD analysis project Ga0228710, IMG submission 177995) | Root nodule microbial communities from Medicago polymorpha collected in Santa Monica, California, United States - pink nodules | ecosystem: Host-associated > Plants > Roots > Nodule...
TGAAAACTATTCCGCTGTTATGTTTTGATATTTTATCAAGTTGTTTTAATTAAATAGTATTTTATCCTATTTAAGAAATTTTGAAAAGTAGTGTGACATGTCCGTTCGTGTTTAACTCTGATTATTTATTATTAAGTTTGGGATAACGGGTTGTTACACTACGCGAGGATCATCTTACACGTGCCCTCCTCCGTCCCTAATCACACGCCGCATATCCCGGAGACAGTTATGACCAACGCGCGCCTATATAAGGGCGAACTTGCTTCACCCTCAAGGTATGATTCACTTTTCACAACACTTTCTATACACTCTTTCTCAGTTCCATTACTGACTTGAGCGTCGGAGTGCCTGCAAGCACCTTTCGTTCCACCACGAAGACACAGCACTTTCGTTCCAGAAGCCGTTACCGTCACACCGGAGTATTATCCGCCAACATTTCTCACCGGACAAACCAGTCAGCAAGACCCATATAATTTTTAGAGGAATGCTAGCAACACTTTCTTTTGAACACTCTTCATAACATTCACTCTTTTATTGAGTATAATCAATGCATGTCCCACCACTTTATTTGGGTTCCATTTTTAAAGTGTAGGAGTCATTTAACCCAACTAGGAAGTGAGCAATAGAGAGTCTAATTTTTATCATAGGAATGCACTAAACGATTTTTCTGCCAAGAAGCCAAACCGTTGTGTGTACATTTATCGGGGATGATTTTTCTTTCTGTGTGCCAATTATTATGGTAGTATGAGAATAATGAAAAGTCAAGAAGTAAACTTGTAAACCTACGGATAATGAAAAGTCATGGGTTCTGATATAGGAAGATAGTAATTAAATTCATTTTATGCAATCAAGATATATGCATGCATAGACTAAAGCTTTAATATTAATGTTGACACATTATTTAACAAATTTTCATACTCTACATGATAAAAAAACCATTAAACCCAACAGTAGTATTCTCTAAAAACAGACTTCAATTACTTGAGTGAGAATGGCAAAAAATTACATGGGTCCTGCGATTGGAATTGACCTTGGAACAACTTATTCATGTGTAGCAGTTTGGCAGAGCCAAAACAATCGAGCAGAAATTATTCACAATGATCAAGGAAACAAAACTACTCCTTCTTGTGTCGCTTTCACTAACTTGCAACGATTGATTGGTGAAGCTGCCAAAAATCAGGCTGCAACTAATCCAACCAACACTGTTTTTGGTAACTAATCTTTTTATTTTGGATTATAGTCATTTATACTAATTATTTTTACTATTTTTCACTACAAAATAAAAAGCAAAAATTAGCAAGCGAAATTTAGGGAGGGAAAACATGAAATCCCTCTCTAAATACGTTACTAAAATTTGCGATTAGGGAATTGCTGCGGGATTTCATTTTTTTGCTAATTATGATTTTTCATGTAGTGTTTGATTTGCTGTCATGAGAACAAAACAATTTATAACAATGCTTTCATTATGCAGATGCTAAGAGGTTGATTGGGTGGAAATATAGTGATTCTGTTATTCAAAATGACATACAATTATGGCCATTTAAGGTTGTTGCTGGTGCTGATGACAAGCCTGAAATCATTGGTAAGTATAAGGATGAGGAAAAGCGTCTTTGTGCGGAGGAAATATCATCCATGATCCTTACAAAGATGCGCGAGATTGCAGAGAAGTTTTTGGAGTCATCTGTCAAGAATGCAGTTATTACTGTGCCTGCTTATTTCAATGATTCTCAGCGAAAAGCTACCAAAGATGCTGGTGTCATTGCTGGACTGAATGTAATAAGAATAATCAATGAACCGACTGCTGCTGCTCTTGCATATGGTCTTCAGAAGAGAGCTAATTGTGTTGATCAGAGAAATATTTTCATCTTTGATCTTGGTGGCGGAACTTTTGATGTGTCTCTCCTCACAATTAAGGATAATGTCTTTGATGTAAAGGCCACTGCCGGAGACACTCACCTTGGAGGTGAGGACTTCGATAACAGAATTGTGAACTACTTTGTTAAAGAGTTCAAGAGGAAACATAATAACGACATTAGTGGAAACCCAAAGGCTCTTAGGAGGTTAAGAATTGCTTGTGAGAGGGCAAAGAGGACACTTTCATTTGATACTGAAGCCACAATTGACATAGATGCCTTATACGAGGGTAATGACTTCCATTCATCGCTCACTCGGGCCAAGTTTGAGCAACTTAATGAGGATCTCTTTGAAAAATGTATGAAGACTGTTGAGGGGGTTCTTAGTGATGCTAAGATGAACAAGAGTAGCGTGGATGATGTTGTTCTTGTTGGCGGTTCATCCAGGATTCCCAAAGTGCAACAACTGTTGCAAGACTTTTTCAAGTGGAAGGAACTTTGCATGAGCATCAATCCTGATGAGGCTGTCGCTTATGGTGCAGCCGTTCAAGCTGCTTTGCTTTGCGAAGGCACTACGAGTTCTCTAAACTTGGTTTTGCGAGATGTCACACCATTGTCTCTTGGCAACTCGATAAAAGGTGATTTATTGGATGTTTTGATTCCTAGGAACTCGGCCATTCCTGTCAAGAAAACAAATACTTATTATACGGTGGAAGATAACCAATCAAGAGTCGTAATTAATGTTTATGAGGGTGAGAGATTAAAAGCCAGTGAGAACAACTTATTGGGATTGTTTTATTTATCAATTCCTCCTGCTCCTCGTGGCCAGATTCCTATCGAAGTATGCTTTTCGATAGATGTTGATGGTATTTTAAACGTCTCTGCTAAGGAAGAAACCTCTGGGAATAAGAAATATATTACAATAACCAATGAACATGGAAGACTCTCAACGGAAGAAATTCAAAGAATGATCAAGGAGGCTGAGAATTTCAAGGTTGAAGACATTAAGTTCATGAAGAAAGTTAAAGCAATGAATGCTTTGGATGATTACCTTTACAATATGAGGAAAGTAATGAAGGATGATAGTGTTACTTCCATGCTTACCCCATTAGACCAAATGAAAATCAATTCGGCAATATTAAAGGGTAAAGGTTTGATCGATGGCCACCATCACAAAGAAACATCTGAGTTTGTGCACTTTCTGAGGGAACTTGAGAGCATCTTTGAGTCCGCTTTGAACAAGATCAATAAAGCTTACTCTGATGAGGAAAGTGATTCTGAACCTAATTGATAATCTTTTAGTTATTTCATTTGCTTTTATGAATTTCAGCTTCTACAGTTATAATGTTGGATATGTTTGTTTTGCTTCTTTGATTACATATTTTGATGAAATATGATATTTTGGGTTTGTTTCTTTTAAACTTATTTATTTCATAGTGTCAACAGATTTGAGATTGAGCATGAAATCTTTATAAAATAGTAGTAATACTTCAATTTTAATGCAATATAATCATAGCAATTCAGCTTTCTGAATCTTATATTGACCAGAAAGGTTTTATTATATGAAGCACGGACACTCCTCAGAGTAGGCGTGTCTCGGTGTCGGACATGTGTTGTGTCCGACACCGACACGACATCGACACTTGTGACTACACTGAATTATGCGATTTTTTCAAATTGCTAGCTGTGTCGGTGTGTCTGGTGTCCGTGTCTGTATCCGTGCTTCATAGATACCAACTAATAACAGGAATTGGATTAAAATAATTTACAAGCAATTTATACATTAAGCATGGGCGAAACCAGTTTCTAGGATTGAACAATAAAATAACAGAAATGGACGTATCAAATAAGTAAGATCCTTGACCACTCTATATTTGATAATGGAGTTCATCTTTAGAGCTATGGAAAGTCACACTAAAATTTACTGAAATTATTTATCATTGCCTTCAATCTAAATTTACTTATGGGATGATTATTGATTGCTCAAAAGCCTATGTAGATACCAATTTTCAATAACTTTTTATGAAGAATAACTACTGTCAGTTCTACAGTTTGAAGAGTAATGTAGTTGGAAACATGTTAGTGTTTTTACTAAAATTCAAAAGCATTTTTTCACTAAAACTCAAAACTAAAGAAATATGCTTTATAATTTCTGTTTTTGTTTTAGCACTATCACATCACCATCAATGATTGTCAACCACCATTCTGACTACCACTAATGACCACTCTGACAACCATCAATCACCATTTCAACCACCGCTTTCACCAACTTCGATCAGCACTCTATCCACCTCTAGTATCCTTTATAACCAATGGCTACCATTACGTTCACCAATCTAATCACCACTGATAACAAATCAAACTACCACTAATCATCAATTTGACCACCATCAACTACCACTGTGAGCACCATCCTCACCACTTTGACCACTATCGACCACCACTTGACCACCCTGATCACCAATCCAACCACCGCCAACCACCATTTCGACCACCTTCATTACCACTTCAACCAACGTTTGTACCTCTGTCTATCACTACTCCATCCTCAACACTACCAATCACCACCGCAGACTACCATTCTAATCACAATCGGACCACCAAAAACCAACACTCTCTCCACCACCAATCACCACCTTCCACTATTAGTCTGACCGCCACTACTATAACCATCATTGATCACCACTTCATCAAGAGTCTCCCAACAATTACCACTTTAACGACTATTATTAAAATTACTACTCCATCCGTTTCAAAATGAGTGTCGTTTTAACCACACAAAGAAATTGTTTCACGATGAATGTCACTTGCACTTTTCAATGTAGAATTATTATTTTACTTCCACTTGTACCCTCTAATTAATTGAGTGTATAATACTTCAAAGCATTACACCAATAGTAAGTAAGGTTAGTAAAATTTTCATGTTTTTTGACATTATTATTACATTTCTTAATTTGCGTGTAAAAACATTAAATGACCCTCATTTTGAAATGGAGGAAGTAATAAATAATTTATATATTTATAATTTAAATTATTTTGCAAACATAATTATTTGAATTGTTTGGATTAAGATATATTTATGATGAATATTTATTTATATATTTGTGTTTGAAATTGATTTTGGTTTTTGAAAAAAATTTGTAACTTAAAATTGAAACTGATTATGGTTTTAATTTATGTAAATTAAAAAAACAAAAAACTTGATTTTGTTTTGTGAAAATTTCAAAAGAGAAAACCATCCTGAATGAACTCTTGAGTATGAAAGTTTGATAGGTTTAAAAAAAAAATTGTTTGAGAATTTTTATCTCACCTTTCATTTTTCTCACGCATCTTTCAAATTTTCTACTTTACCCTCGTTTGAATTATACAATCTGAAGTGTATATTGAAATTTTTGAATTATTGAAACCGAATGCAGTATATTTACCCGTCAAAGTCTTTCTCTCTCAATTCACCATTTTTTTTACCAAATTAGAAACTTCCTTCCTTGATTTCTATGTGTTTTCATTTTAATAAAGTTAACATGTTTGTATTGGCGCTAGGGATGGGAATAGGTCAGACCGGCCTACAGGGGCCTATGCTTTAGCCTGCCACGGGACAATCCAGGCCAGATTTTTTTCTTAAATAGAGAAGGCCCAGACTTTTTTTTAAGTCTATTTAGCTTAAAAGGCCAGACCACAAGCCTCTCAAAAAACCTCTTAAGCCTATTAGGCCGGCCTATTTAAGTAATATAAATAATATTATTTATTGTTATATTATATTTTGTACTTTGAATTAAAATATAAATTTGTAAACCTTTTCAATAATTTAAGCTTTATTAGTATACATTAATTTTTTGCATATATAAATGTATTATTATAAACTAGAATAGAAATATGATACAATATATAGTTGAATTCCCTAAAACCTCGTGTTGATTATCAACAAAGAGTTTAATCTAATTGAATTATTAGTTCGCTAGTCCATTTAAACTTAGATCACATTGCTTATTTAAAGATGTTCATAAGATATAGACATTTAAACAGGCTAATAGGTCGTATCAGACTTTCAGAAGGCCATGCAGATCAGATTTAGGCTTTGCAAAACCTACCTCGACCTCGGATTGTATAATATGAAATTTCAAATAAAGTTAGCAGTCTTTATAGAAACATACTTGTTTTCTGAAATTGTTTGCACTATTTCATATATGGATGCTTCCGTTGATCCCCCTACGTTGATTTGACATTATACCTATAATTGTTAATCCTCCTTCAAACAAAAAGGCTGACGTTGCACCTCCAGTTGTATTATATCATCCCAACAATGCTCTTGACAAATGTTCTTCCCGCAAAGTTGAGGTTCCACCTGCAGTTGAGGACGCTCCCGACAATTCTAAAGTCGAGGTTCCACCTGTACATGAGGATTCCAAAACATGCTTCAAACCGTGTAATTCGAACAGGGACAAAATAAGAAATTTGGAGGGCACGTGAGAAAGATGGAGTGAGGGATAAAAAAATTATACTTTTTTGTATAACACTAACATTATTTTTTTTAGTTAAACTAGTAAAAGACCCTTGCATTAGCGGGGTCACGTAACATTTTTAGTAATTATATGAAAAATAATCACATTGACAATATTGTGAATTGTTTAAAGATATTAAATGAAAATTATCGGCATTAATGTTATATTTCTATTAAATATTTTTTATTTTTTATGAAAACATTGTTAAATATTTGCATTGCATTCGTTGTGGCATAAGAGATTAAAAGATATGAGAATAAACTATTTTTCTATACTTATGACATAAGAGATGAAAATAAACTATTTTCATATATTTATGCTATAATATTTTTTTTCTTATTATTTAATAATAACAAATTGACAACAAAGCCCACAAAATTAGTGATATTAAAAGTTTAACCGAAAACGATTTAGATAAATTGGTGGACATCAATTTTAAAATAGATAAATATAAATATAGATATAGGAAGTAATAGATGTAACCAAAAAAAAAAGTAATTAAGTAATACTCTCTCCAGTCCTATTTATAAGAGAAAGTTGAGTCAACAAAACTTGATGTATCTAGATTGAATTTTTAACAAGATACATCAACTTTTGTTAACTCAATTTTCTCTTATAAATAGGACCGGAGAGAATAGATAGATAGACCAAACAAAAAAGAAGGAAGTGAATAAGCTTTTTCGTTCTTAAATTTGTATGCACCAATCAATTTCATCCTCCAATTTTTTGAAATAGCAGATAAGTCCTTGGATTTAATAAATGTCAATCAATTTAGTCCTTCTGTCAAGTCTTGACGTTAACAGTGTTGACGTGTCACGTTACGCACTGACGTGGAGTTTCTAGTCAGCTTCAACATGTACATGGACAAATTTGATCGATATTTTTTTTATTTTTTTTGGATTTTTTTTAAACGAAAGTCATTATAAATCGTTACACGCACTGTCAAATCGATCCTTGAATTATTCGTTAAAAATCAAGTTGATCCCTGAATTATGTCACACATTATCAAATCGATCCCTGAATTATCTATCAAACTGATCCCTGATACTGCCAAATAAATGCTAAAAACTAAAAGAGTGTGTTAAAATTAAACAAAGGGTGGTAGATACACCCTTATTTGTGAATTTTGTAGATTTAGAGAAACTTATCCCAAAACTTGAGTTCTGACTATAGAGTCCCCATACCACAACTTATTCCCCCAAGTCTTGTGAATGTTTTGAAGACATACTTCTATGTCGGTTATTTAGGTATAGTTGGTTAAATTCGGAAGACTTGACGGATTGATAACCGTAAGACTTGACGGATTAACTAAACTGATTGACGTTTATAAAATTAAGTGACGTAGCTATTTCGGATGAAAAAACATATTCACCCAACAAGAAAGGCGTTATAAAAAAAACCCTAGTATTTCTCTATACTAGACCATTGACCCGTGCTGTCGCACGGGTCATACCGATGAATATATAAAGCGCTAATATGTATGTGAATAGTTTAGTTGAATGGAAAAAATAGTATAATTCAATTCATAACATTAATTGCCACAAACGTTTGTACTGTACCATATTAAAATATTTTCATGACATCGACCATGGTACCTTAACATAACATATAAATTTAATTGCATAGTTTATTGAAGAAAAGAAAATCCGATGTTTGTCGACATATAAATAGTACCAATATGCAATAAAATATGTGTTTAACATTCAGAGGGAAACAATGGTATTTCTTCTTATATCGATGGAAAATATAATTATTTTATGACAGTCTAGGATATAGAGAAGTTTCATTAAAGTGTTAAATATGTGTTTTTAAGTCAATTATCGATAGTAGTATGACCCGAGGGCTATCATTATTAAAATTAGGCAAACACAAAAAACCACATACTTTGCTAAACAATAGACTTCATATAGCAAGAACTTATTATAGTGTTTGGAACATGGAAAATACTTCATAAATTTAAATCTAAAAAATAGAAGGATCTGACAAAAGCAAACACTTGCAAGGTTCTTAAGCAATTAAATAAACAATTTACTAACGATTGACATGTCGATAAGCTGAAACATTTTGATAAGGATGAAACAATCCAGTAACGATTTAATTTAATATTCCTTCCCGAAAAAGTAGGTTAAACGATTCAATTTTGTCATGTACGTTTTGTTGATTCGTTTCCATACGTTTTGTTTTTCATAAAAATAGGATAATCAGTTTGGAAACGATTTTGTTTTGTTTTCCATGAAAATAGGATAATTAGTTTAGGTTGGAGGAAAATAGGCTACAAAATTAGGTTAAGAATTAGGATTGTTTTGTCAGGCGAAAAAATTAGGCTATAGTAAAGTCAGGCGAAAAAATTAGGCTATAGTAAAGTCAGGCGAAAAAATTAGGTTAAATCTAGGGTTAATATTGCGTCACGAGTTAACATTTAGAAATAAGAGATAAAAAATAGGTTTGTTTTGTTTTTGATAAAAAATAGAGTAATTAGTTTAGTTTAGGTTATAAAAAAAATAGGGGACAATTTTCATAAAAAAATAGGGGACGACTTTCTTTTGTTTTTTAATAAAAAATATGTTTGTTTTGTTTTTCATAAAAGATAGGGTAATTAGTTTAGTTTTCATAAAATAATAGGGGACGATTTTCTTTTGTTTTTAATAAAAAATAGGTTTGTTTTGTTTTTCATAAATAAAATAGGGTAATTAGTTTAATTTAGGTTTCATAAAAAGAATAGGGGACAATTTTCATAAAAAAATAGGGGACGACTTTTTTTGTTTTTAATAAAAAAAATAGGTTTATTTTGTTTTTCATAAAAAATAGGGTAATTAGTTTAGTTTAGGTTTCAAAAAAAAATAGGGGTCGATTTTCTTTTGTTTTTAATAAATAAATAGGTTTGTTTTTTTTTTCATAAAAAATAAGGTAATTAGTTTTGTTTAGATTTTATAAAAAAATAGGGGATGATTTTTTTTTGTTTTTAATAAAAAATAGGTTTGTTTTGTTTTTCATAAAAAATAGGGTAATTAGTTTATTTAGGTTTCATAAAAAAAAATAGGGGACGATTTTCCTTTTGTTTTTAATAAAAAAAATAGGTTTGTTTTGTTTTTCATAAAAGATAGGGTAATTAGTTTAATTTAGGTTTCATAAAAAAATAGGGGCGATTTTCTTTTGTTTTTAATAAAAAATAGGTTTGTTTTGTTTTTCATAAAATATAGGGTAATTAGTTTAGTCTAGGTTTCATAAAAAAGTAGGGGTCGATTTTCTTTTGTTTTTAATAAAGAATAGGTCTGTTTTGTTTTTCAGGGATAATTGAATAAGAGTAACAGGAAAATAGGATAATTTGTTATTGGATTATAGGAGCTATCTATTTTTCAAAAAGATACGAGGGATCTGTTAACAAAATAGGATTAGGATGGATCTCTTATTTAAATACCCAGGTCTCACTAACCTAATCTCACTGATTTGGTATCTTTTCCAAAGTTAGAATCCACGGTTTCATTCAGTCGAAGCACAATGGCAACAAAATATGAGGGAGTTGCGATAGGAATTGACCTTGGCACAACTTACTCGTGTGTTGGAGTATGGCAAGAACAAACCAATCGTGTCGAAATAATTCACAATGATCAAGGAAACAAAACAACACCTTCTTGTGTTGCTTTTACTAATTCTCAAAGATTGATTGGTGATGCTGCCAAAAATCAAGCTGCCTCAAACCCAACCAACACTGTCTTTGGTAATTTATCTTTTATCTTCCTCAATAATTTATATATTATTTTATTCTCAGCTTTCATGATAATAAAATAAACATATATTGTTGCAGATGCAAAGAGGTTGATTGGAAGAAAATATAGCGATTCTGTTATTCAGAATGATATTCTGTTGTGGCCATTTAAGGTTATTGCTGGTACTGATGACAAACCTGAGATTGTTGTTAAGTATAAGGGTGAGGAAAAGCGCTTTTGTGCCGAGGAAATATCATCTATGGTACTCGTGAAGATGCGCGAGATTGCAGAGAAGTTTTTGGAGTCACCTGTCAAGAATGCAGTAGTTACTGTTCCTGCTTATTTCAATGATTCTCAACGAAAAGCCACAAAAGATGCTGGTGCTATTGCTGGACTGAATGTAATGCGGATAATCAACGAACCAACTGCTGCTGCCCTTGCATATGGCCTACAAAAGAGAGCAAATAATGTTGGAAAACGAAATGTGTTCATCTTTGATCTTGGCGGTGGCACTTTTGATGTGTCTCTTCTTACACTCACAAATGGTAGCTTTGATGTGAAGGCCACTGCCGGAGATACTCACTTAGGAGGAGAGGACTTCGATAACAGAATGGTGAACCACTTAGTGAAGGAGTTTCAGAGGAAAAATAAAGTTGACATAAGTGGAAACGCAAGGGCTCTTAGGAGGTTGAGAACTGCTTCTGAGAGGGCTAAAAGGACTCTCTCGTTTGATATTGAGGCTACAATTGACTTGGATGCTATATACGAGGGAATTGACTTCCATTCGTTAGTCACTAGAGCCAAGTTTGAGCAACTCAACATGGATCTCTTTGAAAATTGTTTGGCGATTGTCAAGAGTTGTCTTACTGATGCTAAGATGGACAAAAGTAGTGTAGATGATGTTGTACTTGTTGGCGGATCTTCTAGGATTCCCAAAGTGCAACAACAATTGCAAAACTTTTTCAAGGGTAAGGACCTTTGTGTGAGCATCAATCCTGATGAAGCTGTTGCTTATGGTGCAGCTGTTCAGGCTGCTTTGCTTTGCAAAGGCATTAAGAATGTTCCAAACTTAGTGCTGCAAGATGTTACACCTTTGTCTCTAGGTACGTCTGTAAAAGGAAATTTAATGGATGTGGTGATTCCAAGAAACACCTGCATTCCTGTCAAGAGGACAAAAGTTTATATTATGAGTGAAGATGGTGATTCCAGTATGCCGATACCGGTTTATGAGGGTGAGAGATTAAAAGCCAGTGAAAACAACTTGTTGGGTAAGTTTAGTCTCTCAATTCCTCCTGCTCCTAAAGGCCATATTTCTGTCGATGTATGCTTTTCTATAGATGTTGATGGTATTTTAAACGTGTCTGCTACGGATGATACCTGTGGGAATAGGAAAGATATTACAATAACAAATGAGAAGGGAAGGCTATCAACTGATGAAATTCAGAGAATGATTCAAGAAGCTGAAAATTTCAAGGCGGAAGATATCAAGCATACGAAGAAAGTTAAAGCGATGAATGCTTTGGATGATTACCTTTACAACATGAGAAAGGTAATGAAGGATGATAGTGTGACTTCCAAGCTTTCCCCATTAGACCATATAAATATAAATTCTGCAATCACAAAGGGAAAAGGTATGATTGATGACCACCAGCACAAGGAAACATCTGAGTTTGTTGACTTTCAGAGAGAGCTTGAGAGCATCTTTGGATCTGCTTTGGACAAGATCAACAAAGGCTACTCTGATATTTTGTGTGGGGTGCAACACAAATCCTTATTGCAGGACCAAAGTATTTATAGATCATTATCAATGTTTAAGTTAGGGTTTATAGAAAGATGTTTGTTTAGGTAACAAAGTAGCAGATGATGAAATATCACGATTTAAAGAGTTGTATTGGAATCAAGTTTCATTAGTTAATCCTATAATTAATGTCTTTCCTTTGATCGATTATATACTTGTAGTGCTTCAGTTATATTTTCATGAGTTTCATCTATCGTTCAACATACATCTAGATGTCTCGCACATAGCGAGAGATCCATTTTACCCCGTAGCTTTTGATGTCTCGCTTAGTTAACTAATCAAATATTATTACATTTCAATAGTGTGTGTGATTGTAAACTTTTCAAAAAATGGCGGTAGTATCTTTTGTAGCTTTTCGTTGAAAATCATTGGAAAAGTGTCTTTGTGCAGAAAATCTCATTCAGTCCCGTACAAAGAAGCTCGAGATTGCAGAGAAATTTTATAATCTGTAAAGATTGTAGTCATTATTATGCCTGCTTATTTCAATAATTTTCATCAAAAAGCCACAAATGATGCTACCGCCATTGCGAAAGGTGGAAGTGTGTTCGTGCCTTGGGATTTGGTGTCCCACTCCGCTATCCTTTTTGTTTATACCAAGAGCGGGGGTAACAAGAGGGAGGGGATCGTGTTTTTTTGTCTTCGCAAGTAACAGAAATACGGAGCTATAAACGATGTTAAGTTTGACGTGTATTAAATTGTCAACGTGTTACATGAGTGGATAACAGCACCAACAAGCACATAATTAACAATATGTAAGTTTTGACCTTATAATAAGCATTTAAAATCAAAAAATTAAACATAGAGCAAGGGGGAAATGAGCGTTGAGGTCTTTCGAGCTGCTTAAGGCCGCCGCTAGTGCAATCCAACCAAACTAGTATATACAACTATGTTAAGATTTTAACTAAATGTTAAAAACAAAAACTTGCATGCAGTTAATGTAATAAGCTTTTAATATCTTAGTCTAGAAATTGGGTTTTGAAAAAGAATGTTCCTTGATCAGCCAATCACTTCCAGCGGGTTGGTGCCGGCGGAGACATGAATTTCTCACAGTCCTTGGTTCCAATTTTTTCAAACTCTTGGACAAGAGTTTTCACATATCCAACTAAACCAGCCTTCAATTTAGATGAGTGCCTTCCTTTACCCTTGTTAACATTTTGAACCCTGTCTTTGACGAAACAACCAACTTGAACACCTTCCATGTATGCTTTACATGAACCTAGAATATGATGTGCTCTGCTGTAGAAATGCCCCATAACAAGGTCTTTAAAATTCTGAAAACAAAAAGTGACTTAAATCAGTTGCTTGAACCCCAAGAAAGGAAAAATATTTTAACTACTTAGCGATGGGAGTGTAAAAAATAATATTATAACATAATTAAGTGTTTGTACAACTTTTTGTATTATAGCCTAAAAACCAATGAAATCAACAAAACTTTCTAGTTCTAGAGATATAAAAGAAATGAACCAAGAGTAGAACCCAACCTTAGGAGGACTTCTTATCATATACGTCATTGTCCTTATCGATAGAATGAATGTATCCTCATTATACTGCAGGGCCTTCTTTTCACCATCTCGTGAGCCACTATCGTCTTCAAATCCAGGTTCATTAAAGTAAGGCTTTGCATTCAAGATTAGACCTTGTATGGAGACGAGAACCTGAAGCATTGTCGAAACACCTGGAGTCCACATCTCATCGTCGTCTCCATCCCAAGTGTTAACTAGACTGAGGCATACATAGCCATTTTCATACAAATTTGGATTGAGGAAAAGACCACCAGAGTGGTAGTGGACTTGCTGCCACAAAAAAATTGACCGTTTATCAGAATTGAATTAGAAAGACAGTCAGGTAACGTAGTCTCAACCACGTACCAGGGGTTCATCGGGATATTCAGGGGGAAAGTATACATCAAAAAAGAAAAGACCGTCATGGTAAGGAGTCCCTTGTGCTCCAACAATCACAGCCCTCATGAGATCCATCCTTGATTCGTAGACTCTAGCAAATATTGTATCTGATGAGCATTAAAGAAAAAAGACAAATAAATGGTCAGGTTGAGTAAAAAGCCAGAAGCAGGTTTCACATTATGGTATTTATAAGTTCTTGATTCCAATTTCAGAACAAGGATTTGATACAACCCATATGGTGAAGTCCATAAGCTTGAAAAAGAAAATTGGACACTATATGTGACATGTTATATGGCATGGAAAATATTACAAGCCATTTAGTATCAGGAATACTAAACTCACCCGGCAAATGCTTCTCCAAAATCCTCCACTCTTCCTGGATTTTTTTAGCCCATTTCTTCGGATTCTGCTCAGGAAATAAGTAATAGGTAAATCCATATAATTAAGATCAGAACTGAACCAAAGTATGTCTTTAAAAGAATTAAAAAAAAAAAAAAAAAACTAA
>Ga0228710_1008846_pt1 | contig 14263 bp, 6 predicted proteins | sample MedpolnodulmetaG_FD_177995 | JGI IMG/M metagenome (GOLD analysis project Ga0228710, IMG submission 177995) | Root nodule microbial communities from Medicago polymorpha collected in Santa Monica, California, United States - pink nodules | ecosystem: Host-associated > Plants > Roots > Nodule...
ATTAAAAAAAAAAAAAAAGTTACTTGTGGTCCTTCGTGGCCCTGTCGGATTTAGGACCCGTTTGTTTAATTTAGAACTTACTAATATTATTTCTTAAAATTATGTTCACTATGCAACAATCGAGCTAAATATATAATTGAACGTTGATGTAAATTTTATTATAAACCATTTTTTTTTGACAAAGTAAATTTTATTGTAAACCATTGTAATGTCTTAATTTTGCAGGACATTCTCAATGTAGTCTATGTTGGTATGGATTTTTCAATTAGGTCCTCGACTTTTTAAAACATTACTCAAATCCGTTCTTTTGTGAATATTTGTCACCAAAATTTGTTGGTGGTGATGATATGTTTTTAAGTGTAATGATGATAACTAAAATGGTCTTCGATTTTGTAGGACACTTTTAATTTGATAGTTGAGAATCCACTGTTATGTGAATGCCCGTTACTAAGCTCCGTTAATGTTGATGATGTTTCCGCTAAGTGTATCGTCGAGAGTTCTAATCACAAGGGAATACTACAAAATATTTGAAATTGTAATACTCTGTGCTCTAATCATTGTGCTCCATTCGTTCTCCTGATTGAGACTCTATCTTCTTCTCTTGATGACCGTGAAAAACATGGAAAAAAAAAGTTTTTCTATGTTCCACAAACCCCATTACATAGAGATTTTATCAATGTTTTCACAAACTTTGTAGTACTTTTACATTAAAATTGGACTTTTTCAACAAATAAATTTAGTCATAACTCATAACTATCTACTTAAGGTGATTTTATATCTGTTGAAGAATGATTTATGGTATGTAGCATTTTGTTATAATAGATAGATTAATGTGACTAGTGACTCACCAAAATTGACTTGTGGTAACAATATACTAATAATCATACGAGAAATTCATGTGTGCAAAACATGAATATAACTCATGTTATAAGTTTTTTCCTTAACATTTCTATACTATAAAGATGTAGATTCATACAGAAGATTGGAAGCAGATTGTTCATCGTCCAACATTTTCACACTGACAGAGAGCATTTAGGGATGATCTTCTAGATGTAGTTGGTATGTCTCCTATGAACACAACTATGGAACCAAAGTTGGTGGAACCATTTTTGACAGATTTGGTAGCCGCCACACTGCTGCGGAATTGCTTGCTTCTGGAAATGCTCACAAACTCACTGTTTTGATCTATGCCACTGTCCAAAAGATTGTTTTTGGTACAACAGGTTCACATGTCTCAGATGTTTTATAAGGCAAAAATTCATGATGTCCTAGATTGAAAAGTGCATTTTCAGGAGACTCTCATCTTGATAAGAATAAGACCATGTATAGACAAAAATTTATAACTGAGGCATGCATAATCGAAATATATGACAGCATATATGCAAGATCTTTTTGTTTCATCTCTCTACATATGACATTGCTATTTGCCCATTAGATGTTAGGTCAATGGTAAGAGTAAGACTTTGTAACTTTAAAGGATGAACAGAAAATCCTTTCAGAGAGGTTTGGAAAATGACCATTAGTGTGACATTATTTGATAATAATGTAGCATTTAAAGATGCTTTTCACTTAATTGAAAGTTTACTGGTTCATGCATTAAAAACGGTGGACGATCACTTGAAGGCTGAAAAGGGTAAAGCTCTAAATTCTTGCAGTAAAAAAAACCAAAAGCTATGGGGGGAAATTTTCGAGGATACTTGTTGGGAAGGGTATGGTTGATAATCCAGTGAACACAATTTTTTTTCCTCTTATGAAACCAGTTAAGAAGTCACTGATTAGAAACAATTGGTATTACCAATGACAGCATTCATTGCCACCTTGGTTTGCTGTCAGCTGAGGTATGTCTTCAGGCATCACCTAATTTGAGTTGTGTTATTTTCACAAGCAAAATTGATATTAAATATCGACAACAAATTAGATGGCTAGCATAGTTTAAATATGCAGTTAATCAGGTTTAGTAGATGGTAATGAATATAACAAGATGTCGCAATTCATTAACCATCTACCAAACACAATTAACCGTGATGTTGGATATCATTAACCATTTACCCAGTACAATCAACTAGGCGTGCAATGTTTATATGTGTAATTGCAGAAAGTACAATAATCGTATTATGGTTTGTATTATATTGGTCATGTCTTGAGAAGTTGTAACTTACTAAGCTTAGAGATTAATCTCTAGTTAGCATGTCTCAACCTTCTGTGCCACACCCACTTCTTATCATTCACTGATAGAAGGCAAACTACCTCCTGATCAACCAGTTCAGAGAAGTTAATTTTATAGACATTATCTATCCTCTTTCCCTTAAATACTATGGAGTTATCATTTTTGTTGACTACTGTGCAGTTGGTCTTATCAAACATCACATCATAACCATTATCACAAAACTGACTGATACTAAGCAGGTTATGTCTAAGACCATCTACCAACCACACATTATTAATAGAGATAGAAGAGCTACCAATAGTTCTTGCACCAATGATCTTGCCAGCTTGGTTGCCTCCAAATTTCACATATCCTCCTTCTTTCTTTGTTAGGGTAAGGAACATAGACTTCTCTCCTGTCATGTGTCTTGAGCAACCGCTGTCTAGGTACCATGATCTTTGTTTTTCCTTTGCTCTTAGGCATATCTGCAACATTGACAATTTCAGATTTAGGTACCCATATCTTTATGGGTCCTTTGAGGTTAGTACTGGAAGTTTTACTCTTCTTCTTTTGTACCTTGTGCTGAAAGCTTGATTGCTTCTGATCACTTAATACCTTAGGTTTAACACCTTTTGGTTTTGGTTCCCAAGAAGCAACAACTGTTTTCTTTCTCTGAAGCTTAGGCTTTAAGTGTACTTGTAGAAAGTACAATAATCGTATTAGGGTATGTATTCTATTGGTCATGCCTTGAGAAGACTCTCAAGGTTTGTATTTATAGCCCTATATGAGCCGAATTTGTGTTTTACTTGGTCAGCAAGTAACAGGGTTAATTAGGTAATTAGGCTGCTTCTAGAGGCTTCTAGAAGCAGCCTAAGGCTGCGTCCTGAAGGGGACGTGTTTCGGGCCTAAAAGCCCATCCGAAGGGCGTTTTAGGCCTTATAAAGGGCGCAGAGGCCTTCTGGAGGGCCTAAGAGTCCTTTTGAGGGTCTCTTAGGCTTTTAGGAATATTATGACAGTCCAATATGTACTTGGACGCCCTCATCATTTGAGCTAACTTTAAGGAGTTAGATTCAAACTCATTTAATATTGAATAACAGATTAGAAACTAACAAGTAATGTGCATAAAAGTAATTTTTCCTTTCATGATAAACTAGATTAGGCAACTCTCAAAAAAGACATTGTGAGGCTCCATCTTATCAAAATTTGTCAATCCATGGTCAACATGTATCTCAAATGATCAACACAAATGTAGAATACAACCCTGTTGTTACCTTCAACTACTTCAGTCACTCTTACAATCTTTATCACATCGAAGGAACCCGGTTAGCAATAAAGGTTGTCCAGTCACAACACTTCACAAATCTCACTTTGCGTAAAAGACAAACTACTTAACAACATTGTGAAGGAAAATGCCAACCTAATACATAAGCATTGTCAATATTGATACAAAATCAGTAGAATAGTTTTGTAGAGATACAATGATCACTATTTGGCATTATCATGGTGGATGTCATGTAGGGAAGGTGATCGACTCGAATCATAAGGTTCTTGGTGTTGATAGACTTAGTGTCGTAGATGGCTCGACATTTACGGAGTCACCAAGAACCAATCCTCAAACTACTATCATGTTGATGGGTAGGTATTGTCATACCCTAAATTTTGACCACTTAATGTCTGTATTCGCACTTTTATTGGTCAAAACTTTCTCTCATGCGTATTTCCAAACAGTTAAATTTTTATTCGTATTTTAGTTGTTTAAAGTATTTTGTTCATATTGTAAGTAGTTAAAACTTTTTTAATCGTATTTTTAAGTATTTGAAAATTTCCATTTCGTATTTACTCGTATTTTAAAAAGTTAAAAAGTTTTTATCCGTATTTTAAAAGTCGAGTAAAGTCGTCGTCTCAGACGAAATTTCGGCAGAAAGATATTTTAAAATACCTCATCTGGTTACCGAAAAAGACAATTTTAAATTTTAATTACTTTACCTTGTTCTATTTTATTTTATTATTTATTTTTGCTTTGTTAGTATTAGTTATTAATTTCATCTTTTCTTTTTCATTTACAACCTTTTTTTTTATTATTATTATTTAATACCTCTTTTTTCTTTGTCACTCACGTGACAACTTTTTCTTCTTTACCTTTTTATTTTGTTTTAAGTTTTAGTCTTCAAGTCTAAGTCCATATCCACATGTCATATTTTAATGGTCTATTGGGCCGCTGTTAAATTCTAAGCATAAATTTAAGACTTAATTGCAGTTTTAGCCCCCTGACTTTCTCAAAGTTGCGATTTTGACCTCCTAAGAAAAAATTACAAATCAGCCCCCTAAGTTTTGCAACTGTAGCAGTTTTGGCCCCCAGGGCAAAAAATAAATAAATAAAATAACACGTGGCACCTCACTTAGGGTGCCACAGCAGCATAGACCGAGTCAATATCAGTCTTGGGGGCCAAAACTGCTACAGTTGCAAAACTTAGGGGGCTGTTTTGTAGTTTTTTTCTTAGGGGGCCAAAATCGCAACGTTGGAAAAGTTAGGGGACTAAAACTGCAATTAAGCCTAAATTTAATACCGCTGTTAACTTGTAGAGAGAGAAGTGAGTAAAACATTTTTAGTGAGAAGTTTCTTTTGTTACTTATACCTCATTCCTTTCCCTTTTATCTAGTGTGTACTCTTGTTCGCTCTTGCCATGCTCCCTCACTTTTGTTAACTCTTTGATTTTAATCATGTGGTTGTGATGAGATGATACAGTGATTGAATCTGGACCTCCTGATTCATCAAGTGGTCCAGATTCATTCTGCCTGAGCCCCTTTGTTTTATTTATTTTTCTTCACTATTTTTCAATATATTTTACACCTTTTTTTTTCATTTTAATGTCTCTTTTTATTCTAAAAATGTATTCTCTCTTTTAAAACTTTCTATCTTTTAATATTTGTTTTACTTGTTTATTTCCACTACTTTTTTTTGTTATTTGCTTGATTGTTTTTAAATTGCGATTTATTTTATGCTTATTTTATTTTTCGCTTATTTCTAATTTAATTTATGCTTAGAATTATTGCATGCATATTTAATTCTAGTCATTTATTTTATTATCATCATTTGTTTGGTGTGTATAATAGGGAATTTATGTAATACATGCATTTTATTTCTTGTCATTTATTTTTGCTTGAAGACCTTAGAATGTATCTAGGAGGCTATGTAATTATGTAAATAACACACGCACCGACACCATCCCACTTTATTTATTGCTTTATGCTTGGATTGTGAGTGAGGACCAAAATGGATTAGGGACCAACTAGGATTAAAAACTTGACTAATTCGAGTGCCTTAAAAGTAAACAACTAGTAATTTAGGTCGAAATTTTACTTGGGATCCAACATCCTCGGTAATTCCTTTCACATTTTATTTTTCCGTTACGTTGAAACGTGTAGTTTTTTCCCGTTAGTTTAGAAAAATCATTTTCCCCAAAAAAATCAAATATGCAAAACTTCAAAAATATTTTCTTAAGAAACCTTGGATTTTAACCCAAGTGATCCTCTTCCTTTAATTTCTGAATCAAATTTTAACTATATTAGACTTGGTTTCTTTTAACTAAAATTAATTAACCTCACCTCATTTTGTTTCTCTTATGCCTTGAGGCCTCTTTCCCCTTCTTAAAACTATTTTCAAAAACTCTAAAAATAACCCAATCCACAAAAATAATTTTTGAGAGTGAACTACATTGGTTTTGATCCCTTTTCTTTAAGGGTATGTAGGCAAATGACCCAATCCTTCCAAATCAATAAAAAAATACCAAAAACATGCTTCCCCTCCCTCCATTCTTTCACTTAGACATTTAGGCAAGTATTTTCAAAATAAGTAAATAACTTAGCACAAGATAAATTAGGCAAGAGGTTCCTATGGAGTACCGTAGTCGTTTAGGGTGCGTAAAACCTTCCCTTTGCGAAACCAACCACCGGATCCTTAATCTCAAAGGGTTTTACTCTCTTTTTCCTTTCCCAAAAATAAAAGTAGAAAGTTCAAAGATTTTAAGATTCAAATCAATCAATGGTTTGATATCCAAAAATCAAGAGCACATGTATGTATAGGGCTTACCGGCGACTCCATTTCATAAACAATTTATCTAAATAAGTTGAAAATAGTTTATATACATGTCATAAGTCAAGATTATAATATATTTTTTTCCAACTATGAAGATGACCGGTCATTGCATAATGCATACTCAGGAGCTAGATAGCTGCAAAAACAAGATTTCAATGAGACAAATCAGTTTTCATCTGTAGAAAGTGCACATAAATTTTTTAATGTGTAATACATATGCACCAGAAATACCGAGTAAACTAGTATGAAAAAAAAATTAATTCCTACACTAAAGTTAAAGTATGAAAAAAAATCAAGCATGTGTAAATTATGAGTAAACTAGCTTATGTTGATTTTCAAAAATCAGTATGTGTTGTGATATTAGTAGTTAAAGTATGATTATTAAGTTAAACTATTTGATTATGAGTGAAGTATGAGTATATTAGCTTACGTTGATTTTCAGAATCTTGTAGAATTAATTCAGTATCACATAAACTTGTTTCTATATGTATGTCAGTTTAAAATGGAACTATGATTCACTCACTTTTTTGAGAATGCTAAATGTAATATGAGACAACATTACAACATTAACCTGCATAACAAATGTTTTCTGAGGGTCATGTAGATGAAAATCAATTAATCAATGCAACTCTTTTATGCCATAAGTATAGGAAAACAGTTTATTTTCATGTGTTTTAATCTCTCAATCTTACTAATTTGCATATAAAAATAATTAATAGAAATGCTACATTAATGTTAATATTTTTAAAATAATTATTAATTTTCAAAATTTAAACATATCAACTTTCTCATATCGGTATACATAAAATTTGATTTTGAAGATATAAGCACATCAATTCTACAATCATATTGGTATACATAAAATTTGATTTTGAAGATATAAGCGCATACATTCTATAATGAATGCGGTGTAAATATTTAACGGTATTTTGGAGAAACAATAGAGTGATGTTGTATATTAAAAATAGTCACGAGTTTTCCAAATTTTATTACATCGACTATCACATATCGTTAATAGAAATACTACATTGATGTTGATAGTTTTAAATACTCATGAGTTTCCAAAATTTTATCATATTGATTTTCTCATATATGTAAATAAAAATTTATTTATACATATATAAACACATAAAATCTCCAACGGGTATAGTGCAAACATTGAACGGTGTTTTGAATATAATATAAAAGTTATTCAATAGAAACAGTATATTAATGATAATATTTTAACAATACTAATGAGTTTCTGAAATTTTATTATATCAACTTTCTTATATATTTACATAGAAATTTGTTTCCGCGCATAAAACATTTAAAATCTACAATATGGGTGCAGTGCAAACATTGAACGTTGTTTTGCATATAAAATAAAAAGTTATTCAATAGAAACACTATATTAATGTTTATATTTTGATAATATTAACGAGTTTTCAAATTGTATCATATCAACTTTGTCATATATTTACATAAACATTTGTTTCTACAGATAAAACACATAAAATTTGCAACGAGTTCGATGCAAACATTGAAATGTGTTTTGCATATAAGATAAAAAGTTATTTAATAGAAACATTACATTAATTTTGATATTTTGAAAATAATCATGAGTTTTTAAAAATCTGTTTTCACATAAATATGAAAATAAAATCGACAATATACACGATTCAAATATATAACATATTTCTATATAGATATATATTTAATAGAAACACTATATCAATGGTGATAATTTTCATTTAAAATCTTTAAATATTTGATAATATTAACAATGTAATTATTTTTTATATTATTTCTGCAATGTCATGCGACTCGTGCGGAAACATGAGTCTATTACTAGTTTAATAATAAATAGTAACCACATTCCATATTCATGATTTTTAAAAAGTAAAACAGATTAAAATGAGATAACATTCATAAACCTACACTCTCCATTTCTTTTCTAACAAGTCGGTCTCCTTCGGAGAAATAATTTCTTTATTTCTCAATCGCTCAAGCTGGCTTACTGATTCCAAATGCATCCACAAAGATCGAGTTGCTTTGGACTAGCGTATTGTTCAATTTTCCAAAATGACGTCTTTTCATTCTTTCCATTTCCAATTAACAACATTGACTAACTTGTATTCTTCACAAGTTTTGATGATCTTCGTGTCAGAATCTACAAAACATAAACAAAGTAATGAGTTAACGTAAGAATATATGAATAAAATAACAATAATGTCATAAATGTCATAATTCTAAATAACAACATAATCTAGATTAAAATGCATTTAAAATATAACCTCATCTTCCTAGATAGTTTTCTTCAAAGTTGAGTTATCCAAACACCTTTATCACAAGTCATTCTAAATGTCATAAATCTCTCAACAACATGATAATCAAGTATGCTTAAAAACACAACAAAACAATGATTTTAAACATTAAACAACAACATAATCTAGATTAAAATGCATTAAAAATATAACCTCATCTTCCTAGATAATTTTCTTCCAAGTTGAATTATCCAAACATCTCCATAATAAGTCATTCTAAATGTCATAAATCTCTCAACAACATGATAAGCATTGAATTCATAACCAACATGCATCTCTTGTATAAATCAACCGCGCATGAAGTCCATAGATAATGCAATAACTTCCTTTGAACCCAAATCCAAATTAAACATATGTCACATTTAAAAAGAATGATAATTTCAATGTATTTGATGGCCCTAAACATTAGCCATTTATAGATACAGAAGTAATAGATTGTCTTAAACTATTTTCTAGTATCAAGGGAGCTGATCCTATAGTTTAGGGAGCGCTTATTGATAGAGAATCAAAACTCTTGCATAAAAAATATAGTTTAAATGATTTGAGCACCTTTCACTGAGATACAATCTCATTTAAATTTTGTCCACATTAAAAGTTTCAAACTTTTAGTAAGTCAATTGTTTCTTCGGTTGGTTTTGAGTTTGCTTTTAGTAGATTATGACATGTTACTTTTACACTTCTTTTACAAGAAGAAAAATCACAATTGATTACTATGCACATATGGTAAATTATAAACGCAGAACACAGTGGTTTATGAGTACTTTTTGTTCTAAAAAAAAAAAATCTGCATGTTGTATGTGGGGTATGATATACAAAATCATATGATGTATAGTTTATAAACATGCTCTTGACTTTTCAAGTTAAGTCTACAACTAGTACAATCTATCAAACAATACACAAAGGTCACAAAAACATAACAAGAGATTATACCTAACTTGTAACTTGATTTTCTCTATCAATTCTTAATGGAATTTAGTCGTACCAATGTCTATTTCGTAGATAATTAAACATTTTTCTAATGACACAAAAATCAATTCAATTCAAGAATTGTACAGAAAAATATTGACAAAACACTACAGTATATCATGTAGAAAATAACTTTTTAGCTGAAACTTGTAGTGCAGTTTTCTTCATCAAAACATAACTAAATTAAGCATTTTAGAATCTATTTCAAGTTAAAGTTGTGTAGATTCCAGTGGTTTAAATTTCATTTCAAATCGATATATGTAGAGAGATTTATGATTAAAAAACTAAGAGTAACTTGCAATATACAAATTCTGAACACTCAACATTCACCAATAAAGTCATAGAAAACATTCATCAAGCAAGTATATCCAAGTCACTCTCGCATGAGTATGTGAAGAAAAATAACTAAGAGTTTACTGCATATTTAACACAACAAACTTATCATTAAACAATATTACAAGTATATTGTTAACATATTATATATATGGGTTTTGCTACAATAGACCCACCTCTTTTTATGAAGGTCCATTTTAGCATCATGCACCTTTTCATTTGGACCAAAAACCCATTTTTTTTACTTTTTGAAAAAATTAAAACTCAAGGATAGAATGAAGGAATTTGTGTTATTTTTGTTGAAGAAAGGAACACGACTGCAACTAATGGCAGAGAGAGAAAGAGATGACACCCCATAATTAATTACACTCATAAAATACTGTTATTGTTTTATCCCTTAGTTTTGATTTTTTTCCAAGAAACAAAGATTGAGTTTTTGGTTCAAATGAAAAGGTGTATGATGCTAAAATAGACCTTCATAAAAAGGGGTGGTCTATTGTAGCAAAACCCTATATATATTGCTTACTAATCACTATTGTATATCAAACATAGAAACCCAAAAACACACTTTCTCAAGTTTGTTTTTATTTTGAAATTTGAGATAAAAAGAGAGTGTATAAATAGTGTATGTATTTGGAAAGGTGGTAATAGAACATGATTTTTTCAAATAACTATTTCACTTATTTCTTGATGTCATCATGTTTCAATTCTATCGTTTTAGTATTAAATACAATGCACATGAAAAAGCAAAATTATATATTAATCACAAAAAATGATTAACCATATGTGACATTTAGGATACACAAAATCTAGCATTTGCTTACCAAGTATTGAATACTCCTCCCTTATTGGAGTGAGTATCCCACTTTCCTCTAATCTACCATAATATAATTATTTTCTCTACTAGCAGTTTTGGAATAAGCCATAACATTCCTCAAATAAGATTTAAATATCATTCTTCTCACTGGTGTAGCTACACTTGAACCCCCTGAGCCCTTAAAAATCGTACTAACCATCCTTGAAAGCCCTCTCATTTTTTACTCTCACTCAACGATAATGCTACAAGACACAAATGTTTATTACCTTTACTATATATTTTTTTTATGCTGTTGTGAAGAATGAAACTTTACATTCGGTAAACAATATTAATAAAGTACGTAAAAGAGGTCTGGAGCTATCTAATTAACATATTTTTAAAAACTCTGAGGAGCTCATATTCACAATAAATTAGGAAATTCTGCAGGTTAATTGAAGTCAAAACTTGGAGGAGCCTATTCTGGAATGACTCATATTGTAATAGATGGATACTTCTGATATGTAATTTACAGCTTTATGCAATAATCCTGCGGCTGTTGTGGGATTAAACTTGCTCTCATTGATTAAGTTTAGAAATTTTTGCAGGTATTAATTTTTTGCAGCTGATACTGTTTTAATTTTTGTATCTGCTACTGTTTAAAATTAATTCCTACACTAAAGTTAAGGTATGAAAAAAATCAAGCATGTGTAAATTACGAGTAAACTAGCTTATGTTGATTTTCAAAAATCAGTACGTACTGTGATATCAGTAGCTAAAGTATGGCTATTAAGTTAAAGTATTTGATTATGAGTGAAGTATGAGTAAATTAGCTTATGTTGATTTTCAGAATCTTGTAGAATTAATTCAGTATCACATAAACTTGTTTCTAAATGTATGTCAGTTTAAAATGGAACTATGATTCACTCACTTTTTTTAGAATGGTAAATGTAATATGAGACAACATTAACCTGCATAACAGATTAAATGTTTTATGAGGGTCATGTAGATGGAAATTAGTTAATCAATGCAACTAAGATGCAATCTTGTTCAGAAAGATCCATCACATTTTATGTTACTTTGACTTATTCACATTTTAGTTGGATCATACACTAAAGATCCATCTTGTAGATGAAGTTGCTGTAGCTTTTGTTTCTGTGACATTATCCAAGAGTTGGACAAAGGCTTTAGAAGCTGAACTTAGGAAGAAGGTGATCAATTTCAATCACAAAAATTGACTAACTAAGTTATTTTTATAGAATTTACAATTTAAGCATATTTCAACTGTTATTTCAACAATCAATTCAATCTTATCAAATATTGCGAAGAAGAAGAGCCTTTCACCATAATGTTGTTGGTTTTTGAATATGCTCAAAATGGAACACTATTTGAGCATTTTTCACAGTAAGAACTCACTAGTCAGTAGTCACCAGAATGTTGTTGGTTTTTGATTATGCTAATGAACAAGCTATTTTTATACAAAGATAAAATGTCAAACCATTTTCACATAAGCTATAAATTGTTTTCATAAGCTGTCTTGGACAGTTTATGAGAATAAGCTGAAAATAGCTTATGGACGTGATGTTTTCATAAGTTCTCCCAATTCACAAACAGTCTCACAAGTGTTTACATATGCACTTATACACTTTAAACGTTAATTAAGCCGATTCTCCATACAACACCATAATAACAAAATAATTTCTTTTCAAGTGTTCATGTTCTTATCATGCCTTTTGTATGTAAGTTGAGAAATGTTTGATCTATTTTCATCATGTTTGAAATTCCAGTAAAAGAAGCCGAGCATTCAAAATGAGGAGCAAGACTTAGAACTGCAATGAGAATGGCTTACTGCCTACAACATATGCATGAATTGGGTCCTCTTGTGGCTCCTTAATATTACCAACCTGAGTTCTTTAGCTGTCCACCTTAACCGATGACCACCAGGGCTGGCCTAAGGGCCAAGTCACCCAAGCAAGGGTCTTAAGCCTCAAGATTTTGGATTAAAAAAAGGCCTCAAAATAAATCAGTTCAGCTATAAGTATATAATATCACATATTAATAATTAATATTTGTTTAGCTTAGTTGGTCAATTTTAAGGCCTCAAATCCTTTTGGTCCTAAGGTCAAATCTTGGATTCAACAAAATTTGAATTATTATGCTTTTAATAAGCATTGTGTTATTTTTATTTTTTAATTTCAAAAGGCCTCATTATAAAATTTGTTTTAGGCCTCTTGATATGTTGGGCCGGCCCTGATGACCACGCCGCTAAAATCTCGGATTTGAGTTTCTCTGACGAAATATAATCAGCCGAAAAGAAGCTTGATGGTAGAAAACACATAGACATGATGCGATCAACGAATCCGGCAAGTAATATTTATAGATTAGGCGTTTTGTTATTTGAAATAGTTACCGATCGAATACCTTATTCGGTTAATAATTGCTTAATTGAAAATTGGTCATCACATTATCTAAAAGAGCTCTGATATATAAAGCAAAGAAAAACATCGCGAGGACATTGCGAATCAGAAATAAACCAATGAAGTATTAGGGGTAAACATAATTCATGGGAAGTTGGTTTACAAAATGGTATTCAATAAATGTTGCCTTGGATGAAATACACATCGTGAAAAATTCGTGGGATTCCAATTCGCGTTAATAAATAACTTTTTCCTATCTAAAATGGGACAAACCTCTCAAGGAAATGTTGGGTCAAATTCTAGCAACTTATGAAGAAGACCAGCTGAAACAAGTGTTGCCTGAATTTGTAGTTCCAAAACTTTCTCCACTTTGATGGGCTGAGATTAAGATTTCTTTTGCATAAACATGTTGTAATCAGATTTTAGTTGGTTACTAAGTATGTGAAGTTTTAACATTGTTATCATTTTAGTTAGTTAGCTACCTAGTTATCGAGGTAAAAAAAATGTTACTTCTTGTATCTATTTTAGGAGAAATTTGCTGTGGTTACTTCTTGTATCTATGTTAGTTGGTTTGGCTGAGAAACACATGTAAAAGACGGAAATGCCCCTCGATAGTTAACTGCCGATGAAATATAAAATCGGCTGCAGTTAACTGCCGAGGAAAACCTCGGCAGTTAACTGCCGAAGCGTGTTGAACATAAACAGAAGCAGAAACACAAACATAATCTGTTTCTAAACTTCTCCCAACTTCTCTCAAACTCTCTCCAATTCTCACCAAAGCCATTTTCGCGAATTGCAAGCAAATAAACAACACATTATCACAAGTTGAATCAATCATTTTAATGATAATGTTAGTTTGTTTAGGTTTAATTTTTAAAAAAATTAGAGTAGTTTGCATGTGGTTAGGGTTGATTTTAAAATTGACAATTTGATGATTGCATGTGTAGTTTATGAATTGATAAATGAATGTAGTTGTTGCCTATGCTGTTTAAATGATGTTTAATGATAATGTGGTTTTGAATGGTGGCAAATGAACACGTTTTGAGTATGTTTGATACTTTGCACACAAAGTGTTTGATAAAATGCCTCAATGACAATTTTATTGATTATTTAGTTAGTTTAGGTTATGAGAATTATATTGAATGATGTTTAGGTTATGATGGAAATGATGCACACAAATTATATTGAAATGATGATTATATTGAA
>Ga0228710_1008847_pt1 | contig 14261 bp, 12 predicted proteins | sample MedpolnodulmetaG_FD_177995 | JGI IMG/M metagenome (GOLD analysis project Ga0228710, IMG submission 177995) | Root nodule microbial communities from Medicago polymorpha collected in Santa Monica, California, United States - pink nodules | ecosystem: Host-associated > Plants > Roots > Nodule...
TGTATTTTTTTTTTTTTGAAGAAAAGATAAAATATGTATTTGTTGTTGGTTACATCATTGCACAAATAAATGAAAAAGGTTTGAAACATTATTCATTACCAGCAGATTTGCACTGAATAAGTAAATAAATAAATAATTGCTAGGAGAAAGGGATCATGTTTATTTATGGATATTTCTTTTTCATTTGTATCTTTTTTTCATTTGTATCTTGTCATAGAATTGTTTATATATATGGATTTATTTTTTTACTATTTTTAGATTATTTTTTATCATTTGTAAGTTTTGTATTTCACAATTAATGAATTAGTGAATTGTCATGTTGTCAATTTATAAAATTCAAAATATCAATCATTCTAGCTTAATCTTTTACACATGTATTTGTATGATATCGCATGAAATTTTATCTATTAATCTTAAAAAAAACCACAAAAGCAATTGTTTATGTTATTTGTTGGATTTTTTTTTTACCTTGATACCACAATAGTAACTCTCTTCAATAATAGGAGACCGAGGTTATTTTCAACTGCATGAATTACAACACCAACTAAAATAAAGAATAATACAAACCAAAGACTAAGCAAACTTCATACTCAGTTTCCCAATAGCTTTGTATATTAATTTTCCAATAGAAAAAATCTTGTGCAAGTATGAGCACAAGTCCACTTACATGTCTATCTCAGAAAAATATAAAATGCTATTAGAATAAAGTTGATTAGTAGATGTGACAATAATAAAATGCCTCTGTTTTGATTTGATCTTTTAAATATTAGTAATGTTTAGCTCGGCAATTAAAAATTTTTAGACTATATTCAAATTAATTATTTTTAATGTAAGTGAGAAATAAAATTCATTAATAGGAACTGTTGTACTGTTGTAAGAAGGTGCATGCCTTGTGGATTTCCGACGAAGCAGGTTTTATTGTAAGGAGTCAAGTGTTAACCTCAGAGACATGTGAATGAACTCTTGTGGATTTCACTCTCTCACCTGAGAATCCAAACACAAAATATATTCAACGAAAAAGATGTTTCAATAATAATTCAAAACTGAGTACTAATAGAATTAGAGTCACATGCCAAAAACTAGATATAACAAAAACTTCAGCATGGATAAAATCTAGAAACTTCAGCCGAAAATGGAAAACAATTGTTGCCTATACAAAGGTATGCCGGCACCATAAGAATTGGTTTCATTGATTCATTCCACTCGGTTTTTCTTCTTTCTGTTCTGATTGAAGTCATCAGTGGGTTCCTCTTCAGCAGAGAATATCTTTACAGAACATTCACCTCTACAAGCAATGAGATTCAAATTGCTTGTGCATCATACACCAGATAAATTGCTGTCTTCGTCACAGTGAAACTGTTCTCAAAAACAAACACGACCTCCACTTTGTTACCGGGTTCTATGCTTGATACCACCCTCTGACCCTCTTCATCTTGAAAGGAGACTAATGCCTCACTCTTATAGAGCTGAATGGTGGCCTTTGTGTAATTTTTCACTAGCATGTTTTTAAGGCCACTTGATGTTACGTTATCTGGGGTTGAAGTATAGACAATGAACATCATTGTCCTCAAGTTACGACCTTCCACTAGAGGGACTTCAAAAGTTACAGAAGAACCTTCAGAATTAAAGGTTAACCAATTTGGATAACTATCACCGGGGAGGAAATAACCACCACTCTCATTGACATCCATATTCTGTGAATGTAAAGATAGGTTCAAAATTTATTTGACAAGTATATTAATATCATCTAACCATTTATCAACAATTGGAGATATAATTTTTCTCATAAGGTAATTAATCAAATTTCGACGTTACAAGGAAATATTTGCTTGGATTCATAAAACAGACAATCAGTCCAACCGAAAAACTTCATACCAATCAAAATAATAGTGAAGGAAGATAATGATACTAACAAATTTATCACTATAAAACAGACTTTAAGTTTATAAATAACAAGCAGTAAATATCAATAAAATACAATGTTCTTACTTATGGGTTGAAAGTTTTTAATGTTAATTTAAAATAGGTATTTGTTCTTAATTTGAAAAACAAATGGAATCATTAGGTATAACAAAAATGATGTGCTATAAAAATACGACAATTTCAATTATTATATAAATGTAAGACATAGAGAGTTCTATGTGAAACCTGTAAAATGCTATCTTTCAGAATATTGGTGACTTGGCAATTCATTCCAATTTGAATAAACAGAGATTTCAGAGAAGTTTTTGATCCTGAAATGTGAACTTGACTGCAACCTTGAGAAGTAGAGGATGATTCTAATTCTTTAGAATTTGAAGCATATAAAGCATCCAAAATTCTTTCTGTGTCTTGAGAAAGTTGAAGTTCTGAGCCACACTCAACCCAAAGACATCGAAGCCATGGAAGGTACTTGGACATAGATGATAGGTCATGGAAACCACTATTTGGAGCATCTAAAGGAACAAGAGATGTTTGAAATGGGGATGGGAGATTATTTGTCGGTGACATCCAAGACCAAATGATCGCTGGAAACACATCATGTGAGAATCCTTCATAGCCACACATGGAAATATATGCAATGCTTTTGGACCTTACTACTGAAAACGGCACTCTTGTTATCGCAGTGTTATTTGCAAGCAGGGTGGTTAAAGATTCCATTTGTTCCAAATCTTCTTCCAATTTGTCAATCATTAAACACCCAGAAAGAATAAGAGTGTTTAATGATTTCAACTTATAGATACTTCTTGGAAGGCTTTGAAGCTTAATACAATCTTCCAAATTTATCAGAATTATTTTATTGAGATCTCCAATATTGGGAGAAACTTCAGACAACTTTGGACAATCTGTGAGTATTAACTGTTCAAGATTAGGCATGTTTGAAAAGTCTGGGGTCTTTATCAGAAAATGAGAATGACTAAGATTGAGAATTTTCAGCTTCTCCAGCCTCTGCAAGAACAGAAATGTTATAAAGAAAATTTAGAAATTAAGCATAAAAAATAAATGCAAGAAATTACAATGTATCAGTAACCTTGATAATGGAAATTAAACTATTTAATTTATTGCAACATCAATTATTTTTAATAGCAATATACATTGGTTTGGTATTACGTTTGCAAATTATACTGGAACAAGGCTTCGTTTTTGTATATAATGTTTGCAGAAATTAATAAAAGCCATGTATGAGCATTCTGCAGAGAGCTCAAAAATTTAACATAATATATTATTTTAAATTTAAATTTAAATCCTATTTAACTAAATATTAACGATTGGAGTCCACGATTTCCCTTCATTTAACTACATCAAAGACTTTGAACAAGATTTAGGTGGTAATTAATACCTGGTGCTCTTCCCACACTTGTTTGACATTGCTGTTTACTAACTCAATGGAAACTAAATTTTCTTGATAAAAACTCGAAGGAATGCATTTCAAAGGAAATCCATTCCAAGAAAGCCATATCAGATTTCTTGAAAGATATTCAAAGTCCCCATCAAGTTGTACACCAGCAAGTTGAAGCAGTCTGAGTTTTTTCATCTCCTTGAATGCTTTGGTACTAAAGCATTTTCCATTTGCTGTTGGCAATTTCAATGCTAATCCCTCAACAGCTTTTGTTCCCTGTTAAATATGATGGGAAAAAAAATAAATTAAAATATGCACTAATTTTCATTGAAGATACAAGCCATATAGATAAAAAAATGTCATTAAATTGATTATGTCACTAGAGGCTGGGAAGCATAAAACGATTCATACCAAACTAATTTTCAAATCTTTAGATATTATAAAACTATAACAAAAATAAGTATATAATCTTACAGTCTGCTCTGATAACACATCAAGCACATCCTTATTAAACCACAACCTGCTACGCTTCTCAGGCTCCTTTGGTGAATTCTCACGAATGATTTCTCTTCCCATATCTCGTACTAAATCATGCATTCCAAGTCTGTTCCTATCATCAACAATCACAAGACTTCGCTCAACAAGAACACTTACACCAATTTCTGCAAAAAAATCGCTACCATTTAATATATTTATAACATCATTCCTATCCATCCCAATAAAGAAACAAGCTATGTCAAGGAATATGTCTTTCTCGATGTCATCACTTAGAGCATCATAACTTATTTTTAATTTCTTTTGAACTTGATCATTAGGAATTCTTTTGAGTTTTTCTAATGCACACTTCCACTCTTCTATCCCCATATCAAACAAATATGATCCAAGGACTTCCAGGGCTAGTGGCAATCCCCCAGAATACTCAACTACATCTCTTGAAATTCCAGCAAAATCTTCTCTTGGACTTGCTTGCTTGAATGCATGCCAACTAAAGAGCTCCATCGATTCACTTTCATCCATTATTTTCATTTTGTAAACTTGGTCAACTCTATTACCTCTAAGTATTTTCATATTTCTAGTTGTGATAATAATTCTGCTCCCTGAACCAAGCCATATACTCCTTCCACACAAAGCATTCAGTTGGTCAAATGTATTCACATCATCAAGTACCAAAAGTACCTTTTTATGGAAGAGTCTATCCTTTAGTATACTTTTCCCTGACTCAATGTTTTGTATCTTAGTTTTCGTTTCTTTGCAAATATCAAAGAGAATTTGTTTTTGTAATGAAATCGGTCCAACATTTTTCTCCCAAACTTCCATAACATTTGCAAGGAAGCTCCTACCCTCAAAATCACGACCAATTTCATTGTAAATGGCTTTAGCTACGGTGGTTTTACCAATACCTCCCATACCCCAGATCCCTACTAGCAGAACATCATCTGATCGTTGGATGTCTAGCAATTGAATCACATCTCGTACTCGAGATTCGAGTCCAACTGGTTTATCAGCAATGAACAAGTCTGTCTTGTCAAGCAAATGTGTAACATTTTCAACAATATCTTCGATTACCTCACTTTCATTCCTAAAAAAAAATGGACCAAAGAAAAGTTGAACATACAAAGGAGTAATTATGAACATTACAAACGTAATATATGATATATGTATTTAACATTAAAATATAATTTGCATTAGTTACACTATTTTAATTTATTTAAGTTATTAATAAATTGCACACTTTTAACAGAAAATAACTAAACTTTATGTAAAATGAACTGATCTATATCAACGAAAAGTTAAGAAACTTCATTCTGGTCTTCGGGGAAAGAGACCCCTTGTAATAATGATTATATTTTGACCAATAATGATTATAGCATCTATAATTTAAAATGTGTATTTCCGATCAATTCAAACTTGCCGAAGCTAGTTAACCACTTGGTTTAGCCAACTCTAATTTCGTTTGCACAATTAGAAGTATTGTAATGCTTGACTTAAATTACCTGGAATTTTGAACTACAAATCCTGCAACGCCACCAGCCTCACGGAGATCCTCTCTCCAAGTTAGCTCCCCCTTGTTTGAAATTTTGTTCAAAAGACTTTGAAAAGCTGTTCCAAACTCCCCTGTCTGATGACGCACATCATAGGGGTCTACATAGTAGAACACTGGAAAAACAACTTTTCCTGTGGTTCTACGACACTTCATTATACTTTCCAATTCATCCAGACACCATCGGGAATTGGCATATTTTTTTGAAAAAACAATTATATAAATTTGAGACTGTTCAATTGAGCGTGATAATGATGTTGAAATGTAATCTCCTCTTTGAAGCTCATTGTCATCTATAAAAACCTTAACTCCGGCCTTCTGAAGAGCAGCATAGAGATGTGAAGTGAAGGAAGCACGAGTATCTATCCCTCTAAAGCTTAAGAACACATCATGAATCCTTGCTGGTTCTAGCGTACTACGTGGTGGAGACACTAATAAAAAATAAATAAAGAGAGAGAGAAGCAATCAATAAATGTGTGGTTAATTTCAAACTAAATTTATGTAATCTAATATGAGTAAAATAAAATAGTATATTCACCTTCTCCCTGGGTTAGCCTTGGTGATTTGAAGGTAGAACTAATCTCACATGGTTCAAACACTATAAATGAAAAGACGAGAGCGAGAGAAGAGAATCAGTAAGCTTCAAACTAAATTATTGTAATAATATAAGTAAAATAAATTAATGTATGCACCTCCTTTCTTGGATGGAAATTTTGATGGCGGATGGAAATTTTGATGGCGGATGGAAATTATTACAACTCATTTTGATGGATCAGTTAGAAAATGGCGGAAAAGAATGAAATGGTGAAACCTTTCTAACAACAGATCTTGAAAACTAAGGCAGTGATTGATTAATTTCAGAATAAATTAATGTACTTGTACCACGCGTGAACTTAAACACTTCAGGTTTAGTGTCTTGTGTCAACATTGTCGGTAATCTCCACTCAAAATATACTAAGAAACTTTTCTATGCATTTATATTTATTTACTCACTCCGTCTTTAAATAATAGTCGTTTCACTCCGTCTTTAAATAATAGTCGTTTGAGGTTTGTGCACGATTATTAAGGAAATGATTAAACACGATTATTAAGGAAATGATTAATTGTGTTGATTTTGATGGTAAAATTAGTATTCTTTACTAAAACACCCTTATTAATTGTAGTTAGTGGAATAATTAAGTTGGATGAAATTCAATAAATAAGGGTATAATAAAGGAAAAAATAAATAAATGCTGCATTAATATTCTAAAGTGACAATTATTTTAATAAAAAAGAAAAAAAATGATAAAAAGACAATTATTGTGAGACAGAGAGAGTATTTATTATGGACAACTTTTTTTTATACTTGGATCATACCTAATTAATCGTGTTTAAAGATATGACAAATTTAGTCAAATAGATAGTTAATTCATTTAACAACCAAAATTATGGTTAATATGAAAAAATTACGTTAATTCAACTATATTAACTTTATATTGAACTGAATTATGGATGAATTGAGTAATAAAAAAAACTATAATAATTGTTTGGATGAATTGAATTATGTTCGATTGTGTCGTCGTTTTAGTCGATTATTTGATTTATCGTTGAACAAGTCAAGCACGGTGGCTGAGATGTTCTCTCGAGGTTGGGGGAGCAGCGTGGAGTTGGAGGAGACAGTTGTGGGAATGGGAGGAGGAGTTGTTAGGCGAGTGTCGTTTTTACTTAATAATTTTGTTGTGCAGACTGATGTTATTGACAGGTGGCAATGGCTCCCTGACACCGTGGGGGGATACACTGTATGCGGAGCATACCAAATTCTTACTACACGGGCGGATTATCACTACTAAAAAAAAAAATTAGTGAGGGAAAACGTGAAATCTCTCTCTAATTCCGTCACTAAATTTTGCGACCAAGGAATTTGTGAGGAATTTCATTTTTTCCGTCACTAATTTCCCTTGCTAATTTTGCTTTTTCTAGTAGTGTATATAGGTGACGATATGGCAGCTCTTGTTTGGCATAAGCAGGTACTTTTGAAGGTCTCTATTCTAGCATGAGGCTGTTGCGGGAGAGGTTGCCAACAAAAATCAATCTGTTACCGCGTGATACAAACCGCGGCCAAATACTGTGTAACGGGTTGTGGAAACGACGAATCATCACTTCATCTATTCTTTCACTATGAGATTTTTGGTGCTTTATGGCAGCACATAAGGAATTGGCTTGGTGTTTCAGGAGCTGATCCATTTATAGTTAATGATCATTTCTTTCAGTTTAGCAATGCTTTAGGAACAATGAGGACTCGACGATCCTTCATGCAACTACTTTGGCTATTGTGTGGGTGGATTTTATGGAATGAGCGAAACAACAAGCTCTTCAATAACGTTCAAAGGTCTATGTTAGAGCTGTTGGAAAAGGTTAAATTTAATTCTTTGTGGTGGCTAAAGGCTAATAATGCCACTTTTGTATTTGATACTCAAAGATGGTGGTCGGACCTATGCTTTTGTTTTTTATACACTGACAACTTGTAATTTTGGGGTGACCTCTTGAATACACCTTGTACTAAAGAGGACTCACTGCCGTTGTTTATATATTCCATTTTTGATTCTTAAAAAAAAAAAAACTTTCTATTGAACTGAATTAACAATAACTTTGTACTATATGATTAACCAAATGTTGAAGATGTATGAAAAAATGGGCGTCAATGAAATATTATTGTTTATTGCTATTTGATATCTATCTACTATTATTAGTGGTGTCTTCTAACGTATTTTTTCTTTTCTTTCAAATTAAAAAGCCCGACACTAATTAATGCTTCGTCAATTTTCGAATATACAAAGATAAGGTGGTGTGTCTTCTACTTTATAATTTTAAAAAATATTTTGGCTAAAAAATAAATGATAGAAGCTAGCTTATGGCAGATAAATTTATGATAAATAGTTTATAAGCTCGCTTATAGTGTATTACGGGAAATATAGTGGATTCAATTTGTATTGTTAAATAAATTAACAGTTGAACTGATTTATAAATATAAAATGACATAAAAAATATATGTTTGATTACTATTTAATTTTTCAAAGATGACAGTGGTAAAATTGAGAGAAAAAATATTAGATGTAATTCTTAAGCCATAATATAATTGAATTAGCTTATCAAGCTAGTAAAATTAAGTTACAAGCTCGAGCGAAAAAAATTATTATTGTCTCATGATTTTTATTTTATTTTTGAAAGAATTGTCTCATGAACTTGTTCCAACTTATTCCAACCATTTATCGTGTTGCGTCTTCTGCCTCCTGTAAGTTTCTTTCAAAATATTTGATATTGATAAATCATTCCTCATTTTTTGAAGAAATTGTTCATTTTCCTAAAAAGAAAAAAAAAAGAGCGTTCTAAACAAAAATATGAGCGCTAACTCGAATTAGGGATTTTGTTAAAGATGACATTGTTGCTGTTTATTACATGTCACAACAAGGTTTCGAATAAGAGAGATAGCTAAAAGAATGAATTAGTATAATTAACATTATAAAAAATAAACGATCAAAATAATCTTTGAAAGATGAATTTATATAATGTTGTTCTGGCGTGTAGTGCGGTCAGCATAACATGTTTCTTCCTCGTAACTTCATGGCTTGTTTTGATTTAAATCATTCTTTCCATAACGACAAAATTTATACATATACTAGTAAATTAAATAGTAATTCTTCTTGGTGGTTTTATTAAATAATAAGCTGAATTGTTATGAAAAACTGTGAAAGGTTTCGATATGGTAAGTCTTTGGTCGGTTAATGAAAAACTGTGAAATGAGAAACCTTTGACAAAATGGACATCTATATATTTATACTACATAATTAAATACTAATCTCCATTGATATCGTCTTTTTAAAATTGTTAGCTGACGACTGCAATGAGAAAACTTTGACCAAATGAGCATCTATAAGTTTTTGTGTTCCTTCCTTGTTACATTTATAAATTTCTTATTGGCATGTTTCTTCAAACATTTATTTGATCATAGATATTATGATTTGGAATTTAATGACAATTTAAGTAAATACTTGTACATTAATCTCCATCAACATCACACTTAATTCTAAAATAGAACATGAAAAATGAAAGAGGGCTCTGCAAACATAAGTAATTGACACTGTTTACCATAGTTTTTCAATAAGGTGGAATTTGCAGTGTGACAGTCTAAGTAATAGTATGCATCAAACCCCTGAATAAGAAAAATCTTGAGAAGGCTGCTTTGAAAACAAAATACCTGGTTCAATTCACTTTTTGATTTTTGATTTTTAACTGAAATCACACTTTCTGTGATGGAAAATCAACTTTAACTTTCTCACCTAAGAATCCAAACACAAATATATTGGACAAAGATATTTCAATAAAAATTGGAAATTCAACGCTTCTCTCTCAAAGATGGTAATACAATTAGAGTTACTTGCACAAAAACTAGATATCACATGGACGAAATGTAACTTTAACTGAAGCACAATCTGTAGATATTTTGAACTATCATGTGATCCCTCAAAAAAAAACTATCATGTGATATCCATCCTCAACTTTAATTCATATGGCCTAAAGGTATTTGTTGTAAATTTGGAAAACAAATGGAATAATCAGGTATGATTAAAACAATATGTGATATAAAAAATCTTGTTCAAAAAATAAATGTGATATAAAAAATAGGACAATTGGAACTATTAGATACATGTTAGAAGTAGAGAGTTCAATGTGAAACCTGTAAAACGTTCTCTTTCAAAATATTGGTAACTTGGCAATTCATTCCAATTTGAATAAACAAAGATTTCAAGGAAGATTTTGATCCTGAAATGTGAACTTGACTATAGTATTGAATTAGTGCAGAGTTTTTCATATTTGATACTTGTGAAGTAGAAGTTGATTCCAATTCTTTAGAATTAGTGGCATATAAGGCATCCAATATTCTTTCTGTGTCTCGGGAAAGTTGAAGTTCTGAGCCACACTCCACCCAAAGACATCTAAGCCACGGAAGATACCTGGACATAGATAATAGTTCATGGGAACTACTATTTAGTAAATCGAAAGGAACAAGGGGTGATTGAAATGGGAATTGGTGATTATTTGTCGGTGACATCCAAGACCAAATGATAGATGGAAACACATCACATGAAAATCCTTCATAGCTGCACAGAGAAATATATCCAATGCTTTTTTACATTACGAAAATGGCACTCTTGTTATTGCAGTGTTATTTGCAATCAAGGTGGTTAAAGATTTCATCTGTTCTAAGTCCTCTTCCAATTTGTCAATCATTAAACACCCAGAAAGAATGAGAGTTTTAAGTGATTTCAACTTATAGATACCTCTTGGAAGGCTTTGTAGGATAATACTGTCTTCCAAATTTATAAGCAGAACTTTATTAAGATGTTCAATACTATTGGAAACCTCAGATAATCTTGGACAATCTATGAGTACTAATTTTTCAAGATTAGGCATGTTTGAAAAGTCCGGAGTCTTTGTCAAATAATGAGAATGACTAAGATTGAGAATTTTCAAATTGTCCAGCTTTTGCAAGAACAAAAATGTAGTAAAGAAAACTTAGGTAATAAACATAAAAAATAAATGAAAGAAATTAAACTATCTACTTTATTGCAACATCATTTGTACTTATTGCAGATATACATTGGTTTGGAATTATTTTTGCAACGAAATTGAAACAAGGCTACACTTCTCTATATATTGTTGCCGAAAATTATTAAAAGCCATGTTCAAGCATTAAAGATAGGAACCATTCATTTCCCTTCTTTTCATTATATTATGGCTTTTGCCCAAGATTTAGGTGGAAATTAATACCTGGGGATTTTCCCACACATTTTTGACATTGCTATTTTCTAACTCAATGGAAACTAAATTTCCTAGATAAAAGCTTGAAAGAATGCTTGTTAAAGGAAATCCATTCCATGAAAGCCATCTCAGTTTTCTTGAAAGATACACAAAGTCCCCATCAAGTTGTACACCAACAAGTTGAAGCAATCTGAGTGTTTTCATCTTCGCAAATGATTTAATATTGAAGCATCTTCCATTCGTTCTTGGAAATTTCAAAGCCAAACCCTCAACAACTTTTGTTCCCTATGAAATAGGATGAAATAAAAAGTAAAATATGCAAAGAAAAATGATACAAGATAGATAAAGAAAACTTGTGATGAAACAGATTATGTCACTAGAAGCCACCAAGCACAAAACAATTCATAAACTAAACTAATTTTTAATATAATCAACAAAGCATATAAATGTTAGCTAATGACTAAAATGTTTGTTTTAATTCCCTAAGCTTTAGATAGTTAAAAACCAAACAAAAAATAAGTATATGAAATCTTACAGTTTGTTCTGATAATACATCAAGCACGTCCTTATTTAACCACAACCTACTACGCTCCTCAGGCTCCTTTGGTGATTCCTCACGAACGATTTCTCTTCCCATATATCTCAACAAATCATGCATTCCAAATTTGTTCCTATCATCAATAGTTACAAGACTTCGCTCAACAAGGATACTTACTCCAATTTCTGCAAAATGTTCACTACCATTTAATATATGTATAACATCACTTGTGTCCATCCCAATAAAGAAACAAGCTATGTCAAGAAATATTTCTCTCTCAATGTAATCATTAAGACAATCATAGCTTATTTTTAACTTCTTTTGTACTTGATCATTAGGAATTGTTGAGTTTTTCTAACACACAATTCCACTCTACTGAGCTTCGATCAAACAAATGTGACCCAATGACTTCGAGAGCAAGCGGCAATCCTCCACAATACTTGGCTACATCTCTTAATATTCCATGAAAAATTTCTCTAGCACTTTCTTGCTTGAATGCATGCCAACTGAAAAGCTCAATTGATTCACTTTCATCCATTTCTTTCATTTTGTGCACTTGATCAACTCTATTCCCTCTAAGTATGTCCATATCTCTAGTTGTGATTATTATTCTGCTCCCCGAACCAAGCCATTTACGATTTCCACATAAAGCATTTAGTTGCTCCAATGTATTCACATCATCAAGTACAAGAAGAACCCTTTTATGGAAGAGTCTATCCTTTAGTATACTTTTCCCTGACTCAATGCTTTGAATCTTAATTTTCGTTTCTTTGCATATTTCAAAGAGAAGTTGTTCTTGTAAACAAACTTGTCCAACATTTTGCTTCCAAATTTCTCCAAATACTTGCAAGGAAGCTCCTACCTTCAAATTTACGGCCAATTTTATTGTAAATCGCTTTCGCGATGGTGGTCTTACCACTTCCTCCCATTCCCCACATCCCTAAAAGTAAAACATCATTTGATTGTTGGATGTTTAACAATTGAATAATGTCTTGTACTCGAGAGTCAACTCCCACTGGATTATCAGCAACAAAGTCTTGTCATGCAAATATGTAACATTTTCAGCAATATTCTCGATTGCTTCACTTTCATTCCTATAAAAATGGACAAAAGAGAAGGTAAACAAACATACACAATTAAGTAGTAATAGAGGAGTAATTATGAATATTAAGTTTTCAACGTTAAAACATAATTTGCATTAGTGACACTATTTAAATTTATTTAAGTTATTAAAATTTCCACACAAAGAATATAAATTAATTACACGTTATGTAAAATGAAATGATATATCAACAAAGAGTTAAGAAACTACATTCCGGTCGCCTGGGAAAAGGACCCATGATAATTAACCTAATTAGTAAAATTTGATCAATAATTATACCAACTGAGTATGAACTCGGTACTTTCATATCAATTCGACATTTGTTGAAGCCCGTTAACAAGTTGACCCAACCGATTGGTTTAGGCTACTCAAATTTAGTTTCACAATCAGAAGTACTTCAACGGTTGAATTAAATTACCTGGAATTCAAAACTACAAAGCCAGAAAGGCCAGCAACATCATGAAGCACATCTCTCCATTTCAATGACTTATCTTTCTCCTCCTTTGAAATCCTATTCAAGAAGACTTTTAAAAGCTTTTCCAAACTCACCAGTTTGGTGACGTACCTCTGAGGGAAGTACATCATAGAACACCGGCAGCACTATCTGCCGTATGGTTCTGTGACACGCCATTATTTCCACCAACTCTTGCAGACACCATCTCGACTGAGCATAGTTCTTTGAAAAAACAATAACCGAAATTCGAGACTTTTTGATTGCTTGCAATAGTGATGTTGAAATGTGATCTCCACTTTGAAGCGAATGATCGTCCTTAAAAAATGTAATTCCTTTGTTTTTAAGAGAAGCATATAGATGCGAAGTGAATGACACACACGTATCTTGGCCTCTGAAACTTAAGAACACATCATAGCTCCTTAATAATCCATAAAACAACAGGACAAAAAAAACAAAGAATCAATATGATGCTTCAAACTACCTAAATAAAAAAATAGATTAATTTGTGTAATATTTTTACATATGCATCCAATCCCATCAAAATATAGTGCCTTTATCTTAATTTAGTTCCAGACATATCTCTAGAAATATGTGCATGACGTTGTATACATGTGTAAATTATTTTTACAATATATATAAATTATATTCAATAAAAATAGGATTAAATATTTTGTCAAAAAAAATATAAGATTAAATATGTTTTTATCCTTATGAAATTGGCAAGTGACCTTGTTAAATTAACTTACTACTGTTTGGATTGGCTTATTTTGAGCTTATATGGACTTATCTACTCTCATAAGCTTTTTTAAAGGTGTTTGGGTAAATAAATAAAAATAGCTTATCATAGTTTCGTAAGCTGCTTATGCCATATTTTAATAAGCCTAAATTTTCAGCTTACCCTCCGGCTTAACAAGGAGCTTATGAATTTATGTAACCTCCTTCGATTCTCTCTGGATCCACTTTTTCAAAACATATATTTTAATTATAATGTTAGTTATTTTGGCGGTG
>Ga0228710_1008849_pt1 | contig 14257 bp, 10 predicted proteins | sample MedpolnodulmetaG_FD_177995 | JGI IMG/M metagenome (GOLD analysis project Ga0228710, IMG submission 177995) | Root nodule microbial communities from Medicago polymorpha collected in Santa Monica, California, United States - pink nodules | ecosystem: Host-associated > Plants > Roots > Nodule...
TAAATCAGGTTTGCAATCATATTTAGGAGTATGAGTATATTAATTGTTTTAAAAAACTGCCACCTTATTTATATTTCACACCTTTTTTTTAATAAAATAGGTATAATACACATAATTTTTATGTCAATTTTGCACTAGTGCCGCTAGAACCACTTGATACGCAACCACCAGATGATAGTTTTTCAAAGACGATTGAGGGACTCAATGAGATGGAGGAACACGACATGCCTCCATCACCACCTAAACCACCCAATTTGACTTGTCATCTCATGGCTAAACCTCCAAATTTTCCCAATGCTAGGTACGAATTGACGAGGAATGACTCAGTTTCTAAATGTTTTCCGCATCTTTTTTATGTACATGACATGTTTAATTATGTATGTTATCCTCTAAAACATATATGTATTCCAAGAAATGATGTATTTTCTCTTGCATTATTATTCAAATTTGGTGAAGTTGGAACTCCACGAATGAAGTTCGCTAAAATGCCTAAAGTGCTTGTGGGGTGTACAATTTCCTTGTTATGTTTGTCTAAAGTAGCTAGTCTCTTGAATGAGAATAGATTGCTATCATTTGAGACTTTGACCGATTATTATGCTAAAAGAAAAAATAAACACACCATAACTCTTGCACCACATGCTCCAATTGATGATTCTATTAAAGGTGTTGCACTTATCTTATTTCCCACTTATTTTAAACCTTAATTGTTGGAGACGTACAAGCCTTTGATGGAAGGGGGATTGTTCATTGTTTAGCAGAAGATTCTTGATGCATTTGAGAACACATGGCATTTTTTCATAATATATTCACTTCACTTTGGGATGATCATAAAGCTGATGTTCATGAGGTAAATCTACCAACGTTGTATTACATTCCTAAGGTTAAGAAAAATTACATTATGCATTTAATTCATAATGGTCTTGGCAATGCTTTACCCAAGATGATGATGATGAGGATAAATAGTTTAACATGTATTAAGGTATTTGAATCCCTTGTCGATGATCATATACATGCTTTGCTAGAATTGTTAAAAGAGTTTCGTTTGGGGCCTAATTTTGATCAACTTGGTATTGAAAGGTTATTTGGCATTGTTGGCACACTTCCCCCTAATGATAGTTCAATTATTAAGCATGTTTGTTGTTCTTGTGATGCCAACCCCAATTTTAAGGTGCCTTGTGATTTTGGGAATCAATCAACTGTTATACTATGTTAGAATTGAGGATGTTTCAATTCAAGAGTTGACTATGAAAGTGTCATTTAAATTGTGTGAGACATCAAAGGAGATTAAGATAATGATGAGTAAAAATTCACATGCAGTGTCATATGTTCTCAAATTGAGTGTTGACTATCCTGATAAGTTGGACTGTGTATTCAAGCATGGACCAATTGCGATAACAAAGGTCTCAAGTTCAATGTTTGTCACTGATATTAGCAAATATTTTCTTCATAATATGAATATGAGTCAAAGTGCAAGGTAATCTTTCAAAACTGATGTTGAATACCTTTCAAGTGTGGATCTTCCTTCTACCAAGTACGCAACATGTATGGTGAAAATTGAGATGTGCTCTGCTTATTTGGTTAATATATGGCAAAAGGTTGGTTACATTCACATCGTTAACATGAGAAGTTTGTGTTTTACTATTTATTATGGCCCATTTTTTATCCTTTTGTTCATGAATTTAATCTGTTTATCGCACCATTTCCAAGTAGAAGATTTTGTGTTATCCATCTTCTTTGTAAATGAAGTAAACATAATGGTCACAAATAAATGGGATTTGAATTGTACCCTTTTGAAAATTTTGGTTGTTTCTCAAACCTTGAGAAGGTGTTCATATTTGAGAATTTGAAGCATGAATCCAACCTTGAGAAGGGGATTTGAAGTGTGATACAAGAAGAGATTGGTTGAATGTGTTTACTTCTAAACTATCAAATAGAGGAGTTTTGAGATAGATAAGATTGCACAAAACAATTTATCCTGGTTCACCTATGTGAGATGTCAAGTCCTTACCGATTGTTAGATTTCTAATATGGTGCCTGAGATACACCGTAAAAATCAACATTTTTTCTCTCATTTTCTAGTCTACCTGAATATACAAGTTTTGAACAACCTCTTCAGACTTTAAGCTACCACACAATCCAACATTATCACCTAAAGAGTATTAGTGAAACTTTACATCTGATTATACAATTGTTCTTATCAGGGCCGTTCTGGTAAAATCGGAGACCATGTTCAAATATTAAAAATGGCCCCTATGGAAAAACAAGACTTTTTAAGCAATAGTAATCATCTATTTAAGTTGTAAATACCATAAAAAATAATCATTTTTATTAAATAAAAGTAAGTTTGTATGAGAATGACTAACTAACTTAACTAACCACAAATTGTTTATTAAAAATTGGGTTTATATTTCATAATAAAAAGAAACGCCAAAAACTTAAAAAGAATGTTTAGTGCAAAATGGGTCTTAAGTATATTGGTTGTAGTTGCTTAAATAAAGTGTCTTTGCTATCTAAATAGTGACAAACTAATACTAATATCGGAAAAAATAGTAGCAAATTAGTACTAACATGCATGATTAAACTTGAAACAATAGAAAAATTCTAATTATTTAATAAATTTAATTTGCGTTGTTAACAGATTTAATTTGCGAGGCCCGACACCGTAGCTCACCTTGCACATGCCAAGGTCCGGGTCTGGTTCTTATGATCTTGATTCTCTCTCTCCCCCTCCCTCCCCCCTCCCTCTCTCTAAGTTCAAACTGATTGCTACAGATGAATCTAACTTTTGTTTCTCTAAGTTCAATCTGATCACACAGATGAATCTAAGCTTTTCAAATAAATTGGAAAAGATGTTCCAAAGAGATAGTTTAAACTTGAGTGTATATTTTATTCATGTTTAATGCATGAGAGTGAATTTGAAGTTGAGAAGGTGATTATGATCTTTTTTAAGCAATCTTGAGTTTCTGCTTTTGATCTTTTTGGGATCTGATTCAGAAGTATAAATGTGAGAGATGTTGTGGAGAGATTATTTTTCTCTTGAATGACGGAAACTAGCCTTTTTTTCTTTAGTGGATTTGCTTGGTGAACAAGAAAATTTTGAAACTAGTTGTTATTGCTTGTGCTTTGACTTCCAAATTCTGATCTTTAGTTATGATCATCTGGTGCAAAATTATGCATCTTTATTCCATCAATTCTTTTGGTGTTTTCTGAATCTCTAGTTCTGATGTCAATCTGATCTTTCTTTTGTTCTTTAGAATTTTAATCTTTGATGTCAATGATGTCAATATGATATTACGACGGACCCATCACTTAGATAGTCTACTTACGATAACTAAACGCGACATGAATGTTATTTAATTCCAACAAATAAATGGGGGGAGGCAAAGAGTCCTAACCATTGCTTACTTTTCTGTAACCAAAGCAGGTAACTTGCTCTATTGCAAACATATAAAAATTGGAATCTCTTATCCCTCAACTCTTTATTTATATTTTGTTAAACCAAATAAGTAACGCGAACTGTTTGGACAAAACGACGATCCATGTGGATACGATACTCTACTTACACTTTATTACTCGGTAAATGATTTGGTACACTTGTCTAATCCGACCATCAATGTGCAATTTCCTAATGAAGTTATATGAACTACATTACTTGGCGTGTGGAAGTCCTAGTATCATGGAAGGAGAGCAAAGTAGAAACATATATAGCTTGTTAAAGCTCGCCTATAGATTAGTAACAATTTATTAATTTCAGTCAATTTTATATATATGCGTTATCTTGTTTAACTGGCTGAAATTTTTAAGTAAATTTTTAAGTTTCATCATGTCTAAGTTTATGTGAAAGTTTTTAAATGGTAGGTTGCACATTTAATTGATAAAAATGAAAAGGACTCTGTTTTCTGCTGACTTCGCTAGACAAAACATTTGTTGCCTAGAGAAATACTAAAGTTTCCCCACACTTACTCATATTGAAACACACACCAATGCTCTTTCATTATCATATACTTTGCCTTTACAAAGTATTTTTCATATAATGTTAAAAAAACAATGCAGTTCGTTATATTTTGTGTTTTTCATATGATGATTTTCAAAACAATGCATTTAATGTTAAGCTTTTCATGTACACATTTACATTTTATGCTAAATCACATTTAATGTAATTATTTACCATAAAAATTCAAATGAACATTCCATATCCTTTCAGCTTAATTTTCTACTTTTCATATCACTGTTTACTAAATCACTTTTTGCATTTATTCTTTTATATTTATTTGTGTGATCTTGATTATTTTATACTTTTTCTTGTTTGTTTTGGTTTTCTAACTTTGATGTTGTTTGATTCATGTAGCCGATTTTATTTAGACTTTGTTTGTGAGTTTTGAGGGGAGGGGAATGAAAGGCTTAGGAGGGGAAGGAAATGGAAGGAAGGGAAGGGAGAAAGGAGGGAAAACCTTCCCCTTGTTTGGGAGTTAAAGAAACCAACAAGGAATTGAGATGGAGGGCTTATGTGATAATTTTACTATTTTACCATTTTTTTTTCTCTTAAAATCAATACATTATGTTATACTTTGTATTTATCTTGTAAATTATAATTGGAATTTTGAATTATTATGAGGACAAAATTGTCAATTTATATGTTAGACCCCCCAAAACCCTTCAATTTGGGGAAACTTTAAAATTGGATAAATGAAACCCTTCAAAACCCCCCAAAATCTTTCCATGTTTTTTTAAAACTCACAAACAAGAGTTTACCTCTCCATAAGCCTTTCCTTACCCTCCCCTCCTCTCCAAAACCCAACTTGCAAACAAAGTCTTAGTGAGACAAAACTTGATTTTTGTTGTTGGTTTTCTAACTAATATTTTTTTCGGCAGACTTCATTGCCAAAAGACTAAGGCTTTGTTTGCGAGTTGGGTTTTGGAGGGGAGGGGAAGGGAAGGAAAGGCTTATAGAGAGGTAAACCCTTGTTTGGAAGTTTTAAAAAAATAGGGAAAGGTTTTGGGGGGTTTTGAAGGGCTTCATTTGTTCAATTTTAAAGTTCCCCCAAATTGGGGGTTTTGGAAGGTTAAACATACAAATTGACAATTTTGTCATCATAATTATTCAAAATTTCAATTATAACTTACAAGATAAATTACAAAGTATATCACAATGTATTGATTTTAAGAGGAAAAAAATGGTAAAATAGTAAAATTATCACATAAGCCCTCCATTTCCTTTCCTTGTTGGTTTCTTTAACTCCCAAACAAAGAGAAGGCTTTCCCTCTTTTCTCCCTTCCCTTCCCCTCCTAAGTCTTTCCTTCCCCTCCACTCAAAACTCGCAAACAAAGCCTAAAGGATTTAAGTGGAGTGTTTCTTCAATGTATTGCAAGTGGAAAATCAATGTCAACCTGTCCAAATTCGCAATAAAATTGTTTATATAGCAATTAATTTCAATCATTGCTCATTTTTTTTTAAACAGTTTCATAATTGATAAAAAAAATGATGAAAAGTGAAGTAATGCATGGTGAGACAAAATGCGCTCAGACTACTTAAACAAAGGTATAAAGCAAATAAGTAGAGAACTAATAATGAGTAGCAGCAACAATTAAAACAAACAAACCAACCAACAAAAAACTAGTGACCCCAAATAAAACATGTCCTAATAATAGAAGAGTTAATAGAAATAGAATAATAACTTTTGTGAAGAAAAAAAATTGAATAATAACTCTCATCAAGACTCATTTGCCGTGTCCCTTTTATGTTCATATGCTTTTTCAAATTTTGGTCCCTTCACTTAGCCATCAAATTGTTGTAGAGATTTGTCATGAAATGATGGAGCTCATATGCATAGACGTAACCATTCTAATCCTTGTGAAACATACGGAAAGCTTCCTTATGATCTTTGTCGTTCATCTTGCATGCGCGCTGCGAGGTTGAGGAATTCAGAGAAATCAATGGCATTGTTCCCGTCAGCGTCGAACTTATTCATCGTGGCCAGCAAGTCGAACTCAGTTGGGTTCTGGCCGAGCGACCACATTAGAGTCCCAAATTCCTTGGCAGAAATACAACCATCTCCATCCTTATCGAAGAGGCTGAAAGCCTCCTTAAACTTTGACAATTGTTTGTCACTGTCTTGATCGTCCATTCGAGGAAGATTTGGTTCTGCAGAAGGAAAAAGAGAAGAGGAGAATGATTTGCATGTTTTTTTTAAGAAAAGAGTTTCTATGATGCATTCACTATTTGCTCCCATTGTTCAATCTGATCCATACCAAAAATTTAGAATGGAGTTTCTAGGATGGATTCATAAATTGAATCGTTTAGGTATGTTTGTTTTTTAGGAAAAAATCAGTTTTTTTTAGGGAGGAAAAAATCATTTTTATGAATTAAAGAACTATTTATCACTTGTGTAATTTAGAAGATATCATTTTATATATATAAAAATAAAAACATCATTTGATTGTTTATAAGCCTAATACTAGTTTTTTACATTTTGTAGTAAAAAATATTTAATATTCTCTATAATTAATAAAAGAAAATCTAAAAACACTAAATATTATACAACCAACGCTTTTTATAAATAATATTAATTTTTTTTATAGTGGTCAGAGTTTAAACCTGAACTATGTATTGTCCTTAAATGAGGTAGGCTCACGATGACTAAATAAATAATATTAATTTTAAGATCAAATGTACCGGTATATGTTGGTTTGACAAATGTACTGTTCAAATTAATTCTATATTTTCAACCATATGAATATGATACCCATTAAGAGTGCATATGTTGCTATGAAGAGTATATCTACATTGATTATTTTTATTTTTTTGGATGGAATCTACATTGATGTTGTAGCTGGAAATTTTTGGATTAAGATCCATTTGTTTAAACAAAGTAGCATAAAAGTGCGATATAATTATATAAACATGTAAAACTTGTATATGTTGATCATACATATAAATTAAATTCTTTACATATATACATTTGAAATACAAAAATAAATTATAGGCTAGAATGACTCACCAATGGTAAGAGTCAGTTGAACATAACTATCAGCTAAAACTTGACAAGAGGAAATGACAAAAAGACCTAGACCAAGAAACAAATATAATTTTGAGTAATCCATATCGCTTCTAGGCGGTGACAGTACAATGGTTGATAAATAATAATGCAGTAGTTTGTGATATATATATGGGCTGCTAACTTACACCCACTTAAAAATACTAAGGTGCAAGTTAGCAAGCTACACCCACCTAAAATTATTAAGGTGTAAGTTAGCAACATACACCCACTTAATTATTTACACTCATTTTTATAAGTATTATTAAGGTGCAAATTAGCAACCTTCACTAATTTACACCTACTTTCATGATTTTAAATATTGTTTCCTTAAAAGTTTGTCTTTATTACATGTTTTGTACCTTAAACATGTCATTGTCTTTTTTGTTTCTTTTTTTAAGGATCTTTTTTAAGCTAGTTACAAAATTGTCCTTCTATTTAAAATTAATTAGAATATAAATAAAAGGGTGTTTTAATAAATTATAAGTGGGTGTAGCTTGCTAACTTGCGCCTTAGTATTTTTAGGTGGGTGTAAGTTAACAGCCTATATATTTATATATATATATATATATATATGGGGCAAGAAGTTGACCTGTTTATAGGGCCAAGAGTCGAGTTTAAATTTAAATTTAAATTAAGGCAAAATATGTGGCTAAAAAACCTTTCGAAAGGATGTAAATATTAATTAAGAAATTACAGTTGAAATTTGAAAACGTAACACGTATTTATATAGAGCCTCTAAATTTGTGTTTTAAATTACGTCAAGACTAATTTTCTCTACGGATTTGGTCCTCCCAAGTCACTGATTTGAAACGGACTATAACATAGTCTTGTCCTAAATGTATCGGATAAGGATCACCTAAGGTAATGTTGACCGTTCATTTTAGATTCAAGGTCAACATTATCTAATCTCCGCATTCTAGATTCATAGTCCAAAATTCATATTTAGATTCGATGAAAAGAATTTAATTTGAAAAACAAGCAGTTTACTATTGTCTGGTTTGGACAAAATTAGAGTTGTCTATCCTAATATTCTCCATCTAAGATATGGTATAGAAATGGACATATACAAATTAAATTAGACACTTGAATCATAAACTTAATAAAAAAAAATTATTAATTGAATCCAACATATAAGAAGAGGTTCATCATGAAACTCTAATCAAAGAAGTTTAGTTGCACATGGCAACCGACATCATTACCAAACAATAGAAAAACATACCCTAGAGAGAACAAGAGAAAGATGGAGATCATTTGCCTTGAAGCTCTGATGTTTGACCCTTGCATTGTGCCGCTAGCTTTCTGAATGAATAAAAGAATGTGCAAGGGTTTCTATTTATAGTGCATCATTACTTAGGGGTTCAGAGAAGAAAACTAGGCTTTTTCCATCGATCCATCTTGAAAAATAAGAAAACAACAGTTCTTCCGACAAGCCATGTGTGGGGCGCACGCTACAACATGTAGGGGTGTATTAAGTAGTAACCCGTGTGCGAATTTGCAATTTCCGTCCATTTTCAAATGTTTTTCCGTCTTGAAATGTCTTGGAACTTGAAATGAATATTCTTTAACTTATATTGTCTTCAAAGACCTTCTATGAACCATTGATCTTCAATCTTCATATCCTCGATCCTTCATGTGATGTCTTGTTTTGACGATTTACATGATTTCTCACTAAAAAGACCCCAAACTCCTATGAAGTTGCATGATTTAGGATAAAACTGAATTACAACGACTCAAATGAAAACAATAAAAATGTTCCTCAAACCATTGACAACTCCTCTAAATGACCTCTTATTTTCCTTCAAATGCAAAGAAAATAACTAAAAATATAGTCAAAAATATCATATGATGTTCCACCATCAGTCATGCTAAGGTCGTAGATCTCTAGTCCCATTAGACTATTTGGCACTGTCAGTGGGAAACTTTCCTAGTATTTCATCACCTAATATTTCATGATATCTAATGGTCAACACTCGATTTCGAGTAATAATCAGCTCTTTTGTTGGCAACACCTAGCCCCATTTGATTGACAAAAGAACAATTTTGTCATCACCTCCAAACCAAAACTAAAATTAACCCAGTGATGGATCCATGACGATTCTACCTTCACATTTGATCCCAACCATTGTGACCTATAACCTAGATAACCAATAGACTCCTCCCCTGGGAAACTAACAATCTCATCTGATACCTCCTAGATGCAATTCAACAATTATAAAAGATAATTGTAACCAAGGTAAGAGACAGGTATACGCTAAGAACAGGAAGATCTGTATCTCCCACTAATAAGGTCAATTAGAAATCACATGCACTCCAAAAACTCACTAGAACATGGTCCGTCGGAGAAATGCCAATGCGAGCACCTTTTGTTATACGTTGTGAAGATTTTTTGGTGGTGAAGATTGACTTTCCGGATGTTGAGAATCAATAGTCTCCCACGAAGATGAGATCCTACTTGTCGTTTTTGGTGTAGATTTGATTTTTTTTTCTTTGCTCCTTTGGTTGGCACCTTTCTTGGAGGCGGTGACAACATTGTGGTCTCCGGAAACGCTAACAACCGCAAACCCTCTTTGATTTCTAGTTTCATTTGAAATGGAACTCTTTTGAGACGTTCTTGAATATCAATCCACTCCTCCGAGACCGAAAACAAATATTCATTACTTTCTTCTTCACCCATATACAACTTATGCCAAAGCGGGTGTATCTCATCCAATCGAATGGGCTTGTTGTGACAGATTTTCATAGCAATGAAGCATGCACAAGGTAGGCCATACGACGTCCTTTGAACACAACCGCAAGTTTTCTTCTCGATGCACAAGGTTTTCCTACCATGCTCTTCTTCCACAAAGATATAGTTCATGACTTGTCTAGACATGTGACCCCCCAACCCAGAGTACAAATTGACATCTTTGTATCGATGTTCCAAGACCGTAATGCACCTACCAAACGATGATTGTATCTCCCCAAATTGGTTTGCCAACATCTCATCTATTTTTTCCCAACAAGTACACAAATCACCCTTGGAGGTGGACAAATATTCCTTCACCACACCATGAGCTCCTTCAACTCTGTTCATGGTCCTGCACCCAAGATGTAACACAAGGTCTGTCCATGCCCTCACTAATTTGTCCTTAAAAGGGTTCAAAATGGTAGTTTCAACATAGTGAATAAACTTTGAGTAATCCTTACAAGCATCTTGGAATTCCATTAGATTACCCGCATATAACACTTGAGTAGGAGATTCAACATTTTTTTCCATGCATCAAATATGGTATCAACTAACTTACTATGCTTCTCCTCGTCGACAATCTTCTTTTGCTTATCCACTACCACAACATTTTGTTTAACTTTACAATCGGTGATGATTCTTGCTCTAACATTTTTGCAAACATGGAAATAACAAAGTATTGCACTACTATCGGGGAGAACATTTGCTACGGCATTGATCATACACGTGTCCCTGTCGGTCACTACCACCTTAGGCATATCACTATTTGGTTCAAGAAGTTTAAGCAACATTTGCAAAGCCCAAGTAAAGTTATCTTCCTTCTCCGACGTGATAAATGCAAAACCAACTGAGTATGTCAAATAGGTTGAGGTGACTCCAACTATTTCAAACAATGGCATCATATACAAGTTGGTTTTGTACGTGGAATCCATTATCAAAACAGTCGAAAAATTGTTAAACAACTTTACTGATGTTGGATGAGTCCAAAATATGTCTTGAATGGTTTGACTTTCCTTTTTTTTCTCTTACATAATAAACATTTTCATTCTCTTCCAACTTTGAGATTAGAAATTGCATCTCCGTCAAGTCACCCCTTTTTTCCTTTTTGAATTTATGACGTTCATTGTAGACTTGCTTGATATTTGTCATGAACTCTTTCCTTTTCTTCTTCAAATTTGTCAAAATGTTTTTTGGTTTCACCGAAGAATTGGTCAAGTCATGTACAATCTTCTTGTCGTCCTCCATTAATCTTCCGGCAAGAAGGTGTCCTGCTACATACGGCACCATCTCATGGTTGTGAACGCCATTAAGAATAGCCAATTTCGAAGCATTGTCTTCCCTGACGACATATCCATGCACCGTGAACAAACACCCACATTTTCTTGATCCCGTTGCTTCATGCTTCACTTTTCTCTTCGGTACTTTGTGCTCGCCACTCCATTCAGAAACCAACTCCAACATAGCATTTCTACCTTCAAAAGATCTTCTAATGATAACCGTAAATCCAGCCCTATTTGCCTGTCGACGAACCCAACCGAGCAATTCGTCTTTATCTTTCTATGTATCTCGGGTCAAAAAAACATGAGCCGTGTTCACTTCGTTGTCACGAAGTTTCAACACATCAGAGTTGACGCTTGAAGCTTCAACTTTAACGGAAGCTTCAACCTTCACGGAAGCTTCGACCTTAATGGGAGCTTCAACCTTAATAGAATCAACAACACTAGGTTTTCGATCACCCGGATCATCACCCGCATTCTCAACCATATCTATAAATAAACAACATATAATTGCTAAAATAATCAATAAGCATGTATCTAATATCATATAATAACATAAACAAACCAACAAAAACAAAAGGAAAAAAATTGAATTTTTTTTTGAAGTTTTAAAATTTTTTCAAGTGCTGGGCGGCAGTTAACAGCCGCTGACACCCATCGGTAGTTAACTGCCGCTGATGTTCGTCGCAGTACAAAAAATAAACCAGCAAACCAATCAAATGTAAACTCATTAAAACTTGCAATACCTGTTTTTTGATGCGTATTGTGTGTAGAAACGTTCTAGCAACCGATCAACAATGATTTGGAACCAAGATTTTGGCAAATGAACTTATGAAATGGGGATTTTTTTGTGGAATGGTATGGTGAGGTAAGGTGATGAGTGAATAGGACCTAGGGTTTTCTGGTTTTGGGGGAAAAAAGCAACGACAATTAACTACCGCTGGCACCAGCGGTAGTTAACTATCGTTGGTGTTGCTGGTTAGCCCAACGATAGTTAACTACCGCTGGGGTTTTTTTGGGAATTTCCATGTGTCATTGTGAAGATATCAATGTTAGAAAAGCAATTTCAAAAACTAATGACCCCAAATAAAACATCTAATAATAGAAATAAAACCATAAGTTTAACATGTCCATTTTATATGTGAATATATGCCTTGACAGGAATACTTTGTTTTTGATGATTGATAAAAGAAGTCCTAGAAGAACAAAGATGTAAAAAGCGGAAAAGAAGATTTAAGCTTTCAAGTCTTGGATTTTATTTTTATTTGTTTTAGGACTTTATGTAACTGGTAGAAAAAGCTTTCATGAAAATAAATCACACACTCACAATGATTTTCATCTAAATGTGATTTTGCATAAAAATATTTTTTCATGAAAAGTTATAATTAATTTTGAATTTGCATAATTACTTTTAAACTTAAAAATATACTAGTGTGTTAACCCGTGCAATGCACGGGTGCTAGGCTCTTTTTTTGTTTTCTTTTAGTGTCTAAAATATATTTTATTTTTTTGCAGAAGAAAAAAAATAATGGTGTCTATAAAAAAGCGATGTTTCAAAATTTAATTTAGATAAAAAATTGATCTCACAGTTAATATAAGTTAAATAAGATAGGATATTAAGAGATTAAATGCAAAATATTATCTAAACTAAATTTTTAGATGCTATAAATATACCATTTTTATAGTTTGTTCTTATATACAGTTTTACATGTGTAGAATGTAACGGAGACGATCAAAGTTGCAGATGAAAAGTAAGCATGTCACATTTGTTTTAACTAAAACAATAGAAGGAATACCAAAAAAAAAATCAAATTACATGTACATAATACAAAAGATTAAGTTAACCGCATTTTGTTTATGAGAGTTGTTATTTTAAAAAAAAAATGATCCGATAGTTGCAATAAAAAAAATGGTGTATAAAATAATAAAGAAGTTCCGTCAATACAAAAAATAATAAAGGTTAATTTTTTTATAAAAAAAATATTAAGGCAGTACCGTTATGGTAAAATATTTATGGCAGAACTAAATGATCATTTTTTTGGGGCTTCAAAAAATAGCAACCTATAATTCAATATTAAAAAATAGCAACTTATAATAAAATAAGTAAATTAATGATAAAATATTGAATGCTAGTCCCCATATGAGATGTCTGATAGCTAAAGTACTTTGTGGCAGTCCAATACTCTTTCATTTCCCATTTTCCATGTAAATTATTGAATGCTAGTTTCAGATTTGGTTGAACATGATATTCATCCATAAAAAAAAAAAACAAACAAATGCATATTGTTCAAAAAAGAACTTTATTAGCCATGTATAGCCATTGTCGTTGCAGATGAACATGGGTAGAATATATTTCTCTACTTTGATTTCTTGTCATCTTCCAAAGTCCATGGTAGTTTCATATGCATGTGAGAATTCCGATCTCCCTACAAAGAAGCCAAGTGATTGTTAGATGGTAGCCAAAGAAGAATCTTTGTATTATTTTGCTCCTCAATGAAATACCATTGATTTGTAAGCATTAGCACTGCTTCTCAGTTAATTATTAGCAATTTTAATCATATGATGTTCTATGATTTTTCCTTTCTCACAGCTGAACGCTTTGGCTCTGTTGCTGTTCTTTTTTTGCTGGCTTAGGGGAGGCGTGTTATTGGTGGTCCATCCCCTTTTTTGGGAGTTTTGGTTTTCACTTGTTAAGACCACTATGTAGTTTCTGGTGGATGGTTGTAGTTTGAAGTGGTTTATGACATGGTGCCACAATACATATTGTGGTTAGGTAACCTTTTAATATAGCTTTGTTGTTGTCATACTCCAATTTTTGACCTTAAATTATATAGTGGGGGTGTATCTTTAATTAATGGGGGTACATAATTGTGTGAACGAAATAAGCACTAGAAAAATATTATTTGAAAATGGTAAATTAATTAACTAATTTAATCATTATTTAAAAGTGTTTTCTTTGTCCCCAAGTTTTGCGAAAATATTTTAGAATGCAATTTAGAATATTTTGGAACACAATCTGAGATATTTTGGTAGGCAATCTAACATATTTTAGTGCTTGATCTGAAATATATTTTGATACTCAATAATATATATTTATGTACTAAATTATATATTTTTGTACTCAATATGATATATTTTGGTACACAATTGAGATATTTTTGTACTAGATGAATTACTTGTTCCCAAAGTTTCTCACTTTTTAGTTGTGAATTTTCTCT
>Ga0228710_1008852_pt1 | contig 14254 bp, 8 predicted proteins | sample MedpolnodulmetaG_FD_177995 | JGI IMG/M metagenome (GOLD analysis project Ga0228710, IMG submission 177995) | Root nodule microbial communities from Medicago polymorpha collected in Santa Monica, California, United States - pink nodules | ecosystem: Host-associated > Plants > Roots > Nodule...
TTCTTTTTTTATTTGTTTTTTTTTTTTTTTTATTATGGCTCCTGCTCTATAGTATTTGATATAAACTAAGCAGTTAACTGTTTGTTAACTATTTTAACACTATAACAACTTTTTTGTTAGTAATCGTTGTTAAGTCATCAATCAATTTATAATTATAATTTACATTAGTCGTCAATTTATAATTGAAATTTACAGCAGCAAACACAATTTAATTCCTTAGGTTTAGGGATTGCTAGACTGAAAACAACAAGCATTCAATGTATTTTCCTCAGTTTTAAGAATTTCAGAGTAATTGCAATTTACGACAGCATACAAAGTTTATAATTACAAATTTAGAGCAGTAAACACAATCGAAAAGTTCACACATTCACGTGTAAACTACGGTATTATAATGTTAATCAAACATTTTTTTTCCCTTCTAAATACCTAAGAATAACTCATAAAACAAAAGATCTTGAGATCAAAATCGCGCATTGCCAAATTTATGGTAATCAAAATTGTAATTAAGCCTATATTTTTTTTAAGGATCCACCAGAAACCTTTGAAAATTCTTTTCCTTTCCACCCTGACTACATTTCTCTCTCCTTGAAACTATTTTTTTTTTTTTGGTCAATTGGAGAAACAAAAAACAAAGAAAGAAAAACTATCTAGAAAAGAAAGTCCCACTAGCATCAGCTAGTAGGAGTAGGTTGATTCCAACAGCGGGGTGCTCGATGGACCAGAAGGACTCATGGCTGCCTGCAAAACATGAACCTGCCAATCCCTTGCTAGGAGCTCCTAAATATTTCGAATAATCGGGGCATAATGGTGCCAATCATTAACGGTCGAAAAGATTAAATTGATGGCTGTCTTTGAATATGAATGTACACCAAGTTTGTAATTTCCAACTCCGAAGCAAGCTACAAGCCATGATACATTGCCATCAATTCGGCATGAAGTATATTAGAAAAACCAATATTCCTAGCAAAACCACGGATCCACGCCCCATCATCATTTCGAATCAAACCTCCAAAACCTGAGACCCCAGGATTCCCAAGGCTACTGCCATCAACATTCAAAATCGAACCTTGTCCGTTATGGGAATTCCACTTTACCAATTGTGGTTGAGGAGTCAGATTTGATTTTGGAAAACACTGAGCTAATAAATTTGCAAAGTTCACAGTTGTGAGTTTTAAGTTGTAGGGAGAAATAACCTCATTCGCAAGGCATAAAATGATCCGCATGTGCCACAACCACCAACACACAGCCAGGAAAGTATATATACGAGCACCATGAATACCCGCTTCACAGCCACTCGTACAACACATTTTCATGATAAAAGGCATGGTCTACGAATCCCAACGATTTCCAAAACAAAACAGCAAACTCACAATCACGCAAACAATGTAAAACTGACAGAGAAGTTGTTTAAACACTCATTAAGGTTTTGGATAGTTAAACACTCACTATGTCCCAACAATTCTATTTGTGTTTCCTTCAATTTGATTTCCTCCAAAAGTTCTAGCCATTCCAAAATCTGATATTTTTGGATTCAAAGTATCATCTAGTAAAACATTACTTGTTTTGAGATCTCTATGGACAATCCTCAATCGAGAATCTTGATGAAGATACATAAGCCCTTTAGCGATTCCGCAAATTATGTGGAAACGCTTTGGCCAATCTAGCAATTTACTTTTGGTACGATCTGCATAGTTCATAACAAACCTGTCATTAAATACTCAACATTCAAAGTTTAAGAAGCTACGTCATTGTGACTATAAAACACTAGTGAGTTTTAATATAAGATTTATTGTGATTTCATACCAAAAATGAAGTAGTCTAGACTACCATTAGCCATGTATTCATAAACTAGCATTTTTTCTTCTCTCTGAATGCAGCAACCAATAAGCTTTACAAGATTTCGGTGCTGAACATTTGCAATAAGTTTTACTTCATTTATGAACTCTCTCATCCCTTGTCTTGAGCTCTGTGAAAGTCTCTTCACAGCAATTTCTAGTCCACTCCCTAATTTTCCCTGAATAATCATTAATCGCATTTATAAAGTTATATTTTTATTTGTAGCATATTTATTTAGCTATTCTTACTTCATAATCATATTCCAATGCTGAATTACCAAATATACAGGTCCAAAACCACCTTCTCCAATTTTGTTCTTCTCCGAGAAGTTGTCAGTGGCAGTAATAATTGTTGACAGATTAAGCAATGGGAGATCCAGATCGTCCATGAGTTTTTCATAGGTATCTTTTGTCTTTGACTTCCCTAAAAAATGGAAGAAAAAAAATATTAGAACTATGTAGCCGATGCCATTTATTCAGTGAAAATGTTAGAGAATGGAAGAATGGTTTTACCAACAATGCACCTCCAGAATCTGTAGAAAAAGTAAATAGCAAGTAAAAGCATTCCCAAAGCCGCGGAAACACTAATTAAAACTATTTTTCTCAAGTTCTTCTTGTGCTTATCCTCGGTATTATTGATGACTTCCTCTAAAAAAACAACTATGGTCAAATTTCATACTCAAATACAAGGTTTAAACTTTGAAAGAATCATAAAAGGATTTTTTTTTATATATAAATTAGTATTCACCTAATTCTGAAGCAGGCATCCGGATATGTAGAACTTGTCCACCAACTGGAATCAGTTTGATATCAATTAAATCACCAAACCACATAACACAACCAGTTCCTGCTCCACTAATATTTGTATTTGTATAAGCCATGCATGAACAATTATTCAAGCATTTGCCTCTACATTGTTCTTGACCAATACTCTCATCCACCAAAGTATATGTAGTATCAGGAACTTTCAAGTTTGCCAATGAGACAAATCCATCATCGGTGCAGTTCAATGGATGATCATCATCCCTGACACATCCTTGAGACCAATCCATTGAGTTCCATTTTTCAGGAAACTTAGGCTTGAACCCTTTCAAAACATTCACATATTGGTGAATTAGTACTGCTGCAGTATCCATTGTTTCCGCATAGACTGTAATGGTCACAATAGTCTCCTGGCATTCTTGAATGAAGCATCCATAATTCGTCGTCTTTTGACCATGTGTGGCGAGGACGTTCATAACTGGTTTCGTTAAGTACCACTTTTGATATTAGAGAACTAGCATTGATGTTCCATGAGTAATAAACCTCTTCTTTATTGCAGACAAAATTGTAACTGAAAACAGGATTAGGCTTCATCTCTGGCATTCCACTAAAACGCAAGCCGTTCCATGGTCCAAGTCTGTGGTACTTTTTTTCTCCCTTCATCATATAGATATCAGGATATGGATTCAATACAACAACCCAAGAAAAGTCTCCTGGGGTTGGATCATCATCGCTCCTCCATGCTATGAGACGCCTATTCAAATTTCTTTTAAGGTCCCATCCCAACTTCATACCTGTTAAAATTTATAAGGATACGGAAAATTAAGTTGTTTATTCAAACACATCCATAGATAGAATGATAGCATTTTTTATTATTGGTAGACATGATATCATGATCGACGAACTAAACCATCATGTTAGGTTTTTATATAGGGTCTGGTACGTAGAAAATTGTGTGTGTGGCCCGAATGGAATGGATAGACTCATACCATAGTAGGTTTTGATATGGACTTAACCGATCTTTACAAAACCAGCTTGCAAGGTGATTGATGTCATTCTTTTACAAAATTCTAAAATAGTATAAGCCTTCATTTTACTTTTCTACATTACATTATTATAGATATTTCTAGGCTTTTCATTTCATTACTCTAGCAGTAAATTATTATAATCATTATAGAATAATCTAGAATTTGCATCAATCTTAACAATACCTGCCAACAATGTATTAGATGGGTAGTCAAAGCTTTGCCACAGATAGGTTTCACTGACACTATCTTCTTTTATGACAAGATTGCCAGTATCCAGGAGTTGAGCCACTGGTTTCTGTGCATTTGTGGAAGAATTTGTGAACCAAACAATGTTGTTATTATGAGTAAGGACCAAACTGGCTTTACACATTCACTCTCTAATACACATTCACTGGCTTTACACATTCACTCTCTAATACAACCAAAGATATATCCCACCCAACCAAGGCTGATTACAAGGATTAGCAAGCAAAGATTGCTTAAAACACTCCCAAAAGGAAAAACTAAAAGGATACTACCCTAATACTAAATATAGCGGGTGGTATCCATTTCCACCTCCTCCAATTTAGTAGTTCAACCACAAGGATATAAAGAAAAAGTTCCCTTCTGCTAACATCTATATTAGCAGCAGAATGGTCAAAAAACATCTCCTCAAAAAACATCTCAAAAGTACAAAAACCAAAACACCACAATAACCAAAGAGCCATAAATTGAAGGGCCATTTTAAAATAAGCCCTTCATTGGTCTCTAAAACACCCAAAAACAAACCCATTTTCCCTAGCAGCATACTATTGAGGTACTAAACTACTAATCTTTACTACAATACTTAAAATGTGTAGTAGTATTTCTAAACTTGAAACTGGATTTGACCATGCTTTAGAGGATTTGAGCACCAGTGTAGGTTTGACCAAAAGACCATCCAGCTGGAGCAACATTATTGGAAACAACAGTACGACCATCACTAGTTGTAACCTTAAAAGACAAACTTTGACCACTGAGATAATTCTTGCTCTGCCAGTTTTGTCCCCAGTTTCTTGACATAGATATCCAACCAGTTTTTGACCCTTTGATGGATGCAGCATGTACATCTCCAGCACCACCAACCTTTGTGATAAGAACTAGGTTAAAGTAAGAATGTCCATTGATAGTGAACCTTATACCCCCCTTTCTCCTACATGACACCCTACACAAAACCAACACAAATTAGTATACCAAATACAAAAAAATTGTAAATTTATATAAAAGATGTAGATGCATGGCAAAAGAGCAACCTACCTTCTAAAATCTACAGGAACAATTCCAGCTTTATATTGAGCAATACGAAGAAAAACAGGTTGAGCAAGATCAAAATGTTGGAGAGGAGGGTTACACCAACCACCTTGATTGTTAGGTAAAGCATTGTTTGGTGGACAGAAATTGGTGGCACTAACCACAATGGAACCAGGAAGGCACCATCTATGGTCATTAGCACACCTAATTTCATAGCAAGAGCCACAGCTTAAGCCATTGTTGAAAAGTGTTGTACTCAAAGCAGCAGTGTTTGTTCCATACCCTTGACTGTAAAGGTTACCATATCCACAAGCCCCACCTACACAACAAACAACAAAATCAGTGAAATGGGTTACTTGTTTTTTGCTTCAAGATCTGATTATTATTTTTTTACAAAGAAACATAAAAATCAAAACTTTTTTCTTTAGTAGTGGTTTTTATTGAAAAATGGTGCATACCCATTGTTCCTGAAGCATCATTTCCTCCATAGAAGGTGGCATGTGCATTAGTCTATCCTCCACCGTAGGCATAAACAGAGGAGAACATAGTGAGAGAACACACTAAAACCAAGCCAATGAAAGTCATTTCCTGTTTCAATGTACAAAACAAAACAATGAGACATTTCCTTGTAACACATTTTAGTACATAAATAAATTTAGCTAAAGTTATGGACTTTTAGCATTCCTTCAAAGGAGCAATATGAAAAAGGAAATTACTTTGATTGTCAAAGGACGGAATTGAAGGTAGTCAGAGACAAAAGCAAATTAGTTTGAACTTTGAAGTGTGAAGAGTGTTGGTGGTATGAATATATAAATGTCGAATATAATAAACGGACATAACATGGATACAATTTGAACATAAAAGAGTTATAATTTTGCCATTTATATGAACATAAAATGGTCATTAAGGACGAAAAATAAAATAAAAAATTTTGTGAGGATGAAAACGTTCAGTTCAATTTTTTAGGGGCTAAAATCAAAATTCGCTATATTTATAAGGACGAAGAACTTATTTAACCTTTAAGAATATTATAATGTTAATCAAACATCTTTTTCTCTCTTCTAAATACCTAAGAATAAAATTGTTAAATTTTGTAAACCTGGAATTAAAAATTAAAAACTTGAGGCACACTAAAATTGCTCAAAAGATCTTGAGATCAAAATCGCGCATTGCTAAATTTATGGTAATCAAAATTGTAATTAAACCTTTTTTTAAAAGTTGTTATATAAATTGAATAAAAGTTTGATGACTAACGTAAACTATATAGATTGATCGATGACTCATGAGTCATTCACGTACATCAGAAAAGTTGTTATAGTGTTACCATAGTTAACTGCTTAGTTTATATAAAATACTATAGAACAGGAACCATAATCAAAAAACAAAAGAGACAAGCCTCTTTGTCTATAGCTCTTTCCTGGTTCGTTTTCTTCGACATTCTTCTTCCATATGATCGGCCTCCATTATCATCTCCTTCAGATTTGCCTCGTGTTCAGCAACTTCAGCATAGTCTCTGGTCAAAGCAAAAGTCATTTCCTTCTCAATTTCTAGCCAAGCTTCCGCTTTCGGGCCAATTCCTCCTTGCTCCTTTCCATTCCAATTTCCTCCTCCTTAGGTTTTTTTGATAAGTATTCCTCTTTGGTAATGCGTACTCCTTTCTTATCACGAAATACAGGTTCAAACTGCTCCATGTGGGATTTTCACAATTCAGAGTTGAATCAAAGTCTCAAGGGACAGATAGATTCAAGGGTTTACGGTTACCCCAAATCGCAACTTTTTTTAGGGTTTGATTGAATAGAGAGTTGGGTTCTGCAGTATTGTATTTATAATGCTTTATCTCGGTGAACCCTTTTTTAAGCAAAGGAAAAGTCGGATACACCCTTTTAATTTTATCCACTCAAATTTTAAATTAATTAATTTATCACTTTTTATTTATCTTGTATAGCTTTTTTTATTTTATATAATATTAAAATATGTAAATGGCAACATTTCATGACAAAAAAAAATCTTTAAAAAAAAGGACAAAAAGTATTATAACGAGGTTTGACATAAATAATCAAACCAACGACGTTGAAAAATTGAAGATAGTGAGTAAAACTTTAAAATAACGATTGTTATATTAATCTTACTAAAAAAGTGTGAGCAATAATACTTGACATTATTATTTTCAACATTTTCTAATTTTTTTTTTTGAAGAGGCTAAAAACATTTTCTACTATTGATTAGATTATGCCTCTTTTTAATGTTATTGATGTTAAGCCTTTGATGTTGTTTATTATTTAAATAAAAATTGATTCTTTTTATGATTTTCACTTTTTTTTTTGCATCCTTTTAATATAGTTCAATTTTTAAAATTAAAACAAAACTTCTAAATTGTTTAGGACCATTTTGAGATTTTTAATTTCCTTTGTAATGTTCTCGTTTCTAATCATAACATATTTAATATTACTATACATCAAACGCAACATATTCAATTCATGTTACACTCACTTTATTGAAGTGTTAGTTCTTCACTACCTAACACTTTATTTCATACAGCATATTTGACATAATGATTGTCGGATAAAAAATTTCCTAACGGTTGTTGGATAAAAAATTTCCTTTTAACTTCAGTGGTATTTTCCTATCATATAAGACATTGGGGGTTTCTTTATTTTGACACTAAACTTAAATTTGATAATTTATATCTAATTTTATTTCTCCATTGTTTTATGCGATGCGTCTAAAATATTTAAACTGTATGCGTAGGACATGATCTCCAATTTTTGGTTTTTTTTTTCTGACCCTAATGCCAAAAAAAAATTCAAGTCTGACCCTCTTTGAAAAAAAATTTCCAAAATGACCCACTTTCATTTTTTGGGGATTTTTTTTTATCGTTTTCCTCATTCCCGCCGTTTCAAATTACGGAAATGAGCCCCTGCCTGACACGTGTCAGTCGGTCACGGGCTGACACGTGTCAGTCGGTCACAGGCTGACACGATGTGACGTTTTTTTTCTTCCGTTCCCGCCATTCCAATTGGCGGGACTAACTTTTTTATTTTATTTTTTTGTTTTTTTGGCAACAACATATATATAATTATAATACAATAAATGATAAATAAAAATAAAAACTAATTAGTTTATTCATAAGAAATAAAAATAAAAACTACTTTCTCCGCGGCAACCAATTATGCCAATGTAAACTATGATCTCCCGTAGCACATAATTTATCTTTTTAGATCGTGTCATATTTCAGAAACTATAAATGTAAGTTGCTATTATTTTATTTTCATTGAAACTTAATTATATTAATATTATTTATGTATAATTAAGAAGACTTAGTTATTGACAATATTAATATTTTGTAGAACGAAGAACAACATTACCTTCGAGTTCGATGTCATCGTAATATTTCCTCGACGCCCCCAACCATTGAAGATAGCTTAAGGTCAGCAGGATTATGGGACTTTACTAATTTAAACAAATATAACGTTGATAATCGTTTAATAGTCGTGTTATGTGAAAGATGGAGGCCGGAGACACACACGTTTCTTTTTTCATCGGGTGACCCGTACGAAATAAAAAAGATAAATTATGTGCTACGGGAGGTCATAGTTTACATTGGCGTAATTGGTTGCCACAGAGAAAATAGTTTTTATTTTTATTTCTTATGAATAAACTAATTAGTTTTTATTTTTATTCATTATTATTGTATTACAATTATATATATGTTGTTGCCAAAAAAACAAAAAAACGAAAAAAAAATAATAAAAAAGTCAGTCCCGCCAATTGGAATGGTGGGAACGAAAAAAAATTAAAAAAAAATGTCACATCGTGTCAGCCTGTGACCGACTGACACGTGTCAGGCAGGGGCTCATTCCCGCCATTTGAAACGGCGAGAATGAGAAAAACGACAAAAAAAAAATCCCCAAAAAATGAAAGTGGGTCATTTTAGGAATTTTTTTCAAAGGGGGTCAGACTTAAATTTTTTTTTGGCATTAGAGTCAAAAAAAAATAAAATTCCCAATTTTTATCTTTTTAAGTCGGAAATACTTTATCTTAGGTTAAAATTTCATTTCATATGCTTTAAAATGAATAGTTCAGTTCAATTTAGAGTAGCCTTGTCCCCTCAATTTTAACTAGGCATTACAAACATCATAGGTTCGCGGCTGTTGGATCTGGATTCAACGCTGTTACAGCAGGATGCTGTAACAGATCTTGGCCGTACAATCTTTGTTCAATGGCTGAGATTATTTTGCTGTGTAAAATTGATTTTATAATCTGAACCGTCAGATCACAAATGAATGGTCGAGATTCGCTACAGTGTGAAACTACGTGCTGTTTTTACAGCAGGGAATCCGGGTCTATTAAACACAGTAGCCCCAACCACTGTGTTGCCGTTGCCGGTCTCTTCTATGTATTGGAATGTCTTGTTACTGTCAACGACTATAACATCAAATTTCACAGCAGAGATATTAATGCAACATAGTTACGTTAGCACATGGTTTATGACATTTTCTGCGTCATATACTTCCGTTGAAAATTCTTGCTATACCTTTTTTGGAAATGTTAACCGGTGTTCCAGAGTACGGGTTAAAAATATGAAAAAGGAAACTATATAATTGTTAATGTATTGAAATTGTGTAATTAATTAATAATAAAGTCAAAAACAATTTTCTTTTATGATAATAATTTCCTATTATGGTATGCTTAACCAGTGCTCCAAGGCATCGGTTAGCTAGACCCTACTTTTTTTTCTTCAAGTACATATACTTCCATTAATTTATAATTCTTTGCATTTAAAAGAGATATCTAAAATTAGAGAAGATCTTCCTCTGCATTTATGAAACACCCTACCAAAACTATTCATAACCATATGTGTGTGTTTTGTCTATCGGTTATGTGTTTTTCTACGTAGCACCAGTAGTTACTAGTATAATCTCTGGAGAGCTGGAATTTGATTCTGTGAATAAGATCTGCATATCGAAAGCGGTAAGCTAATTTTGAAATTTTATGTTGAAAGTGACATACGAACCGCGATTCTCGACAAAATGTTTTTAGCGTATCTTTGAAACTGAAATTGATTTGTTTCAGGTTAATTGTTGAAATAACTCTAATATCAGGCTATTAACAACGAGATCTAGAAGAGGAAAAAAATTTCAGGAGGAAAAAAAAAACACAAAACATAAGATTGAGAAACTCAGGAGTCGGCAAACAAGATATAATCTAATTACAAAGGAGGAGAGGTTTATATATCTAAAGTGTCAATGTTGACAGCCCCATATTTAATCAGCCAATCGGCACATTCATTGTCTTCCCTCAAGATGTGGGAAAAGGAAACCAACCAAAGAATAGCATAAAACTTTCTAATAAGCGAAAGAATAGTCGGATGAATATGAAATTCATTCTGATGGTCATCATCAATAGAATTTAAAGCCGCTTGAGAATCAGATTATAGAGTAATAGATCGATTACCAAGGTCCCAAGCCACTTGAAGACCTCACAAAATTCTTGAGAGTTCAGCAAACAAATTAGACGCTCTAATGATTTCTTAAAAGGTCGCCGAAACTTGCATTGCCTGAGTTATTGAATGAGGAACCATCCATGTTAACTTTTATATAACTATATGCGGGGGGGATACCAACGAACCTGATGATGAATAGGATGTTTGTCTGCATGACCAAGAACATGAATGGAAGAGTGATAAAAAAAATGAACAAATAGTCACTTTAGTCCCTGACTGTGCATCTCGCTGTCACATAGGTCCTTGACTCAGGATTAAATACAAATAAGTCCCTGACTCTGCACTTCCGTTATCACTTTAATCCCTGCTGTTAAAAAATTCTGTTAAGTGATGATGTGGCACATGACTTATGCTGACAAGGAGTATGGCGTATCACAGGGACTAAAGCGAAAGTAAAAAATGGTCACTTTGGTCCCTGAACCGAAAATCAATATCCTCAACTTACTGTTAGGTCCCTGACTGTGCATAGTTACTATCAGTTAGGTCCTTGACTGTGCATATTTACTATCAGTTAGGTCCCTGACAATAAATACAAAATTTCACTAAGGTCCATGGGAAGTTGTTAGTTAACATGCCACTGACTGAAAATACCAAGGTATCTGTGTTAAATACCAAAATATTAGTATAAATGTTTCCATAATTGAATTTCAAAATTTCACACAAGTCTTTTCTTTCAAGCAAAGGCAAAATCTGACGGGGTAAATCAATTGACCAAATGCATTGAAATAATAACTAAACTAACCAGCAAAAGCATTTTGGTTTCAGACTTTCAGAAAATGACAAAAAAATTATAGCACAACAGGTTTAAAAATAACAAGAAAATCTACATAATAACACTGCAATGATAGCAAAATAACATGCAATGACTTCGTATCAGCCACAGGATCCTTAGCATGCTGAAAAATTAACATTCAGATTCCAAAGTATAGATCAAACTAAAAACCGACAATCAAATAAGAACTAGAGGCATTAATTCTAGTCAATTAACAACAATATAGTAAGAAAAGATCTTCAGTGTCACAAATTCACCAAAAACTCTAGCCAAATATGTCTCAGTGTCACGACACCTAGTTTTCTCTTATGCATGATCACAAATATGTCTCAATGATGTGATAGTGATCATTCTTGTAAATGTATTGTACTTTGAAGAACATTTTAGTTAAATGAGCAAAAATATTTGAAAATAACAAGGTCAAGCTGGTTGTAAATACTGGGTGTGTTTTGAATGGCTCAATAAATTCTTTACTAAAAAAAGTACTTTATATAATTAATTGCATATGAAAAAGAAAACGTAATGAAACCAAATGTTAAACTTAAATAGTTAGCTCAAACACACAGACACATGTTATGATTGTTGGTTGAAATTATGGCATAGAAAAACTATTACTGAATATACATGTATTTATATGTCACAGGTTCTTATTGTGGGGTCAACATGGTTGATAATAACTAAGTTTTTGTTAAATATAGTATACAAGAATATAGTACACACAGACACACAGGTCCTGATTGTGATTTAAATGTGAATATAGTTACAGGAATATAGTACATACAAGTTTATGCTAAATTTAATCCTTAGTAAACAATTCTAGTTATTACTAAACTTCATATAATCCTTAGTTGTGCTAAATATACCTTAGTGTTGTGAGTATGTAGCATGTTAAACTAACAACTTTTCATGGACTTTAGTGAAATTTCGTGTTTACTGTCAGGGACCTAACTGATAGTAAGTATACACAGTCAGGGATCTAACAATAAGTTGATGATTTGATTTTCAGTTTAGGGACCTAAGTGACCATTTTTGACTTTCACTTTAGTCCCCGTGACACGTCATACTCCTCGTCAGCAAAAGCCATGTGCCACGTCATCATTTAACAGAATTTTTTAACGGCAGTGACTAAAGTGATAACGGAAGTGCCGAGTTGGGGACTTATCTGTATTTTTTAACAGCAGGGACTAAAAAAAATACTATTAACAGAAGTTTAAGTATCTTTCTTAACCTACTAAAAAATCTCTTCGATAGCTTGTATAAAAATAAAAGACTTAATTGCTATTTTCGTCCCTTAACTAATTTTTGGTATCGCTTTGGTCCCGTAACTAAAAAAAGGTCCGTTTTGGTATTTTAACTTTATCTCCGTTACAAATTTTGATCCTTTCCGTTAATTTTATTAAAAAACTGTTAGGGTTTGTACAATTCATCATCTTCATTCAACTTCTTCATCATCCTCCTCATCTACCTTCATCAACCTTCATAAAAAAACTCAACAAAACAAATCCAACATCTCTTTTTCATCACTCTTGATCACCATCATCTCATCTTCAACAAACATTAACATTGGTATTATTAATTAGTGGTTTCCAAGTCAATTTTCCACCATTGCTTAATCAATATTTATTTTTCTAAAATTGTTGAAAAATATCTGTTTGAGGGATCTAGCGGTTGTTGTTATTTCTGCTATGATAAATAACCTCAGTTACAATAACAAAAAACAAAAACAGATAACATTTATGAGAATCACAACTCTTCTTCTCCCGTCCTTTTTCACGGTGGCTCCGCAATTGGAGTGGTTGCCGTCTTTACCAAACCATAAACAACAACAAAGAACATAAAAAAACAACTCATAAATTAATTTACCCAGAAACAAGAAGAACAAACCCCCCACAAAACCCATGAGATCTAATTCGTGATGCTGGTGATGTTGGCGACATGTAAAATGAGATTTATGTTGTTGTGGGGTGAGGGATCTGTCACGCGTGTTGTTGAGTAAAGGCTTTCTCATATCTGAATGAAAAAGGGAAGGAGAAGAATAGAGAGGTGTAGCCGTGTAGATCTTAAAGGAGAAGGATAGAGAGAAGAAAAGTGTTAAGATGAATGAATTAATTATGGAAAAGTATGATGATGAAGATTATGATTTTGGGCCATTTTAATTTCAGTTTTTGAATTTTTCTTTTCTTTTCCGAGTTTGTTTGAATTTCTTTATGAATGTTTGAGAGGAGAGGGAAAAAAATAGAGTTTTAAAGGCTTTTCTGGTTTTTTTTTTCTTTCTAATTGGAGGTGATTTTGTTGTTGTTGTTGATGATGGGTTTTGTTGTTATTGTTTGTTTTTGGTGCTGAGTTTTGTTCTTGCTTTTGTTGATGATGTTCTTCCTATTTTTCAAAAATTGATGAACCCTAACGTTTTTTTTAATTAAATTAACAGAAAGGACCAAAACATGTAACGGAGATAGGCTTAAAATACTAAAATGTGTGTATGTTTAACTACAAATGTTCATAATTTTTTTCCTTCCAAAATATGATTTTTAAGAACAATCTATCTATAAAATATTTCAAATACTTATTATAATATTTAAAAATCTATCTACATGCAAAAAAATTCTACAAAATATAAGTAAAGAAGGTCCTTTGATGAAAATGGTGATAGTAGAATAGTGCATGAAGTGGCCGGAGGAGTGCCAAAAACTATTATTCTTTTGGAAAACAATGTTAAGAAAATTTATACATGGAAAACTTTTATCAAAACTTTGTGAATGGTAAATATAAAAAACACGGGACAAAGATTTGTGAATGATAAATATAAAAAATACATAACCAAACTTTGTGAATGGTAAATATAAAAAATACATACCAAAATTTATGAATGATAAATATAAAATAAAATAAAAAAGGAACCAAAATTTCCGAATGATAAATTTACAAAAAGCTTGAGATCAAAATTTGTGAATTATAAATTAAAAAAAAAAAACACGGGACAAAGATTTGTGAATGATAAATATAAAAAATATAGAACCAAAACTTTGTGAATGATAAATATAATAAATACTGACCAAAATTTATGAATGATAAATATAAAAAAAAC
>Ga0228710_1008854_pt1 | contig 14252 bp, 16 predicted proteins | sample MedpolnodulmetaG_FD_177995 | JGI IMG/M metagenome (GOLD analysis project Ga0228710, IMG submission 177995) | Root nodule microbial communities from Medicago polymorpha collected in Santa Monica, California, United States - pink nodules | ecosystem: Host-associated > Plants > Roots > Nodule...
ATATATATCATTAAATTTATTAATGTAAATTTTGATGTTTATATTTATGAATGGTTTTGTTATGTCAAAAATATACATAATATTATATTTTTTTAACTGAACATAATAATATATGACCAACAATTTATATTGTTTCTTAAAAAAATACTGCCTCCGGTCCTATTTATAAGAATTTTTGTTTTTTGGTCCTTTTTATAAGAAAAAGATACTCTTTCCAAAGTGTATTTATTGCTATAATTCTTTTTATACCCCTATTTAATATGAGATTTATGTTCTCCAAGAAACTCTCATAATTGATATATTAGATTTATTGCTGGGGGTATATTCCGAATGATAGTTTAATTTTTGTATTATTAAATATGTTCCTTGGTCTTTGTGTTTTTTGTAATTTTTCCTTATATTATTATTATTAAGGACTGGAGGGAGTACAATATATATTCTTGTTAGTCTCTTCTTTTTTTATTTTTTGGCGTATTTGAAGGTAGTCTCTTGATCTGGTAATAGATGTGCATAAAATATCATAGGAAATTAGATTACCCCCATCCACAAGAATTGATTGCGAGACAATGGACAATGCAACGTGCAATTGCATAAAAAGCTTCCTATAGTTACTTTTTCAAAAGCTCCTCATTTTCATGTTGACTTCATTAAAAATAAGCTACGTTTTTCTTATATTTTATATTGAGCTTAATTCATCCTTACAAAACCGACTTATATGAGAGGTGTCATTATTTATAAATTATTTTCACACATTGTCTCTTTTCAATATGAGACTTGTATTTTTCCAAATAATCATATATATTGTCTCCGTAACGTGAAAATCTTGAACTTATAATCACATTCCTTCTAGATTGCAGTTGCTCTGGCCGTTGCAGCAATTCCTGAAGGTCTCCCTGCTGTTGTAACAACGTGAGTCTATGGCTTTTCTTTGTTGTTTGTCGTACATCCATGATATCTTGAAATACTTAATTTTGATATATGTGAAGTATACATAGATGTTTCGCATGGTTGTTCATATTGACATTGAGTTCACATTTCAAATATGTTGTTTTAGTTGTTTATACTATATGGATGATGTTGCGGTATTTATAATTTTTACACTAGTTGATTTTTTTGACATCGAAGAGATAAATTTAAACAACAGTGATCACAAAAAATGCCTTATCACACTCCTTGAGGTTGACTACAATACATGAACCGAAGAAATCCATTTTGCTATGTAAAACTTTGTCGAATCTACATTACATCAATCAGAAAAGAAATTCATTTATACAGAGACTAACCTTTAACCAGTTTGGATCATAAGAATTTGTTACCGTGAGAGAAAAAATATAAAGCAGTAAAAAGAGAAAAAAATAATGGAGTAAAGCAGCAGTACATCAGTATAATTGTAAAGAAAATTCCCATAAAAAGGGCACATGATTTACTCTACATACCATACTAAATAATAGGCAGTAAATATCTAATCTTTGTACTGTAAACTTATACTGATGTTCTGAGATGCTATGTTAGAATTATTTTTTATAAGATATCTGGTGTATCAAAAATTGAATATGCTCGTCTTTTCTTTTTCCGTAATTGTATTGTGTTGATCATTTTTCTTCAATAATAGGTGTTTGGCTCTTGGAACCAAGCGAATGGCTAGGTTGAATGCCATTGTTCGCTCTTTGCCATCCGTTGAGACCTTAGGCTGTACCACTGTAATTTGTAGTGACAAAACTGGGACTCTAACTACCAATATGATGTCAGTTGCGAAGGTAAATTTTGCTTGAGAATTAATAGATTCGGGCTCTGAGAAAATGTTAACCGAATTGATTGGACTAAGGAATAGTCACCTGATATTTATACTGGTGTGTTAACCTCTTAAGGTTATTATGGGTAGTTACAAGTAGTCATAATAGACAGAATGCTACCTGGTGCCAGCGTCGAGAAGAATCTCACTTCTTCGACATTACAATAGGACAACCAATACTATTACTATTTTCCATTAATATTAATGCATTCACCTTTATCCATTTACTGTTCTATTTTTTGTGAATTTTTTGCATTGCCACGAGTGTCCAATCTGCCAGGGGGGTCCTACCGTTCTCATTGGCTTTGTTTCCTAACTTATTGATACTTTTGGAGTTTTTTCCATGAAACATTCAAATCAATAATAACACCGTCACTGCTCTTTTGAACTTCAATTAAAAAATTCAGATACATTCATGATACATATTTCTGGACTCACAATAGTCCTTTCTTATAATAAAGGCAAGCTGCTGTTAGATGTTGAAGATATTTATAGCATTCAATCTTTGTGTCCTGTACTATTTCAATGAACTGATACCACTTGCTGCATACGGGGGAATACACATATATTTTTAGGTTCAGGTTGATATTCAGGTTGAGAATGTGATACTCTATTGATACACACATTGCTTTGTCTGTATCTTTCATGTATATTCAATCTGTATGTCTTTTTGGTACATGAATGACTCAAGGACACTATTATTTCAAATATTTGTGTCCTAGTCTATTGGAAACTTCCAAGTGACATATTTATTCTTTATTTTGTTATGACATATTTCTGTCATACTTGCCATGCTTTTTCATAACATTTCTAGGGGATATTTTTCTCCTGTTTTTTACTTTATTTTATTCTTGAGGCTTACAGATGAATATTTGTAGCAACTTTAACCAGCATTTGCCCTGCTCATGTTTCTGTATGTACAGATATGTGTTGTTGAGTCTTCAAAAAGTAGTCCTTTTGTTACAGAATATGGTGTCAGTGGAACAACATATGCACCTGAAGGTATAATCTTTGACAAGGCAGGGGTGCAGGTACGATTTTTTTCTTTCTTTCTTTCTCATACTTATGCATTCATGCAGAAGCAAAACACATCCCATTTGAAACTAAGTGATTAGCTAATATAATGAAAGTGAAATTCTTTCAAAGCAGGAGCCTTAACTTCCTCATCAAAGATCCGATCGAGGATCTTGAGTGTTATATATGTTGTGTTTATTTCTTTGTTGCAAGCATCCCCACTGCTTGATTTTGAAAATATTTTTGCACAAGCAAAGACTGAATTAAATTGAGCCCGTTCTGTGATGTATTGTTGCAAAGCATGAATTTATTGTCGATATTGTAGCTTATGTAATTTAATGAGTGTATGCATAAGTATATACATATTTATTTTGATATAAAACAATGTGGCATTTGATTGTTTTGCAGCTTGACACTCCAGCTCAATTGCAATGTCTTCTTCACATGGCAATGTGTTCTGCTCTTTGCAATGAATCAACCCTGCAGTATAATCCTGATAAAGGGAAATATGAAAAAATTGGTGAGTCAACTGAAGTAGCGCTACGTGTTTTGGTAGAAAAGGTATGTGTCTGTACCTTTCCTCAAGTCTCCTATGCTTGAAGCTCCTTTCTTACTCAAGTATACTTCTTGGTCATTTGTATCTTTAGGTCGGGCTCCCTGGTTATAATTCTATGCCGTCAGCATTGAATATGTTGAGCAAGCATGAGCGTGCGTCTTACTGTAACCACTATTGGGAGGAACAATTTAGAAAGGTGTGGTTCAGCAAGTTTGTTACCTTTCTTTTCTATTTATTTTCTTCCATTCATATGCTTTAGGAAAGTAAAAATATTGAAGAATATCGATAATGGTTTTGAAATATTCTTCATGCCTTTCTAGTTGATCTGAATACACTATTATACAAGCAAGGTTTCCATAAAATTCAAGGAAACACACAAACCCAAATAAAAAATAAATTATACACAATGATGTAGACAGGTACACCTAATCTGGGCACTATCTAAAACAAAGCAAGATAAACTAGATTGAAATAGTTTGATTACCAAGGGTGAGATTTCATCCAACTAATATCAAATTTATTCTGAATGTCTATTGTTTGTGATGGCTTTCAGTATTTACTCTCACTCTTTGAGCTTGATGTTTTGCAGTTAGATGTTTTGGAATTTTCTCGAGATCGGAAAATGATGAGTATTCTTTGCAGCCGGAACCAGCTGCATGTTTTATTCTCAAAGGGTGCTCCAGAAAGTATAATCTCTAAATGTACAACCATTCTATGCAATGGTGATGGTTCTGTCATGCCACTCACTGCTGATATTCGAGCAGAGCTGGACTCCAAGTTCAACAGGTTAGGTTTTATCATTTATCATGTTATCTGCATATATACACTATGTTTTGTCTAGGTTTTACCTTCCTTTTTGGGCTTAATTCCAAATAGGCAAGATTAAGAAAAATTTAAAAACATTGCTGGTTTACTGTTACCAGCTTTCCTTGCAAGGGAATTGATTCCCATATTTATTAGCAAAGTGTAAGGAGTCCGTTAGTTATATAATCCACATCCCTTGTTCAGGGTACTGGGGCAGTGAGTTAAGATCTGAAACAGCTTATAAATTGAAAATTCAAGTTTTTGAATATTATTTGTTAGTATTCTTTTTTTAGAAATCATATATATTTTAATTTTATATATAATTTTTATTTTGATATAATTACACATCACCTGATTTCACAGTCCCATCTAACCAGTTGAACTTGTTGAACCTGAATTCGAAATTTGACATGGGTCCGCCCCACTTCCACTTAGTGGTGTTTGTACCGAGATATTTTCAACAAAAATAATCTTGCGACTTCTGCAACTTAAGTGACATGCGACCATTACGGCCTACAAAGAAGAGAATCTTTTTATCCTTTTAGGGAGATACTGGATGGACTAGTTTAGTTCAAAAAACAAAGGGTTAGATCCTTTTGTTACCCTTTATAATAAGGCCTCTTTTATTATGTAGAACATAAAAATAAAATGAAGCAATACTAAATAGAGAAAAGGATTATGATTTATTTTTGTACTAAAGAAATTTGAAAAAGAGAACACACCAAACTAAGAGGACTTTTTTGTTGTCTGAAGTTTTTAGACAATTGCAGGAATCTGGTTAGAATTGGTGGAAACATAACGCGTTAACTATAATTTTGATTCCTTTAATTTTGACTTTGTGCGATTTTGGTCCCTTAATAACTTTTTGAGCGATTTTAATTTCAACTTTTTAATTGTTACAAGTCCATTTATGATTCATCCCTTTCTACTAATGTAAAACTCTAAAAATCTCGCAATCTACAAAATTTTTATAACTTGAATTGTTAAATAATTTTAATCTTTCTTTGACTTAAAAGCTCACTAATTAAAGTATAAATCTTTCTGAGTTAAAACTCACTAATTTTATCAACAAAAAAAAAACAGCACTAATTAAAATATCAATCTTTAATCCTATACTAAAATTGAAACTTTCCCTCTTTAAATAAACCCACATTTAATCTTCGCAATTTTCTTAACTTTTCTAATTTTTTTAATTTTTAAAACTATTTCAATTTTAAATTCATAACCGAGTCCCATTTATTAAAAAAAAATACTTTAAGGTTTTTCGGGGAGAATTTGACAGTAAGATCATATTTCCTTAACTTTTAGTGATTTAATTGGCTCAAAAAGTTTTAGTGACCAAAATTGTAAATATCCCAAATTAGAGGAACAAGAAGTGTAATTAAGCCAGCCATAAAGGAACTTAGTGTCTCACACTCCGTTTTCTTGTTTGTCGTGAGGGTGATGACGCTTCTCGTATCAGTTTTTGGCCATATTATATTCTTAATACAGTTCCATTTTGAAATTCTGATCTAACTTTTAGACGTAAATAATGTCTGTTGACTCTTATTGTCCTCTGCTCTATCCATTTTTGGTTTTAAACTCTTTTCCAAACACCCCTTCATATGTGTTGTGAACATACATTTTGTTGGGCAGTTTTGCAGGAAAAGAAACATTGAGATGCTTAGCTTTGGCCCTCAAGTGGATGCCCTCGGATCAACAGAAGCTGTCCTTTGATGATGAGAAAGATCTCACATTTATTGGATTGGTATGCTCTATTTACAATATAATACAAGGTTTAAATCTTGTTTTTAAGTTATAACAATGTCTACCCTTCATGCCTAGTGCATGATCTTTTTCCTTCTTTTTATAATGCTCTCTTTAGCTTACTTTTATACGGAATGGTTAGGCTGAGTCGTCCAATGGAGCTATCTTCCTTAATATATGTTTTTATGCCTCAACATGTAGAGTAAGATGAATGTGCTTTTCTAATTAGAGATATAGACATATGTGAATGTCAGCAGCAACTGAAGCAAGGAATAAACTCAGAAATACATTATTAATGTAGCTTGACTTGAATTAAATTTTATATGCAATGTGCTAGGAGATGCGGTTCTTAAAGTGATTAAGAATGGTTTGGTCCTTGTTCAAATTAAAAAATCATATGAAAAGTTGGCGGTTTTTCTTCCGGAAATTATTTTGCATGATTAAAATGGAAAATGGGGCATCATATTCAAAATGAAGAGGAGTGCTAGCAACACACTCTCTAACACACATTTTTCAACATTCACTCTTTTATTGGTTAAAATTTTTATGTGCTCCACCAAATCACGTGGGTCCCATGTAACTTAGGTGAGACCCATATGAATAAAAACCAATAAAAAAGTATGTGTTGGAACGTTTGTGTTAAAGATTAGGGCTAACTTGAGAATCAAACCGGTTGGATTGAGAGATTAACTCTCGGCACCTGTTACAGCAGTTTTGTTGCTAAAATATATGTACAGCTAATCATATGAACACATACTAGGAAAGAACTAAATTAGGGGAAAATAGGAAAATCTCAATAGGCTTCAATAACCCTTTTCTTTTTTTAATTTTGATCTGTTTTCTAAATGTTTGTTTTACAATATTAACCTTCTCTTTCTGGGTTTTCGTTATACCTTATGTAGGTTGGGATGCTGGATCCACCAAGAGATGAAGTAAGAAATGCCATGCTTTCTTGCATGACTGCAGGCATTCGTGTTATAGTTGTCACTGGAGATAACAAGGTTCTTAAAGTTCCAAAAGCTTTCTTGTTCATTTTTTTCTTCAATGTTCTCCATGTCTCTTCTAATGTTACTTCTTACTTAATCAGTCCACTGCTGAGTCACTTTGCCGCAAGATAGGTGCTTTTGACCATTTGATAGATTTTACCGAACACTCTTACACTGCTTCTGAGTTTGAAGAACTTCCAGCACTGCAGCAAACTATAGCATTGCAGCGTATGGCACTTTTTACCAGGTATATTATCAGATTATGGCATGAATAGAAGCACAGTTGCGGTTTTTGTTCATTCTTTTGTAGATCAACTACTCATATATTAATAGTTGCATGTCTTCATTTATTTGTTAGGGTCGAGCCTTCTCATAAAAGGATGCTGGTTGAAGCATTGCAGCACCAGAATGAAGTGGTATGGTTGCTTCCACATTCACAACATTAGCTGTGATTACTAACTAGTAAAGGATGTCATAAAAAAACAAACTAGTAAAGGTTTTTCCTTTGGGTGTTTTTTTTTGTTTCCTGTCTTCAGATGTCTCTAGTTCTCCCATTCTTGTTGTAAAAAGCCCTCTTCATCAGAATATAGTTTGTTGTATGGCACTTTTCCCGCGGATGGGTTGTGAGGATCATATATCTTTAGCTACAATCCTTCTAATCTTACACCTATAGATGTTAGTCAAATTGTCGATGGAAAGATGCACAGCATAGCTAACCCTAGAGAAGATATAGAGTGTCTGGCATACCAGAGATAGCATGACATTGTAAATACTTTCTAGTACCCACTTAAGTGCTCAAAATTAAAGACACTTTCGCCATACCATTGCTATGAAGTACAGCTAACAAGTCAATAATAGTCCAGGGACATGACAAAGAGAAAAGTACAGTACCAAATGAGTGATTGAGGCTGGAAAATCACTGGGCTGCTGGACAATGCAACAGAATGCATGAAAAGAGTCTTGTGAAGTGCTGATAGGGGAGGGACAAAGATGAGAAGAGCAAAACAGGTTTACAAACATGTCTGCCCGGCTGGTGAACCCTTTCCTTTATCTGGTGCAAAATGGGGATTTCAATGCACGATAAGTGGTTCTCCCTAATTTTGAAGGGTTCTGTGCCTGAAGTTGAAAACAGAAGTGGTTGCAGTGGGTTTTCTTTAAAGAAAGGGGGTTTGGAACCCTAAAAGGCTCCTATGCATTAAGGAAAAATTACTGTGATATCCATAAAGTAATGGTCAAGGAAACTCAGAAGGGTAGGAAAATATGGATTTTGACCCTGTACATGGCATGACAAACCCAATGAGTAGCACTACAATGACTATAGTTAGTGCCCTTGATGTGCACAACAAAAAGGTCAGCATGATGGAACATCATAAGGGTGGGAAAATATGGGTTTCGACCCTGTACATGGCATGACAGACCCAATGAGTAGCACTACAATGACTATAGTTAGTGCCCTTGATGTGCACAACAAAAAAGGTCAACACGAGGGACCATCATTTATGGCCGGGGCCGTAAAACAATGCAGCTGCACCACGGAAAGCTATAGCTCTTTTAACTACTCTAGGCCCTAAATTTTTTTAGTTTGTTGTATCATATTAATCGTGGACAACTGGACATTATTATTTCTACAATTACTAAAAGCATTTCTTTCAAATTTGGGGAAATTCACAATGTTAATCTTTTAGGTTGCAATGACTGGTGACGGAGTCAATGATGCACCTGCCCTGAAGAAGGCAGACATAGGAATTGCTATGGGTTCAGGGACTGCTGTTGCTAAGGTGTCATCAACCGTCCATACTTCCCCTCTTTATTCCTTTTCTAGTCAATAATCCTGAACAGTTTGATGTTTTTCTCCTTTTATTTGTTTACAGAGTGCTTCAGACATGGTCCTGGCTGATGACAACTTTGCCTCAATCGTTGCGGTATGCTAGCATATCTATTGGTCTTGTCAAGTTTCTTTTCCTTCTTTGTGTATTACTTTATTTCCCTTTCCTCTTGAATAGAAAAGAAATTTCCTCATACAACTTCAGAATCTCCGTCTCTGTGTAGGCCGTGGCAGAGGGAAGGGCTATATACAATAATACAAAGCAGTTTATTAGATACATGATTTCTTCCAACATTGGTGAAGTAGTATGTATATTTGTGGCTGCAGTGCTTGGAATACCTGACACCCTTGCCCCTGTGAGTGTAGAGTATTATTTAGCAATTGATTTCATAATAAAAGAGATTAAAAGGAATTGTATTATATTTTTTTGTTGATTATCTCATAATGCTAATTTTTTAATAATAAATACTTCAGCCCCATATAAATTTTCGAATTTTTTATAATTATTTTCCAATACTCTGGGCCCTGGCACTTATTGCTGGTTCTTCTTAATTAATGTATTTTCATTGGAAAATCCTAGAATGTAACTTGAAGGTGGCAGACAGTGTGAGTCCTCACAAAATGAGTTTTCATTTTTGGTTCAGTGAATAATCTAGCTTTAATATTTTTCATTTTATTTTCTCTAATCCTACCAGGTCCAGTTGCTTTGGGTCAATTTGGTTACTGATGGATTGCCTGCTACTGCTATTGGCTTCAACAAGCAAGACTCTGATGTGATGAAGGTTAAGCCTCGAAAGGTACTCTACTAACAGTTCATTGTCAGAGACCCAGAGTTGTATTTGATTTGGTCGTTCAAAACTTTAAGAATGATATGTTATGGTTAAAAAGTTATTTGATTGATATCAAAATGATATCATCTCTCTCAAACCTTACCTGTCAAATAGTCAATCACATTAAATTGTAGGCAAAAGGCTAAAATCCTCCAAGTGAACTTTGAATGCTAATACAAAAATTGTAATTAGCCGAAAATTGCTGATGTCATAAAAAAGATCATCGTTCAAAAAATTCCCAATCATCCTCTTAGTTTGTCACATTTATTCCATTTTGCATCTACAGGTGAATGAAGCAGTTGTTACAGGTTGGCTCTTCTTTCGGTATTTGGTTATTGGAGGTAACCACAATATCTCAATCTCGTTTGTTTTTTCTCAACTTTGTGAAATTATCGAAGCATATGCTGGAAACGTTGGAACTTGGGGATATGTTCTTCTTATGATGAAAGGGTTCATGCTCTTAACATTTTTCATGTTTGCTTCATTAGTTGAATAATGTTAAATCTTTAATGTTTGATGCAGCTTATGTTGGGCTTGCCACTGTTGCCGGCTTTATTTGGTGGTTTGTTTACGCTGATAGTGGCCCTAAACTACCATACACTGAACTGGTGAGATATTATCGTATACTCGTTTGTGGGCTGTGCTTATGAGTCCTGAGTATTTTCTTTATAGATGATAAAGTCTGAGGAGATGTGACACAATATGCAAATAGCTCTGTATTGTGTCATGAAATAAAAGAAATTCCAAACTTTAACAGATACATTCAGGAAAAAAAAATTAATCATAAAATGATTCAAATAGATATAAACAGAAATTGATGTTGTTGATTGAACTTAAATTGGGCTTTTACTTCTTTCCTCGTGCAATTTTTTCTGATAGTCGATAGAGAAGAAAATTTTATGGAGATATGAGAGAAGTACATATAGATAAGGATTGCAATATGGTTTTATTTCCTTTCCTTTTTTTATTCTACTTACTATTTTCTTATTAATAATTAATGATGAGTGTGTCAAATCTGCTCCAAATATCATTACTGATATTTGAGCAGATCGTAGGTATGTTTCCTTTTAATGTCAGCAGAATTGTTTCTTAGTTTAGAGCCAATTTTGCTCCTATATTAGAAGCTCTTCAGTTTTAAAATAAGTTTATCTACTCTGTTCTTTTAAGATGCAACAACATTCAAATAATATTATTTTCTGATATGATTGAAGTTGAAGGTAAAATAGAGTAAACAAGCAATGTAGCTACTTTTTGCTCCTGTATTAGAAGCTCTTCAGTTTTAATCATCTTGGATAAGTTTTTCTACTCTCTGTTCTTTTAAGATGCAACGACATTCAAATAATATTATTTTCTGATATGATTGAAGTTGAAGGTAAAATAGAGTAAACAAGCAGTGTAGCTACTATAGAGGCTCCTAAATCTTTTTGCATTGTCAAAAACAAAACTCCCTTGAAACAAGCTAGTGCACCCATGAAAATCACTTGTTGGAATCATTGATAGATTAGACTTGAAAATCATCATTGATACTCAACGATGATCACTATTAAAGAGCATCATATAATTTGAACACAGGATTAGTTGTTTCAAGATTTGCTTCAAGCCATGACAATGTATTTTTGTACATGTAGATACAAATGATTTTGTTGTCTTCATTCTAGTAATAAGTGCTCCTTTTTGTCTACAAGTAGTACAGGGAACATTTGGGTAAACAACTTCATTAAGTGTTTATTATCTAAGTTATATAATGATGGTTTGAGGGAAAACTTTGCACAGGTTCTGTATAAGTTGTTTCTGTAAGCTACTCTAAAGAGCTTATGAAAATTACATATAAAATGAAAGCAACTTATGTGCATATTATAAGGTATTTTATAACTTTTCCCAATATTTGCACAAGTTATCATGTCATAAGATAAGATCTTCCAAACATCCCCTAAATCTATTTCAGGTATCCTTAGTTTGACTCTTTTCCCCTTCCAGATGAATTTTGACACTTGCCCAACCAGGGATACAACTTATCCATGCAGTATATTTGAAGATCGACATCCATCGACTGTAGCAATGACTGTGCTTGTTGTTGTTGAGATGTTCAATGCTTTGAACAATCTTAGTGAAAATCAATCCCTCCTGTAAGTAATTCTATCCAATTTAATTTAACTTCAGATTTTTGTTCCTTCCTGGTTCCTGCATATTAATTGAAGGATATTGGATGTTACTCTTAAATATCAAATCATTCATGTGCTTTTGTCTGTCGATTCATTCAAATAGTTAGTTGGTGACATGGTATCAAAGTTTCTATGACCAAGTGATCATAGGTTTGATCATTGTTGCTTCTTTTGTATGAAATTTGTTTTCTGCACAAGATAAGATATAGTATGTACAATGTCTACGCCTTAAGCCCAAAGACTCTTGTATGGAGGGACATACTAAATACAAAGTCATTCAAGTTCTTTCACCCATAAGTCGAAGTTTTTGAGTTGGTTCACAAGTTCACAACAGTCACAAAACTAGTAGGGTAGGAAGTTGTTAAAATTCATAGACCAAGAAAATGAAATCTTAACAAACTGAACTGAATACACAAGAGGCCATTCATAGAAGTGACAAACAATCGCAAATTGTTGAACACAGTTGCAGCTGTTAGATTCTGTTAACAGAATCCTACCTACTAGAATCTTCTTTAATGTGCAGGACATGAATAAGCCATAACCTAATCTAGTGACCAAGACCTGAGTCCACCATGTAAACAAAGTTTGATTCACGTATTTTTGAATTATAATTAGGAATTGAAACAGCAACTTTTGCTGTAACGAATATTTAATTTTTAATATGATATAACAATGACAATATTCATTTCTCTTTCAGGGTTATCCCTCCCTGGAGTAACTTGTGGCTTGTTGGTTCTATAGTCCTTACTATGCTTCTTCACATACTCATTTTGTATGTTCGCCCACTGTCAGTTCTTTTCTCTGTAAGTAATTATCTGAAACAACGATTGCCACTATATTTTCTTGAAATGACGACTTTATATTTAACCCGTTCTTTAAGAATCAGATTATTTTATGACCATTTGTCTTGGCAGGTAACACCATTATCTTGGGCTGACTGGATGGCTGTCCTCTATCTTTCTCTACCGGTATGTAGTTTTATTCATCTTCCTCTATGATATATTTTTGGCCCTTGTATTCCATCCTTGTGCTAACATTTAGGTAGATAATTCCTTGAATGAGCACCATGGTGAGTGTACTATGTCTTTGAGTTTTGGAACCCTGTGCTTTTAGCTTTGTTAAATATGTTTGGATCTCATCCCAAAAGCTAGCTCAAAGGAGGAGGGGACTCAAGCATATTTATACAATCGACAACTTGGGAACCTGAGCGATGTGGGACTAACAACAACCTACAAACAACTTCAAAACCAACTTCAACACCCACCCTCACGCCTAGCATGGGCCTGGGTCCAATTCCCACATCGCAATCCTTAACCCCGCTCTGATACCACTGTTGGGTCATGAGGGGAGCCTGGGGGACCGCACACATCGATGCTAGAACAACCGCACAAGCAAGAGAGACGCCACACTCTTACCCAAAACCTTAAGGCAATGGGTTTATGGGTCCTCTTACTTATAAGGTGTTCAACCTTTACACTTTTATCCGATGTGGGACATATAACTCACACTTGTACATAACAACACTAGAGGTTGAACACCTTATAAGTAAGAGGACCCATAAACCCATTGCCTTAAGGTTTTGGGTAAGAGTGTGGCGTCTCTCTTGCTTGTACGGTTGTTCTAGCCTCGATGTGGGCGGTCCCCCAGGCTCCCCTCACGACCCAACAGTGATACCAGAGCTCTCTGGTTATGTACCTTCCGCTGTTTTGAATTAGGGTTTCAGCCGCCGCGAGCGGTGACCCACTGTTGTTGTTAAACGCAGTCAGAGTGACTGCTACCGGAACCACCACCGGTGATATGGCCATACCACCGTGATCGGGACCCTCCGATCTGCCCTTGTTCGAAGTTTCTCCGTCACCGGGTTTCACGCGCCGCCTCTGTCAGCCCATCCAACCGGTGCGTGTGTGTCACGCATTGCCCTCTGAACACCTGTTTGCGGCGGTGCTTGTTCCAGTAGATTCGTATTTTGTTTCTGGTTCTGTTGGGACACCTTCCAGTTTTTTGGGTCTCACGTTTGAGGTGCGTTTCGGTGATTTTTCGCTTCAGCTGTCTGTTCTTGAGGTTCTTTACCCGTTGCTGCAACTGTTGACCCGTTGAGAAGGTCTTTTGAGGTGTCCTTGTTGTTGGCTTCTTTTTTTGGTGAATTATTGTTGTGTTTTGCATCCATTGTGCATATCTGCACATTTATCACTATTGTTTACAGTTTGCTTATTCCGTTGTGTGTATTTGATGGCTTCCCAAAAGGTTTCAACTTCGGTTACATTGGCTCATTCCAGTAATTCTACGGTTTGCATCTCACTCTATGGGATCATGGATTTTAGATTCGGGTGCTTCTGATCATGTAGTTGGTAATCCGTCTCTTATTTATAATTTGTCACCTAAAATACCTCACAGCATTACCCTTGCTAACGGTTCTAAGGCACAAGTTACCGGTATTGGTCAAGCGTCACCCCTGCCATCTCTACCTTTGGATTATGTGTTATTTGTGCCTGGCTGCCCCTTCAATTTGATTTCAATCAGTAAGCTTACTAGTTCTC
>Ga0228710_1008855_pt1:2500-14251 | contig 14251 bp, 11 predicted proteins | sample MedpolnodulmetaG_FD_177995 | JGI IMG/M metagenome (GOLD analysis project Ga0228710, IMG submission 177995) | Root nodule microbial communities from Medicago polymorpha collected in Santa Monica, California, United States - pink nodules | ecosystem: Host-associated > Plants > Roots >...
TTATACCGTGTATCACAATAAATAAAACTTCATGTGAAGTGTAGTTACAAATATAATAAAACAGTTAATCTTGTGTTGTATTGTACTTATTAAGGAATAATATACACGAGTTTAGACATATATATTTTATTATAACATATATACGTATGAGCTTAACAGATATGACCTTAGAAGAAATAATACTTAGAATACATGTCATCCACATGTCACTTAAATATAAAACACTGACATTTGTGATTGTCTCATTTACTCCAAACTACCCAATCCTTCGTAAAGCCCTCCACCATCATCACATGGTATGTCTTACATCGGATAAAATATGATATGAACATGTAATTATAAGTGGGGTCAATCCTTATCTACAGAGCTTGTACACACTTCCTTTTCATCCGACTGCTACACAGTTGAACTACTTATTAATACATAATACAAAATCAATGACGAAGAGATTTTGAATGGTGGCCTAAAATATATTTGCGCCACATTTTGTGGCATGGAATAACAAAATATGATGTATCTGGAAATCATGTATGGGATCATACCCTCATGGTCTTTCATCTTCAGTTGTATGACCATCTTCTCTCCAGCCACCCAATTTATCAATGTCCTCCACTAGTATTTTCCCATCTTTATCTTTGGAAAGATTGTTGACGAGTTCTTGGACGCCTTCTTTCCCCAATGTATTCTTCAAGTACATTGCAGCCGATGCTACCTCCTCATGAGTTACTTTCCCATCATAATCTCTATCCAGAAGCCTCCATCGATCACCAATTTTGGCATCAACTCTTTCTATGAGTGCGGATGACACCTTATCCCGATCATCATCCGACTCAGCAGCATGCTCATGTTCCGCTCGGGCAGCTTTATATGCCTTAAAGGCATCATCTGAACCCTTTTTCTCTACCATGCTGTTATAGAGTTCTATCTCTTTATTAACTAGTGTTAGAAAATCTTCATGCTCTGTACTTACAGACGACGCAGAAGCTAAAACAGCTAATGCACGACTAATTTCACATAGGTGCTCTTTGCTTTCCACTGCTCTGTTTCTAGCAAGTTGATGTGCTTCTTTTGCCGTTGAAATATTCATTTCATTCAAAGCCTTATCTTCCTGCATTTCAAGGAACTCCAGTTTCCTCTTCCTTTCTGAGACAGAATCCTCAAAGGGTAAAGATGTAACTTGTATAGTATCTACAAGCTCATCAGGGAGAGAAGAAATTGTATTCTGTAGTATTTCTTCTGGTTTCGATTTCCTAGACACAATAAATGCCCTTGAAAGTATCAAAAGAGATGATGGTACAGAGTGATTCAAAGATAAGTTGAACCAATCTCGAAGTTGTTGGCGCATTTCTTCAACAGAACGCAACCCAAGCATGCCTCGCTCTCTACAATCTTCCCGGAGTTCAGCCTCTGAAAGGGAATCTACACCTTCTTCTTGAATCAATTTATCATCTTCCTTAATCATCCGTAGACGTTTTTGTAGCATATATCGTAGGTATGCATCAGTTCCAAAAGGATTGATACACATATTTACTAATCGGGGCCTGTTTATATTATCTAGAGTAAGCTCGTCATTAACAACTTAGCAAAACCCAAAATTTCCTCATTAGAGATACTTGAACCTTTTCTAATCATGTTTATAAAGTCATCAAGATCTTCAGCTGTTTTCTTTTCTCCGCTACCGGAGTTTTGAACTTGTTTTGCCATTTCTTTGACTGTATCTTGGAGGAATCTTGCATACTCCATTCTTGCCTTGAGTTTCCTTTTCAATGCTTCCTGTTCTTTCATCTTGTCCTGAAATGTTGATGGCAACATGTTGGGGAATACCTTAAGAAACACAGGCAAGAGTAATTCTATAAAGGGGACAATAATGAAAACTGCAACAGGAACTAGCCTAAAGATATCGACAGTAGTTCATGTCAGTTGCTGTCTCTCCCTTCTAGAGAGACTCTTCCCATTAGCAAGCTTCAACAACAACCTAGAACTGATTCTCACATCAGCCCACAGCAGTTTACAACCCAACCAGTAATGCTTCAATGTCGATATGAACTCGTCTTTCCAGTGAACAAGTTTGTTGGCCTAGTCCTCTATGCTCATGGAAGCAACAGTTCTCAAAGCAGGACCAATCCCTAAAATCACAACCCTAACTCTTTGCACAGCACTCTGCGTGTCTTTCTGCACAACATTCGATTTTGCCAAACCGTTCCCGGAACTACTCGCGTTTGTGAATCGTTGATGAGTAATTGAGTAAATCCTCTTTTGCAGCAGCGATAGAACGAAAAGATGAAATCGAAGATGAAGATTGTGAAATGTTGTTGAGATATTGTTGAATGGAAGTTCTTGTTCTTCTTCTCAATATCGCTCGAGAAGCCATTTTGTTTGATTAAGTAGAATAAGTGATTATTATTATGTGAAGCGTGTGAAGAAGAATGAAGAAAGAACGAAAGAAAAGCACCACCAGAGAATGGTAGAGAAGAAAAGAGAGGTTTAAGGAAGGGGATAAGTGTTTTTTTTAAGATTTTGTCCCTTGCTAATTACCCGTTTTTCCTGTTTACTACTATGTTCAAGTGAATGAAAGTTATTGTAATGATCTATCTACTTGTCATGAAAAAAAATGTGGAGACAACCAAGAAGACAGAAGAAGATTGCATGCTGGCACAGAAGATTTTGATCTTTCTGTTAACTAACTTTTAACTTAGAGATAATCAATGATTTGCAACTTCAATTCTTAGTGGCAATACATTTTTAACTTTTATGCTATATCTAGCATATACATACATTTTTATTATATAATAAAAGTTTTATTCGATAAATAACAGTCTAAATTATAACCTTCCAAAAAAAAATATTTTTCTTTAATAAATTATATACATTTGTATTATTTTTTTTAAAAAAAAGAACATTACATTCGTAAAGATTTTGAAGAAAAAAACAATAGGCTATGTACCACACTTATTTGAATAAACAACTATCAAAAGATAATTTTTAACAACGCATAATAAAATAATACTGTATATAAATCCAATGTTATAAAGTGTTTACAACAGAAGCGCTAGAATTAGCTGTACTATAATAACTCTTTGTAGAAAAAAGTGCTATCTAATCACACCCTTCGATAGCACATTAAGAAAAAAAAGTTATCTAAAGACACCCTAAGACCACGCTTTTTAATTTTAAAAAAGCGCTATTTAAAACGTCATATATTAGCCAAAATAACCTTAAGTAGTAAAAGATGCAACCGGCACAATTTGCCTTTTTTTTCTTTTCAATTTTGTTAAACAACACAAAGCATCCACAATGTTCATCCCTATTCAGTTTTCACTTGTTTAAACTATCTTTCAAATCACCAAGACATTCGTTATACTCGTCTTCGTACCATGCTTCACCAAATTGCTTATCATAGTTCTCTATATCTTAAATTTGCAAGAAATCCATCGGGATACTCATCACTAGACTTCTCTCTCGAGTTTTCACTCAATTCATGATAAATATTGCTTCTAAACATCTTAGCCCACTCCTCGCACATAAATTTCCACTCAATTGATGACCTGATTCAGATTGATACCTATAGAACACATAAGACCAAAAATATCCATTATTTTTAAGTTTTTTGGAAAAAAATCTGAATATTTTTCTAATTTTAAAAAAAAAATTAATGTTTATATAAAAAAATATAAAATTTGGAAAAAAAATTTCGTAATAAACTTTTTTTCCAGAATTTAAAAAAATATTTCATAAATAAAAAATTTCCTTAATTTTTTTATTTTCAATTTTTATAAATTAATATAAATTCATTTATATTATTTTTTGTAAAAAAAAATTGGCACAAATGCCACGTGTACCCTTAAAAAAATAATTATACAGTCAGCACGCCACATAAGTATATATGCACAGTCAGCATGCCACACAGTGTACCACGTCAGCAAATATGCACAGTCATATGGGGAGGGGTGTTTTCCGGAAGAAAAAAAAAGTTTCACATGGATGCAAATCAAACCGAAAATTTTATAAGGGCGAAAACCAGAAATGACTTATATTACAGAGGATGAAAAACACTATTAACCTTATTATTTAATAATAAAAGTCATGATACATAACATAAGTTTAATATAAATTATTGGCCTCTAGGGTTTACCCTATCTAATTCATGGGTTCTCCTCATGACCCAATGTGAATAAAAATGTGGTTTCTCAGCTGTATTGTTGTTTTGACCCCAGTACGAGTGTCCCTAGACTCCTTGGAACCCAACATCTTTCTTTACCTAGATTCATGTTGCTAAAAGTTACACACACCTCATTCCACCAAACTAATCTTAAACGACACTGATTCCTTTCACCTTTCAGATGATAATTTTGGAATTGAAATCTTATGTACATCATGATATGCTACATCCCCTGAGTTTCATGTAAGCACCCGTGCACCGAAAGTTAATTAAAATTCTTGTCATCATATTACTTAAAAATATGCATACGAGAATTGGTCATCATCATCCTTCTCAATTCGAATGCTACCAATCAAGAATTCAAGATTATGTAATATATGACCTTATTTTATTTCTAATTAATTAGTATTGCAATCTGAATAATAACAATTATATTGTAAAAATCCTATGAACAAAATAAAATGGCATCCACTTACTAATAATAGTCACTCGATAATGATCACTGTAAGGTCAAATAAAGGAGAATGAAATTATTATATAACTTTATGTCAACGAAGGAATTTAAAGCTTTTTGTTCTATTTCTTCCTCATCTTGCCTATAAATACGTAACCTTCAGCCATTTCATTTTCATCGATCAATACAATAGTTTCACAATAAGCTATAAGAAAATGAATTCCAAAGGGTTACTTTTTCTAACAATGTTGCTGGCTTCCATCCTTCTCATCTCTTCTGAGAAATCTGATAAAAAAGATGGTAATATTTTCGAGTTTTCCACGCCATTAATTTTGATGATTATTACTTTTTTTTGGGTAATAAATTATTTTTAATTAGTTGTACCACTTTTTCCTTGTGCTTAGGTGAATTATCCATTGTATTTTCCTTTTCAAATTTAATATATACTTTTCATTAAAAAACATAGTTGTTCTATTTGTATGACCACTAGATGGTAGTTTATGAATTTGATCAAATTTTAATAGATTTTATTCATGTTACACTGTAATTTTGGGGCGTCTATTGAACATGGTTTTTATTTTTATTTTTTATCAATATATGAACATGGTTTGAAAGTGGGCTTCACTATTTTTATTAATTTTAATAAAATTAGAATATTACCAAGTTTAGTCAATCCCTTATACGGGGTTAATTCCCTAAATTTAGAAATTGATCCTTTTATTATCTTAAGAATATTTTTACGTTTTATTATTAGCCATTGTGGGCTAGCTGGTGTTTTTATTTTTTATCTTTTTAAGGGGAAGTGTATTTATTTTTATTTTTTTGACAAAAAGTGTATTTATTGTTATTTACACTTTTAAGTCAATGATATATTAATAAATATAACATGTTGACCTAGTCACGATATGAATATACATATTATGTACGGTGTATTTATTTATCTTTTTTGGTTGTAGATAAAGCAAATGGGGTAGATGAAAGCAAATACGGCTATGGTTGGGGTTACGGTGGTCCATGGCGTGGAGGCTATGGTTGGGGTTACGGTGGTCCTTGGCGTGGTGGCTATGGTTGGGGAGGTCCATGGCGTGGCGGCTGGGGCGGTGGTTATGGCGGTTGGCGTGGAGGCTGGGGTGGTGGTTGGCCTAAAGAACACAGTGATGCTAATACTGATGCTGAACCTCATGACTAAGCAAGATATTCAGCTAAGAGTGGGCTCTTGTTATACTATGTATCACAATAAATAAAACTTCATGTGAAGTGTAGTTACAAATATAATAAAACAGTTAATCTTGTGTTGTATTGTACTTATTAAGGAATAATATACACAAGTTTGGACATATATATTTTATTATAACACACACACACATATATATATGGATGATTTTAACAGATGTGACCACAGAAGAAATATCACTTAGAATACATGTTTTTTTAATGAATCAAGAGAGCGAGGAAGCAACAAGAAGCAATTAAACATTCCAACTATGTTGGCATCCCATAGTTGCTCCCATCCTCTACCACTTGCTCTAAAATTTTATTAAAAAAAGGAAAAACTATACAAGAGGGGGGACTAGACCAAAACCCTCAAAAGCTAAAACAAAACAAAGAACATACTAAGGGAAACTAATATTCAGAAGACCATGTATGTTCATGAAAAAATCATGCCTAAGGAAACAAGGTAAGGAATCCCACCAAACAGTATTAGTAATAATAACATACCCCTGCCTAGACAATTGATCTACACAAGCATTCCCTTCTCTATAGATATGTGATGACAAGAAGAATTCCAGATGTAAACAGTTGTGCCAACGGTTTAGAAGCTTGGAAGGAAAGAAGAGGCTTCCGGAAAGCCAAAAGAGGACAATTAGAATACACGTCATCCACATGTCACTTACATATAAAACACTAACATTTGTGGTTGTCTCATTTACTCCAAACTACCCAATCTTTCGTAAAGCCCTCCACCACTACTAGAAATAGAAGACACAGATGCTAAATCTTCTACACATATACCTACCTTACTTGAGATACAAGCTACTTAGTTACACTTAGTATGATCTCTCGTATTAGCATGTAATTAGGTTAAGTGTATTTTACTAGCTTTCTCTATAAATACTTGATATATCTCACGTTTCCATCTATGAGAATGAGACTATTATTCATTTGTTATTTTCCATAACATGATATCTAGAGCCTTTTCTCCCATTTCAATGGAGAAAGTTAGTTACAATGCTTGTTAAGGTTTCATTCTTCATCTTTTTCATTGATTATTCATCAATTTTGCAGAAAATTCTTGCGTTTTTCACAGATTCTTCGCAGATTTTCTTGCTTGTTCTTGTTTCTTAATCTTCGTCTTCTTCGTTATTCTCTGCACTTTTCTTCATCTTTGTTTTTCACCATGCCTTGCCAAAATCAACTAGACACTGAATCTGTTTTCTACGTTCGTACGAGTGAAGGACCAAATTCCGTTCTTGTTGCTCCTCCTCTGGATGGTTCAAATTACCTCGCATGGAGTCATTCCATGATTCGAGCTTTTGGCATGAAAAAAAAAATTGAAGTTCATTGAGGGAGCCATCGAGATTCCTGATGAAGATGACTTGAATCATAATGCATGGGAACGTTGTAATCATCTAATTCATTCTTGGATAATCAATTTTGTTACACCTCAAATTGCACAAACTCTGGTTTTTCATGAAAACGCCATTGATGCTTGGTCAGATCTTAAGGAACGTTTTGCTAAAGCTGATATAATTCGGATTGCTACATTACGATCCAAAATCAACAACTTCAAACAAGGTTCCAAGACTGTGTTAGATTACTTCACTGAAATGAAAACTCTTTGGGAAGAGTTGAATTCACATCATCCCATGCCTCACTGTACTTTTCCTCATCCATGTCGATGTGCAGCCATGAGAGAAGCTCGCAACTATAGGCTTTAAGATCAGGTTATTCAGTTCTTAACTGGTTTAAATGATCAATTCAATGTTGTGAAAACTCAAGTTCTTATGCTTGATCCCCTTCCTTCTATCAACAAGGTTTACACATTGGTTATTTAGGAAGAGAGTTATAATCATTCTCTATCTTCCCCCATTGATGAACCTTTATCTCTTGTTCATAATGTTGATTCACGTAGTCCACAAGGAAGAGGAAGATGGTATTCCAATAATTTCAAGCCACCTAGACATTGTTGTTTTTATGGAAAGAATAACCACACTATTGAATTCTGCTATCAAAAGCATGGACATCCTAATTTTCAGAAGCAGGGTTCTTCTGTCAATGTCTCAAGTAGTACTGATGAAGTTGAGGCACAACCAGGAAGTAGCATTGATGCTTCTTCAATTCCTAGTTCCAATATTTCTCAGGAGAAGTATGATCAACTTGTGACTTGTTACAACAAGTGAATTCACTTCATCCAGCTTCATCACCTTCCTGTGCTAATCACATTCATGCTTCCACTCTTTCTAGTTCAAATTCCTCCAATCGATCAGGTATATCTTCTATATTTTCATGTTCTTTGCAATCTAAGTCTGATATATGGTTATTAGATTATGGTGCTAATGAGCACATTGTTTCTTCTCTTAATTGGTTTACTTCTTATCATAAAATCACTCCTAAACCTGTAAATTTACCTAATGGTTCTAGTGTTTTGGTTGAATATGTTGGTACAATTCACTTTACTTCTCATTTTTACCTTGAAAATGTTCTATTTTCACCCTCATTCACTCTTAACTTGATCTCTATTTCCAAACTTTGTGATTCCTTGAAGTGTTTTGTCACATTTCATAATAATAAATGTTTCTTATAGGATCTTCACTCCCAGAAGATGATTGGTTTCAGTGATCAATTTGAAGGTCTCTATAGATTTGCTTTAGATTTCTTTACTTCTTTGAATAATACTTCTTCTATCAACATTGTTTCCACTAATAAACTCATCACTATTCCACATTCTGTTTATGCACTTTAGGTTAGGTCATGTTTCTCACAAAAGGTTATCTCTTATGTCTCAATTGTATCCAAGTTTATCTTTTGATTCTACTGCTACTTTTGATATTTGTTATTTTGCCAAACAAAAGAAATTACCATTTCTTTTTAGTTCCTTTATTGCTTCTCACAAATTTGAGCTTTTGCATTTTGATAGTTGGGGTCCATTGTATGTGCCTTTTATCCATAATCATAGGTACTTTCTACTATACTTGATGATTATAGTAGATTGTTTGGATTGTGCTTCTAAAATCCAAATCTGAGGTGTCTCAACATGTTAAAAACTTGATTACTCTTATTGAAAACCAGTTTCATGTCACTCCCAAAACTATCAGAACCGATAATGGCTCTGAGTTTTTACTCAATTAATTTTATGCTTCTAAAGGCATCATTCACCACAAATCTTGTGTTGAAACCCCCCAACAAAATGGGAGAGTTGAAAGAAAGCATCAACATCTTTTGAATGTAGGCAAATCCCTTCTTTACCAGTCCAAATTACCTGCATCTTTTTGGTCATATGCTCTTCTACATGCTACATTCATTATCAATAGAGTCACTACCTCACCTCCAAAATAAATCACCATATCAGTTGCTTCATCACCATATACCTGATGCACATTCTTTCAAAGTATTTGGTTCTTTGTGTTACTCATCATCTCTTTAGGCATATAGAATAAAACTGTCAGCTACAGCAAGAAAATCTGTGTTTCTTGGTTATTCCAATTGTTAGAAAGGTTATGTCCTCTTAGACATACACACTAGAGAAATCCATATCTCCATAAATGTCGGTTTTCATGAACATATTTTACCATATCCCTTAAATCCATCCTCAATTACCACTAATTGGGATTATTTTCCCTCGGTTTCTTGTCCATTAAGTCATCCACCACCACCTGACATTTCCAATACTCCACCACCACCACTATTCCCATTTATAGACCCTGAACCACAATTTCATGGTGATTCTCCTTCTACTTTTCCTCTATCACCACATGTCTTAAGAAAATCCACAAGAAATAGTCATCCTCCTATCCGTTTACAAGACTATGTCTGTAATGTTTCACATGCATCTGCATCTTCTAATATTCCGTATCCTATTTCTAATTATATTTCATATACTAATATCTCACCATTGTGCTTTTGCTTTGTCTATTGCTTCCCAAACTGAGCCCACTACATATGTTGAAGCTAATAAATTCACTTGTTGGAAGAAAGCTATGCAATTTGAGATTGCTGCTCTTGAGAATAATGGTACTTGGAAACTAGTTGATTTACCACCTAATGTGAAGCGTGCAGATGGATTTATAAAATCAAACATCATGCAGATGGATCGATTGAAAGGTATAAGGCATTCCTTGTTGCTAAAGGTTATAATCAAGTTTAAGGTATGGATTACTTTGATACTTATTCACCAGTTGCTAAGCTAACTACCGTTAGAACTATGATTGCTTCAGCTTCTATTAATAACTAACACATTCATCAATTAGATGTTAACATGCATTTTTGCATGGTGATCTTCAAGAAGATGTCTACATGCTTGTTCCTCAAGGCATTACCACTTCCAAACCCAATCAAGTCTGCAAGCTCCTCAAGTCACTCTATGGTCTTAAGCAAGCAAGCAGAAAGTGGTATGAAAAACTCACATCTCTCCTTATTCACCATCATTACATTCAATCAACAGCTGGCCATTCTTTATTCATCAAGAAAACTGCTACTTCATTCACAGTTTTATTGATTTATGTTGATGATGTTATCATTGTTGGTGATTCCATTGTTGAATTCTAATTCATCAAAGATACTTTGCATTCTTCATTCAAAATCAAAGATCTTGGCCAGTTGAAATACTTCCCTGGATTAGAGGTTGCTCATTCTTCACAAGGAACATTTTTATACCAAAGAAAATACTGTCTTGACCTTCTCACTGACACAGGTTATCTTTCTTCTAAACCTGCTTCTACACCCTCTGATCCATCTTGCAAGCTTCATACTGATGCTAGCGCACGCTATAATGATGTGCCTTCATACAGAAGATTGATAGGTAGATTGATCTACTTAACCAACACCAGGCCAGACATTAGCTTTGCTACTCAACAACTTAGCTAGTTTCTCACATCTCCTACTGAGAAACACTTCATTGCTGCAACTAGAATCCTCAGATATTTGAAGAAGTGCCTGGTCAGGGTTTGTTCTTCCTAAGACAATCTTCATTGTTTCTTTCTGGATTCTCAGATGCTGATTGGGCTGGATGTTTAGACTCCAGAAGATCAATCTCAGGCCAATGTTTCTTCCTTGGCAAGTCACTCATATCATGGAGAACTAAGAAACAATTGACTGTCTCTAGATCTTTATCAGAAGCTGAGTATGGAGCCTTAGGTGTAGCAACTTGTGAGTTGCAATGGTTACTCTACTTACTCAGAGATCTTCATGTCACCACTATCAAGCTTCATGTCCTTTATTGTGGTAACCAGTGTGCCTTACACATAGCTGCTAATCGAGTCTTTCATGAAAGGACTAAACATCTTGAGATTGACTGTCATTTGGTTAAGCTTCAAGCTGGCATCATGAAATTGCTTCATCTCCCTTCTAAAGATCAGCTAGCAGATTTCTTCACTAAACATCTTTTTCCTCAACCATTCAACACTTTGTTATCCAAGCTGGGAATGCTTAATATCTACCATTCTCCAGCTTGTGAGGGACTATTAGAGATAGAAGAGAAAGATGCTAAAGCTTCTACACATATACCAAGCTTACCTGAGATACAAGCTACTTAGTTACACTTATTCTAATCTCTCATATTAGCATGTAATTAGGTTAAGTGTATTTTACTAGATTTCTCTATAAATACTTGATGTATCTCACTTTTCCATCTATGAGAATGAGACTATTATTCATTTGTTATTTTCCATAACAACCACCATCACATGGTATGTCTCACATTGGATAAAATATGACCTGAACATGTAATTATAAGTGGGGTCAATCTTTATCTAACAAGTCGGTTTTGTTGGATTGCATAAGACCTCACCACGATGTTGCGAAATCAACCTTAATCGAATCACACCAATGAAATAAAACAAAGATGTGTGGAGCAAAAGATAGTGGTAATCCTAGGTCTAAGTGTCTTCAAGCAATAACACACACAAAGAGCTTAATACAA
>Ga0228710_1008857_pt1 | contig 14250 bp, 5 predicted proteins | sample MedpolnodulmetaG_FD_177995 | JGI IMG/M metagenome (GOLD analysis project Ga0228710, IMG submission 177995) | Root nodule microbial communities from Medicago polymorpha collected in Santa Monica, California, United States - pink nodules | ecosystem: Host-associated > Plants > Roots > Nodule...
TATTTCTTTCCTAGGAATTCTTTATTCCCGGGAGTTATTTTTTTAACTTTGTAACAAACATAGGAATCTATAATTCCAACCTCCACGTTCCTGGGAATAATTTTTTAAACCAGGAAACAAACACCCCAAGTAGACCGAATTCTAGAAGCAAAATCAATTCTACTTGAGAGCGACCAAACGTGTTAAAATCAATTTTAGCCCTCTAAAGTAAAACCAAACGTAGACAAAATGGTGTTCCGTGAGGGATAGTTGGTATATCTTAAATCACAACACAACCTTACACATTTAAGTCATCCCAGGTTTTATGGTCCATTTGAACTTAATTGCTCACTTAGGGGAGACAGTGCCAAATGATTTATGAGTATATAATAAGACATGTGTTTGCTGAATGAATTATAATTTCCCAAAGCATGTTGACTGACACCAATAAACTAACTTGACACATAAATTTGACTACAATCTAATCTACTAATAAATATCACATATCTAATTCTGGCATATATGTATATCAAACTAAGTGTATATATTTGTATGGTTAAAACTTCAGAAGACAAGACTATACTAACTACTCATGTTGACTTCTCTACTTGTTGATTTCATTAGAAAAATTACAATGTAGGTGTTTTACATACACAGATATGTACTTATATAGCAAGTGTTGAAACAGAAAAATTATTAAGAGAAATTGTGTTTTCCAATAGAAATGTTTTAGTTCTGTAAATGATAAAAATGAATTTTTACTTTTCAAGAGGTAGCTCAGATCTATTTATAGAGCTCAAATATTTAGTGAACATAGTTCAGTTAATTACAATTTGTGTAACAGACTAAAAGAGAGACCATCATGATCAGTAAAGGTGCACATTTATCAAGCACGGACACCGAACACGACACGGACACATCAACACCAATAATAATTTTAAAAAATGACATAATTCAATGTACTCATATGTGTCATCATGTCAGTATCGGACACGATATGTATCTGACACCAGACACCAGGACACGCCTAATCTATGGAGTATATGTGCTTCATAGGTGTAGAATAAAGTGAAAATAGGGGAGTAAGAATAGTCTAGTAATTTCATTTCACACACATAGAATTTCCCCAGAAAATAGATTCCGAAGTTTCTGGATTTTGCCAACAGAAGATTGAACAAATTTGTCTCTTGCTGCAAGCAAATCATTAGAACAGTTTTGGACAAACACCTGAAAAAATTTCTTAGCAATTTTTTTCATTTGCAGATAGTTTCTATAGAAGAATTAAAGGTTCACTTAGCTGCAATAAATATTAAACACAAGCATATACTAACAAAAGTACCTTGTATCATTCAATTGCTTAGTATAAATTCAAACAAGGCTCTTAACTAAAAACTATTCACTATTAGGAACTAATAAAGTACTAAACTCTAATTTCACTATCCAATCCCTAGTTCTTACCTTTCTAGCAATACAGAAAAGAAAAACAGAACTAAGTAGGATAAAAGAACTTCTTGAGGGACTTTCTGGCACTGGAAACAGCTTTCATCTTTCGCACAACAGCGTGAACCTGTTTAGAAACAACCAATCATAACATATTAGTATTTCAAAACTGGTCAGGGGAAGAACTTCATAAACCCACTCTTGAACTTAACTTGATTTTTTTGACTAAGATATTAGAACTCGCCTATAATAATTTGAGAAAATGACATAATTTGATATAATCATATGTGTCGATGTCGGACACGATACGTATCTAGCATCATGACACGTCTAATTTGAGGATTATATGTTCTTCATATGAACTCACTTACTTGTTAAAACCATGATCGTAGATTGAGGTCTTCCTTTGTCTAATCACATGCGTAATTAATAGAATGATGACAAAGGTAACCTAGTCTATAACCACATAACCCTGCGAACCCTCACTAATGGACTCTAGTGGTTGGACCTACACTTTGTTTTACACAAAATCGGTGTTAAGTGCTCAAAAGCTCATTATTATTGATTACATTTATTGAACTTAAACATATAAAACCAAAGTTCACAACAAAAAATATTAAAAAAAATTCTAAAAAAAAAAAAAAAACTAATACAATTAAGTTCAAAATCTAAAATCAGACCCTTTTCACGTTTGTTTTAGATTCTAAAAAAATGGATTTTTTTTGTATTTTAAAAAATAGATTTTTTTTTGGAAATTTAGTAAAAAAATAGTAGAAGTTATATCAAATTCATTTAGTATAAGTTAAAAAAGAGATTTTGACATTCACTAACTTAAATATTTTCGAGATTTTACATAGTAAAAATTACATATTTTCTCAAAATGACATTTTTCAAAAATGATTTTTATGAAAAGCTATTTGAAATAAATTTAAATGACAAATTTTTGATTTCTATGGTAAGACCCTTTTGTAAAAGATATAAGACAAACTTTTTGAATAATTTTTGATCTTCTAAGTTTTTTTTTAGAAAAAATGTTATTTTAATATTTTAAATATTTTGTACTTTGGACAAAGACTTTGTGACATGGTTTAATGAATGACAAAAATTTCCCGTTGTCCTTCTATTTATCCGATCTGAGATAATTTTAAAATAAAAAAACAGTATAACAGGACATGTTGGGTCCAATCCCTTTTTATAAGACATCAAACAAGTCCTAAAATTGAGAAGTAATGTAAAAAAATGAAACCTTGCATTGGAGACAAGTGCCTCCACTTACTTAATTATTTTGTTGTAAAGTGTTCAGTAATTTTATTTCTATTCTATTAAAAATTTAAGTATTGACCCACACAAAAAATATTGAAAATTTTATTTGTGAAAAATCACATATACAATGACATGAAAGATAAATTGTTCAATGATTATTTGGTTACATACATGTAAAAAAAAATATTTGATAGTGATGAAAATAAAACAAATCATATAATAATTTTACAATAAAAATACACGTAAAGAATTATATTTCATAGATATTTAGATGTCTTAAATTTTTTAATATAAAATAGCATAACTTCTGAACAAATGTCCCATAATGTACCGAAACTCTTATGCATATTAATGTATTTTTTAACTTGTTTCAATAAGAAGTTAAATTGAATAAGTTTGTTATTGCATTTTGATAATATGCAGATATGACATTGTGAGTTGAGTTCATCACATTCACAGGATCTTTTAATATGCTATTAACGGTTGAGCACATGCAGCTAAAATTTGTATCGACAAACAATCATGATATTTTATTCAGTTAAACAACCAATTTGGTCTGGTATGAAGTGTTATCATTATAGTTTTTGAATGTATCGAAATCTCAAACACATCCTTGAATTGAATGTCTCTTTTATTAGTCATTTTGGTCAAATATGTTTTTAGCTAACCAATTTAGCCTTCAAATGTGATTTTCACTAGTCAATTTAGTCGATAAAATTACTAAGAGACGCTAGGAATATATGCTTGTAATTTCGATATATTTAAGATCAAAATGGTTGTTTGCTCTATTTTATTTCTAACAAGTGAATAAACAAACATGAAGAGCTGATCAATGAAGCATAAGACCTTAATTATTCATTTTGTAGGTTGAGTCTAAGTAACAAAACATATAAGCACTTTTTGCCAAAGTACCTGCAATGACATTGGCATGGCAAACCAAGTATACACATTTTTTTGCCTCATTGAGGTACCATCAGGGCAACATCAAACCAAACAATACACTACTTACTTTCTAGGCAAGGTGTTCCCAGTAGGCATCAGAGCCATGCTGAAAACTGAGAATGAAAGGTAACTAACTTTAGGATGCTAACTCCTCTTCTATTTGCGGACTCGCCTTTTGTTTGCTTGTATGGCACCGAGTTCGACTGAGATTTCTCCATCTCCACTTGTACTATTAACATCATCAATCTAGAAAGCCACTCCCACATTCATCAGCACCAACTTCCTCAGTGTCTTCACTCTTAGGCAAGGCCCCTTCTGGTTTACTTGCGATCGAGTAACAAAAACATAAGAAATATACACAATAATCATAAATAAATAGGAAAGCAAAGTACAAGAGATATGATAATTTTTCTTGACAGAGTTAGTGCATTCGTTGAAATTCCGCTTGATACAAGAATGTTTCAAACATGCATAAAAATGAAATTGACATGTCATGGATATTTTATCAATAAGAGTAAATAAAGAATAACAGTGTTGGTGACTAATTAATTGCACATGTTTGTGAAAGACCAAATTCTTGAATTAGGATCCAGAGAGCAAAATCAAAGTGAGAATTTTGTCTACTAGAGCATACTATTATTTATTCGATGCACAACATGTCACTAAAAACTTAAGAATGCTTTACAAAATTGCCAACACTAGTGGTTTGGTTTCTCTCTTGTTCCTTCAAGATAAAGAAAAAGGTATGTGTATAAACTCTATCAGATAAATACCTATATCATTGAAAGGCCTAAGGCTATTTTATTTCGGACAAAACAAGATTTGTGCAGCTGGAAGATATGTTAGCAAACATACTATTGATTGGGCATACACCTGAATACTTATTCCAATCATAGAAAACTAAACCACTAATCATCTAATGCAATGCATGATCGTGGACTGTATATAATGTAATGCATAACCAAGGAACAAACAGATTGAAGGAAAGAACAGCCCTAACAAACAGATAAATGAAATAAACACAACAATTTTTCATGTTGTCCATTCCATCAATTGGTAATTAACAATGATCCACTAAGTTACGATTGATCTGAAAAACATAACATACACAGCATGAAGCAAAGTTTGACATAAAGTTGTAGTCGAATATAATGGACAAATGGTATAGCAAAACATGTACATACCCACATTAAGAACAAGGCGATATCAAACTCTCAACGTAGATTTCCGAGCAGATTGAATCATTGGTCTTAATATCTGGACTCTTAAAAATACCATTTATGGAATCATAAACAACCAACTTCCATATATAGGTTGTCATACACAATAACATCACCAATACTTGGTCATCCTCAGAAATATAAAGTGGATTCCTACACATAAAAGAATCCATATGAGGAACAGTGGCAAATTTAGTCCAAGAATCTCTATTTCCATATTCCTTCATCAGCCAAATATCTTGTCCACAATCATGTCCACGAAGGAAGCACAAGCAATCCCTCAAAATCTCAAAGGTCAAGTAATTAACCTTTCTTACCCCTTCATCTCCATAATCAGGCTGCAAAATCTCTTGATAAGACTCAGTCCCCAAATCAAGGGAAAGAATGTGTGGCAAAGTATTCAAACCAGCGATAGATATCAACCAATTAATTGTGCCACTTACAAATTTTCCAGATCCAAAATGAAATTTACAAGAACCTCCATAAGGAAATCCATCTATCAATCTCCAAGAATTGGTGCCCAAAGTATGAACCTTCACTTGAGTTTTAGTTTTGTAAGTAGTAATACCATTGTTACTACTACCACATTTATACCTAAAAACAGAAACAACTTTGTAATTATCAGATATCTGATCATAGCCAAAGCCATATACGGTCTTACTCTTACCATTTCCATCCCTTTTGGTGCATGGGTTTTTCAAAGGGGGCAATATCTTATATTTTCTAATGGAAGGGTTCCACAAAACAGCAATGTTTTTCGTGTAGGGAGGGCAATCATCTTGGGTTAAACAAAAGATTCCGTCGCAAGAGTCAACTATGTGAATACATTCCTCACAAGTGATTTCACCGTGGAGAGGAGATTTGATGTCTGTGCCGTCGGTGGTGGTGAAATTGGTGAAGATTGAGTGGAGAGGATAAAACGTGTGAGTGAACTCAGGTGAGTAGTTCTTGGATTTTAAGATGAGATTAGGGTTCATGGTTGACATGCGAAAGTGTTTCCTGGCAAATTTGCGATCTGAAATGAGTGAATTCCAGGGTTTGCAGACGCACTTGAATTTCATGAGGGATTTCACCGGAAGCCTGCTTAGAATATCTGTTATGAGCTCGAAGGGAAGAGTGGGTAGTATCGTCGTCATTTGAAGAAGTGAATCTCCGGCAAGAGGGTTTGTTAGAAGAGGGATTTTTGTTCTTTTCGAACTAGAGGCAGAACTTTCAACAACTTCATCAGGAACAGGAACAGGAACATCCCCTTCAGCAGACATATTTCCTATAATTTGACAATAATTGGAGGTGAGTGCAAAGGAAATCAAACAAATTATCTCAAAGTAATCCAACATGAAATCTTTTACCCACTTTTTCCGGGTTTGTTTTACAACAGTGAGAAAGCTAACAGTACTAATCATCTAGTTCTTCTTCACAAACATAAGATAAACCAAGCAAACTATATCTAAGATGCATGTTTTCATACCAAAAATTAAAACTTGATAACAAATTACATTGTGACATGTTTGGATTGACTTATTTGGGTCCATGTGCTTCTAAGAACTTATGAAAACAGCTTATGACACTTTTGATAAGCTTTTTTCAGCTTAATTTCATAAGTTCTACAAGATAGTTTATGAAAACAACTTATAACATATGCAAAAACATTTTAACTTTATCTTTTGTTATAGAAATAGCTTATGTAAACTTATACAAAAAGTGCTTATCATGGTAAGTGTTTGTGCGAAATCAAGAATCCGAAAATCTTAATTCAGAAAACATTATAGACTCACCTTGCGAGAGAAGAATGCACGAACTTTGAATTGCGAAATTAGGGTTTGGGTTTTGGTGAATCAGAAGAAAGAAGCTTCGTACTTGTTGCTGCACGTGTGTACCACACACAGGTGAATGAATTTACTTTAGCATATTAGAACCCAACGAAGCAGTAATGAGAAAAGCTTTGGAAATTGCAATATGGTCAAACGCAAGTTTCTATACTCTCATTAAAAATTGTGAAGTCAATGGGCTTAACTCAGTTGCCAAGCACAAATGCATAATATATGAATGGGTCAAATGACAAACTTACCAAAGAATTTACTTTGCTTCATTATATTATATGATTAATATAGGGCGCGTTTGTTACGGATTAAAATAAAAGTGATTTTAACATAAAATAATTTAGAGATTATATTTTAAAGATTTTATGAAAAATCAGAATCTATTTTATGTTTGTTTACCGTAATAAAAATCAATCTTTTAAACAATATTTTCTCTCTCCTTTAAAAAAAATCAATTTGAAGTTGTTCTTAGATTTTTTTGAGAAGCTGCTCTGAACAACTTCTCATTTGAAGCTGTTTTAGATTTTTTTTAGATTTTGATTTTTTAAAAAAGTTGTAACAAACGGATGCAAAACTCTTTAAAGTGATTATTTTTTAAAAATAAGTGATTTTTTTTCTTAAAAAAGCTATAACAAACGGGCTCATAGTATTGAAAAGTAAAATGGATTAATTTTTTTGGGATGATATTTTTTTGCAAATAGCTCACTTAATATGGGACGGAGGGGTAGTTATAATAATGTATCAAAATTTTAAAATAGTTTTTGATTGTTCACTGTATTAGTCAAAACAGTCTCTTCTGTTAAAATGTCTCGTTAATTTTATCATATCAATCCCTTAATGTACTTAGTTATTATCATATCGATCCTTATAAGTATTTATTGTCGTATCAAATCTCTATATAAAAAGTGTTAATGTGAGCATTGAGAGGATTATTGTGGCTACTTATTACACATTCAGAGACTAAAACGACTATTACCCTGATTTGACAAATATATGATCTCTGTGAATTGAACCAACAATGTGTTTGTTTCAAGTTTACCGAATTTATTATTAGGAATAACATTCCTTGAAATATAAATATGTGAATTTTATTCAAAGGTATTTAGAAAAAAAAAATGTTTGGGTAACATTATAATATTCTCATGAACCATAAAAATAAATATTATAATAGGCAGTTGAGGCAAAATTCCTAATTAATTTGTTAAGGCAAACATTCCTAATTGATTTTAAAGATAACAAACATTGATGATTAAAGGATTAATGGACTTTGATTAGTTTATTGGTATTTAATATGCGTTATTGAGTCATTAACTAAGACAGAAACAAAGTATAAATCAACTTCTTCTTCCGACAGAACAGTAAAGTTGGTACAAAAGCAAGAGCAACAGCAAAAAACTAACTCAGGTCTCATTCAATCAGAGTTAGACACGTATGGGAGCAAGTACAATAAAAGACCAGTGAAATTCCCTAAAGCATGGACATGAAATGACAATTCCACTTTCCTCTCTCTTGCACAAGTTCCAAGACAGATCTGCAAAGGCATGAGTCCAGGAACATTCTGAAGTTCACACGAAGAACAAGACTCATGAATAAGCCTAAAAATTCGTCTAACATTCATACATAATGAACCTATGAACACTCTGAAGTTATGAATGTTGATCAAAAATTTTAAGCAAAAGTTGCTAAGTACCAATACAGATGGCACAAGACTACTGGACACATCCTAACAACTACATGAGGTCAAGAAATTCTATAAAAGGGGCAGAAGACTCGACATTGAAGCACACAAGTTACAAGCATACTTAAACAACTTATTAAAAGTGTTTAAAGCTTCATAGCAAAACTGATTACACAAATCAACTATAAAAATTCCTAAAATCTTAAAGAGTGTATAACAGTCTTCTCTTATCTTCTTAAAGATAATATCTTCCTCTTTTTCTTCTTGCCCAAATTCATTCAAACTTCCAAATCATTTGCAAGAGAAAATCTCATCTAACTTTAAGGGTATTAAAGTGTTAGTTGAATAGAAAAGTGTAAAGTCTCTTGTGACTTAGCAAAGAAAGTTGTGAGCCTACCGAAACTTAGAGAATACAGGTTGTAATTGTTCCAAGGGAACAAAGTTGTAAGGTGCGGGAGTTGAGAATGATGTCTCAAGCATCACAGTTGCAAGGAGTCGACTCGCCCACGTTGGATGAACCACTATAATTTATGTGTGTTCTATTCTTCTATTGCTTATAGTATACACATCACTCACAAAATTATTTATCTTTGATATTATGTTTTGCAATTATACTTCATAAAGTTATGAAGTATGTTTTAACTTTGTTCTTCCAAGTTTCAACTTGAAAATTATTTATTGAAGTACATGATTAAAATTTAAAAAAGGTCACAATTCAAACCCCCTTTCTTGTGACTATTATATATACTTTATAATTTATTCCCGTTTTCATGGAAACTTTATTCTTACATTTTTCTTTGAAATTTTTTTCTATTCTCATGAACATTTTATACTCTGGAATAAAATGGAGTAAACTTATAACAAAAATAGGCATGTATAATTCTATCATTTTATTCTCAAGAGTCTACAAACATAACTTAAAACAAACGCACTCTAAGTATTTTGATGAGATGGTAAGTGATATGCTTTAGGGGTTTGTGGGTGTATTCAATTAGGATTTTAAAAGACTTTTTCTAATAAAAAAAAGTCACTCAATTAAAACCCTTACTTAATCTTAAAAAGTTTTCGGGTATTTAATCAAGAATTTTTGTGATTTTAAAAAAGTATTATCGTATTCAAAAACATTCTAATTTCAATAGATTATTTAATAAATTGAATTTTGGTTAGAATTAGATATGAGATCACTTTCTCAGAACTAATCATATTCTCATCACAACATTGTCTCTTCATACACTTTGATATTTTTTTCATCTTTCTTCTAGCTCGTTACATTTTTTTTTTTAATGTTTTATTTGTTTTGGCATTAGTCTACGTGATTGTCTGCTTAAAACCATATTTGAAGTCAAAAAATGCAAATATTGACTTTAAATTAGAATTGAAAATGATGGTTTGAATAGGTACAAAAATGAGATTTTCTAATATGAAAATGATGGTTTGATGTAATGATATCAATTGAAGAATCCAAGTCAGCAAGTTTGTATAACAATGTGACACGTAGACACAAGGGAGTAAAAGAGGTGCACATTAAGAAATTAGAGTGGGTATATAAGTGAATGTGTGTGACTAAGAGTGGTGTGGAATATTTGGAATCAATTCTCTTCTCTCTGGATTTCTTCTTCTATGTTTCTTTCTTATCTTCTCAGCAATTTCTGTTATTGTGTAGTACAAGTGATATATTCAAAGCTTCTTTTCCTTTATAATTTCTAGTATCATTACATTTGAATAGGTACAAGATGGAAAATAAGATTTTCTATTTTTTTTAAGAAGATTTACTTGTCTCTTGATGAAACTAATCCTATCAATTTAATTAAAATTAGTCAAGACTTAATAACATAATAAAATTGAGCCAAATTATGTTGTGACATGTAGTGTTCCATTGATGTCATCGACTACTAACTTGTAATCATGGTAACACGATGACTATGTAATAGTCCAAATTTGATTTACAAGTTATTTTTTAAATGATTAGTTTATTTTAATAAAATACTAAGAATAGCATATAAGTAGTCATTATATAATATATAAGATAAGATTAAGAAAGAAAGATATTTCTAATAACTAACATATTTATTTATTCTTATATATATGCCAATCTACATCCAAGCCAAACCAAAGTTGTAAGCTTTTACAATTAGCACATAATAAGTCAACAATAAAATAAAAACATAAATAAATACACATAATTTCTCCCTCTCTCTCAAGTATTATTCTTAGTGCATCAATGCATCATAAGTAAAAAGAGCTTTAGAAACTCCCCCACCATAAGGTATTGTACACCGCTGCAAACATAGAAATTGCAAACATTAGTCAATATTTTTTTTAAATAATAGTCAACAATTTTTTTTTGAAATATCACAAGAAAAAATGTGTGGAGCATATTGTAGGACAAAAAAAATCAGGTTGGTCACACATTGATGATGGCATTAAATGGTTTTCCTTCAAACGTGTGGGAGCATGTATTTGCTCCAAATGTAGACCATATACATTACTTTTTTATTTTATATTTAAGTAAGTCATAAATTGAATTTATTTTTACATAACTAATAATAAAAGTTTTTTTCCTCTAAAAGTGTTTTTTTTTTACTCAATAAATAATAAAAGTAATGAAACATTGATCTTTTCTAAAGACTAAATTAGATCCAAAACAAAAAGCCAACATATTTTATAATAAAAAAAATGATAAAATGTTTAAGATTACATACTAATTTTTTGAAGAAAAGAAAGTGGAATAATATATCAATGTAATGGATCAAAACAATAAAATTTGATTATACTAAAAAAAACAAGAAAAAATTAAAAAAACATGATTACCTTAATTAACAAAGAAAGAGAGAAACAAAACATCATTAGAAGATCTAATCACTGTCACTGCTGCTGCTACTATCATGATCATGACCATGTTCCTTCTTCTTCTTATCCTTCTTTTTCTTATCCTTTTTCTCACCTTTGTGTTCATGACCTTCACCTTCACCACCATGGATCTTGTCCTTGATCTTGTCAACTATACCTTCTTTGTGTTCACCTTTGTGCTTATCATCATGACTCTTCTCACCTTTGTGCTTATCATCATGACTTTTTTCTCCTTTGTGTTCATCTTCTTTCTTGTGTCCTCCTCCTACATGAAGAGCCTCTCCAATCTTGTTGATGATTCCTGCCATTTTTTGTTTGTGACTTTCCTTTGACAATGTTTGGTTTGGTTGGTTTTGGTTTTGTGATTTCACTAGGGAAGTGATTCAATATATAGAGATAAATGAAAGTTAGGGGAATTAATGTGATTTAATAGATTATACGTTTTTGGCTAAGATTACGGATGTGACCATGTGCGTGTAATGTCCGTGTGTACGTGTACACGGTATTATTTATTACTGGACGGTTGAAAAAACTATAGTTTTTGTTCTTATCTTACTTATTTATTCCTAACCTATAGTCAAATACAGATGAAATCATATTGTCTCAAATTATAACTCATATATTGGTCATTAGAATTTTTTTCTTAAGAAATACTCTCTGCTCATATTTATAAGTAAAAAAATAAATTTTTAAATTTTTTAAATAATTAATGCATCGGATCACATTTATAACTCAGATATATTAGTTATTCAATGAATATAAAAAATTATATTTTTTATAAATGTGGTTTGAAATAGTAAATTAAAACAGATACTTTATTTGTCAAAAGAAAAAGTTTGATTAATTTCTTTTCTTACAATTATTTTGTCTGTTATGAGAATCTAAATTATAACTTTATAGAATTTAGTGTAGTAAAGTACTGTGGGCATCTTATGGTTGGTGGTCGTGCAGGACAGCATCCAATGCTATTGGGATGATGATGGTGACCGACCAATCAATGGACGAATCTTTTCGACTTGGATTCACTCATGTAATTGGGTCCTTCAGTTATGGGTAGCATTTGTGTGATGTAATATTTGATGGTATTGATCAACCACAATGTTATAATATAAAAAAAATAAAAAAATTGTGAAAAACAATGTCATCAAATGTTATCTCTACGACTATTGATGTGAGTTTGTTCAACTTTTAGTTACTTAACCAATCCCTCATAAATACATGTTAGCATTTTCGTTAAGTTATTAATGAAAATTGTTTACCTATCGTGAGTTTCGTGAATATAATTCATATTATAATATCTTAAACAACCCACTTGTTTATATTATAATGTGAATTTTCGTTGTTAGTTTACTTAACCAGAATATATAATCTGTTGAAAGTGTTGTCTGAATGGTTTGATTTCAAATCTATGAATGAAATCGTTTACGACGTATAATTACGCAAATTTGCTACTCCGTGCAATCTAGCTTATGATAATTTGTCTGAGACATAGAAATATATGACCGAATTCCTTGATCATCATTGTGTCTTATTATACTTCGGTCTTGATAAAGAATTTGGAGGATAATTGGTTGTTTAACAAACATTCATGGTATGTTCTCGGTTAATGAAATTTATAATATTTTTAGCAACTCTCTACCATTTTCTTCTCTTGTCCGAGAGGGCAAATGGGAAAGTTTTGGGTTATTTATGGGATAGTTATGCACTGTATAAGGTGATTATTTTTCTTGGCAAAAACTTTTTGGTCGATATTCCACACAAATAAATCTTTTTAAGATGATGGTGCTTGGGAGTGTTGATTAGTCTTGTTGGGTATGGTGTTCGGAAGTGGTAGATTTAGAGGAGCACTTGTTTGTGAACTGTGTTTTTGCGGCGTCAATTTGATATGAAATTTTTAGGTGGTTTGGTGTGTTGTCAATGACCTCCGAGAATATGTTTACTTTGCTAAAAAGTTTTTGTTTCTTCGTAAGGAATGGAAGGAGAACAAAAGACTTATTGTTGGTTTGACATTCAATGGTGTGGCCTATCTGAAAGGTGTGAAATACTATCATTTCTCGCTTCGAAAGACCAACAATCTTGAAGGTGATTGATTCTACCAATAGGTTGTCGCGAAATTGATTTTCACGAAGAAATACCAGTGGGGGGGAGGGGTTGTCCTTTTCAAGTGTGATTTGCAAATCCAATGTATTGTATTAACAACTAACAGTTGTTATTGGTAGGAGTACATCCTTGTACTTTTTGTTTGGTGTGAATAGAGTACTATTTATACTTCATCAATTATTGTAGATTTAGTACCACTTATACTTTTCGCTAGTTTGTTCTAATAAATTGACTTTTGTTGTGAAAAGAAAACTAATTTGACTAAAAAAAAAATTAACCTAGTTTTCTAAACTTTTTGTGTATATAGGTGACTCAGTGTTTGAATATAAAATTTGTATTGTGATACCTTTTCTTAGGCTAGTTATATGTTTCATAAGTGAGACCGATTTTGTTTCATGCACGGAATTTTTCTAATATTAGATCAATAAGTATTGTTTCTTAATTAAGTGAGATATGATGAAACTTATTGGTTCAACAATGAGATTTTTTTTATGCAAAATACAACATTGCATAATCCAAACAAGGGATTCACGTGGTTTTGCAACATATAGCACGCAATATTGTCCAATACAAGATAGAGCACAACATAAAAAATAAATCATCATATAACATATAATATTGTCCAAGATAAAATAGAACACAATATAAAATAAAACAACAAATAACACATAATATTGTCTAATTGTATGCAATTGTTAACTCATAATGTCATTCAACAAGTCAAGATAATCTAAATGATCGTCACAGTCCGGCTATCTGCCCACTCAACATATGTCTTCTGGCAGCGTCGCATCCTCATCTTCATGTGGAACATACGAAAGAGCCGTCAAAGGAAGGATGGCCATTGTAGGAGGTAATCACATGCGAACGAAATGCCTAAAATACGAAGGATTGAACTAAATTTGGTTAATTGACACAATGAGGGAAAGTTTTTTTTTGTTTTTTTTTTTTTGGGGGG
>Ga0228710_1008858_pt1 | contig 14250 bp, 8 predicted proteins | sample MedpolnodulmetaG_FD_177995 | JGI IMG/M metagenome (GOLD analysis project Ga0228710, IMG submission 177995) | Root nodule microbial communities from Medicago polymorpha collected in Santa Monica, California, United States - pink nodules | ecosystem: Host-associated > Plants > Roots > Nodule...
GTAAAAAAATAAAGTGTGATAGTGTCGGTGCATATTTTATTTATGTATTTACATGGTTCCTAATTACATTCTAAGGCATAATGAGTAAAGAAATAGGATGGCAAATGAACATAAAATGCATGATATAATATTAACACTAAATGAACTAAAATAAAGCAACTAAATAAATAATAAAAGAAACAAAAGATGAGATAATAATACTAAATAAAAAAAACAGCAAGTAAATAAATAATAAAAAAGAAAAAAGAAAAGAGATAATTACACTAAACTACACTAAAAATAAAACAAATAAATGGATAATAAAAGAAAATGAAAGATGAGATGATAATGCTAAAAAAATAAAAAATAAAAACAGCAAATAAATAACGTAAGTAAAATAAAAATGCAAGAAATAAAAATGCTAAAGATAAACTTAATAAAACAAGTAAGTAAAAAGAAAAAAAATATGCATGAAATAACACTAAGGTAAACTAAATAAAATAAATAAAGAAAAATAAAAAAGATGTAATGTTGCATATTTCTAGATATGCTTAGAAGGGGGTAAAAATGAAGGAAAAAAAATAAATAGAAGTTAGAGAAATAATAAAGAAAAATGTCAAAAAAGAAATGAAAAAAGAATGGGGTGCAGATCTGAAAAGGGGGGATGCAAAAGAAAAAAGACTGCATATAGAACAAAAATTGAGTGTGGGGCCCGCGGTCAACAAGGAAGGAAGGAGGTCAACTCCTTCTCCTTCCTCTAGTTCACGTAAAACACCAACAACAACATCATCATCACTTCAAAATTTTAAAACCTCAAATGTTCACCAAATCTCACAAACTAAAATACCATTTTGATTGGATTTTCACGCTGATCATGAATCTAAGCTTAGATTTCACAGTGAATGTTTTTATAGAGAGAAAAGTGAACAACAACTTCGAATTTAAAAAAACACTAACACAAAAAACAACGAATTAAACAAAACTAATTAATGGAAAAGCTTCATAACACATCCAGGGTATCGAAACATCAAAACTCACCTTAATTTAGCCTTGAAATGATCTAACTCACTGTCACTTTTTCTTGAGAAATTGTGGTATTGAATTCACGAATTTGGGTGGTTTTTCTTGAGTTTTTGTGTTTTTTGGTTTGCTGGAAGTGTTTATGAACTTTTGGTTGAAGAATGGTGAAGTTTCATGGAGAAATGAAGATTTTGGAATTTTTGATGAAAATGGTGATTTTGTGAACTCAAAATTTCGGCCCCCTCTCTCTAAGTTGTTAGGTACTTATAGAGGGAGTAACTTGGTCATCAAGAATGCAAGAATTAGGTTAAGTGGTGGGTAAGAAAGGGTAGTTTGGAATTTTTGTAAAAAATGACTTTTTTGTGACTTTTTTGGATGATTTTTGGTGGTGAATGATGATGTGTTGGATAATGATGAGGTTTTATGTGTGAAGATGATTCTAGATGCACAAATTGTGGTGAAGGAAATGAAATGGGAGTGAAATGTGCATTTTGGGTGAATTTGTGAAGGTTAGTGTTTTTTTGAATTTTTGAAAATGAATTTTGAGACTTTGAAAATAACAAAACAAAATGGTGTAAAGTTTGTGATTTTTGTGAATAGAAATGTAACAGAAATGAGAGGAATTGAAATTTGAATGTTTGGTGTGATGAAATTGAGTTTTCTTTAGAACGAAGTAACAAAATAAAAATATGAAGAAAAAATAAATAAATAAATAAAAAATGAATAAAAAAAGGAAAATTTGAAGTTAACTTGTAAAACAAGTAACTAAGGGAAAAAACAATGATGGGGATGCATTTGGTGTGGAAAAAAAAGGTTAATTAATAACAAAAAGAAAATTCAAAATAATAATAAAATAAATTAAAAACACATTAAAATAAATATAAAAAAAAGAATAAAACAAAAAAAAACACAAGAAAATAATAAAACTTAAAACAGTCGCCTCTCGGAACCAAAATGAGGTACTTCAAAGTAACCTCTCTACCGAAATTTCGTCTGAAACGACGAAACTTCTCGGTCTTTAAAATAAGAATAAAAATTGAGTAAATAGGCAATTACCCCCCTGAAATTGTAAGTTTCGTCAATTTCCCCCTGAAATTAACAAAACTTCAATTACCCCCCTGAAATTGCACAACGTTAATCAATTTACCCCATCCGTCAAATTCTTCTGTTAGTCAACATGACGTTTTGCAAATACGCCCCGAAGTTTTACACTTATGTGCAAAATGCCCCCTGAATTTGAAAATTTATAAAAAAAAAATTTATCCTTAAAAGTGATTGCATTATCACTGAATTGTGGAGCATATTTCATCAAAAAATTTCCTTATTTTTCATGCTTCATATGCAGCATAGTTTTAGTTTGATATAGAAAGACCATTTATATATTTTTCTATTTCCTTTTTCTATTTCCTAATAAAAAATTTAAAAGCATTGATATTTTTCATGGTACTGGGAAAAACCATTTATATATGTGTATGTCCGAAATGGGGATTACATGCATTGAGTTGTGTTGGATATGGATGCTACCATAGGAGTTTTTGGAAAAGACGCTTAAAAAACTAAAAACCATTTTAATTAAAAAATTGTGGTACAAGCTTGAGTCTCTTAACCAAGGGTTTGATCATTGACCGACGTGTATGAAACAAAAGCATATTTCGAAAGATATCAATCCATTAAACGAATTTCGATTACTTCGATGAATTAACATGTATTACATATAGAGGTAATCTTGATTGTGTTTTTGTTCCATTTCAAAATTTAGCAACATTCTAAATTAACACGTATGATACCGTCAAAACTTAGCTAATGTGCTCCACAATCAAGTAATAATGCAGTCACTTTTAAAGATAAGGAAAAAAATATATTAATTTTTAAGTTCAGGGGGTATTTTGAACATAATTGCAAAACTTCAGGGGGTATTTGCAAAACGTCATGTTGACTAACAGAAAAATTTAACGGAGGGGGTAAATTGATTAACGTTGTGTAATTTCAGGGGGTAATTGAAGTTTTGTTAATTTAAGGGGGTAATTGACGAAACTTACAATTTCAGGGGGGTAATTGTCTATTTACTCAATAAAAATTTTAACTAGTCAAAATTTGGGGTATGACAAGTCTCCTAATTCCTTTCTTGCAGGATGGAGAAGCCGAATCTTGGAACTTCAGCCGGGAATGCCAAGTTACTGGGAACTTTAGGTGGAATTAGTGGTGCCATGATCCTCACATTATACAAAGGCAGGAGGTTATTCAACTGGTCAATACACAGTGACCTATTGCAACATGCGTCATCACCACCACAGGGTGCTCCTGCTAAATCTCACATGTGGGGCATCATGCTAGCTCTGGCCACTTCTTTCAATTTCTCATTGTGGTTTATAATCCAGGTACCATAGTTGATAAAAGTCGATATAAGTATCACTGGACCTATCGAAGGTCCATTGTGCCCACTATCTGGCAATTCGGGTCACATTCCATATGTCCTGTGCATTAGGAAATGTTAAGAGTCCCACATTTGATATATGACTTAAATGTGTTTATAAGTGGTTGATGGTCCTCGCTTTACAAGCTGTTTTGTAAAGGTTGAGTTAGGTCAACCCAAATTCTAAGAATAGTAATTTCTGTGATTTTGTACACAAAAAAAAAGTGTGTTACTGTCTCATGGACATAGTCATTGTACCACTACTTCAGCCAGTTTAAAAAGCATAAATTCAAGGTTTTGTGCACTAATTACTATGAATGTTTGAATGAATCTATTGCACATTAATTGTTTAAAATCCACAATTTTATCATGACAATTCAATTTAAATACATTGCACTTCAAACCTAAACTCACTCTAATACAGTATCTTTTGTTGCATTGTGAATTCGAATAAGCACAGTCAAAGATGACTCAGAATTTTCCGTGGCACTATTCAATTGCGGCTTTAACTTCTATAATGAGCGCAATCCAATCGATTGTATACGCTTTATGTACGGAGAGAGATCGGAGCCAGTGGAAACTTGACTGGAACTTGAGGCTTTTAACAGTAGCTTCAGCGGTAAATGCTTGATTTTGGTGCTTCTATTAACCACTTCATAGCAATGCATGCCATGCTCAATTGAAGTTATAACTTATGACTGAAGTCTCTAGTTTTTTTTACAGGGTATATTGGCCTCTGGTACATGCTTTGCCCTGTTAGCATGGTGCGTGCGCTTGAAGGGGGCTCTATTTGTGTCAGCTTTCAACCCTCTAACGCTTTTGATGGTGGCCTTTGCCGGATCATTCTTACTAAATGAATACATCACCATAGGAAGGTGAATTGATATCAAATCAACTTTGCAATTTTCTACCTTAAAGTTCTATATATGTGTCGATGCCTTATATATTATGGTTTGTGCGTGTGTATTATTGTGCAGTCTAATAGGAGCTGTGTTGATTGTGTGCGGATTGTACATGTTATTATGGGGGAAAAGCAAAGAAACAAGGAAAGTGGAGAGTGAGATTGTGCCTGCAAAAGGTCCTATCAAATGTGATTCAATACATATTTCAAGTGAGAAGAAGGCAACAAGTGTTGCTCCTGTTAAATCATCAACTCTCAACAATACTTCAGGCAAAGTTTAACAGTTGAACATTTGAGGATCACTATTTATATGATCAGTTTATATTCAATAAGTTAACTTATTGTAGAACTAAATCAACTTATATTTCAACAACCTTTAACATTGTTCACTAGAAAAAGACCATTAACTAACATTGCTGCTGTTATTTCTTTGTTCCCTTGATAGATATTTAGAGAAGTTGGCAGAGAGTTACACCGTCCCCAATAGAAACGATTGTGGATTCTTCGCGAGCATCATTTGTCATATAGTTGTTAAACTAGATTGCAATATTTCTGTTTCCCCTTAAAATGTTTTCCATTTCATCATCCTCGGACATGGCCACACGGAACCAGACCATAATGTGTTGTCGTATGCAATTATCCCACCCAGCTTCTCCGCCAATGTCAATAACAGCTCCTGATATTTTGTGAAGTTTTCCTTGTCAGTGTGTCCACAAATTCGTAATAAAATGATTCTTCATGTTTACCATACAATTTATGGATATATTTTTTTATTTGGTTTGGGACAATATGGAAACTATCAACAAACATTTTTGGTGTTAACCCTCCAAAAAATAGGCAATATACTTTTACAAACAAGGGTCAATTATTTATAACAATTTTTATTTTCATATTCTTGATTTTTTCAACCTCTGGTCCTTAGGACTAATATGTCAATTTCTGCTCCAAATCTAATAATAAGACACATCAAAATTTGTTATTAGGTGTTTGATATAATTTGGGATTACAAACTACATTAGAGAACAAAACTTTATTACAGTCCACTGAAATTAGAGAACAAAACCTTATTTTTCCTTCAATATGCATAAACTCATCAAATTAATTTACCATATAAAACCATTTCAAACAGTGACAAAAACATACAATTAGAACTCAGTCCAATTACATACGCATAAATAACAGTGAAACACACAATCAAAACTGTCAATATTTGCAATAAGCATTTTCCAAACAGTTAACCAATAAACATTTCATGAAATATTGAATCAGCTCATATGGCATACTATCTCATGTTATAAATGTAGTCAAACACATATTACCCTACAAATCCAGACACCCAAGAGTTCATAATACAATATAATTGAAAATATCAAGAAAATGGTGAAGAGAATATTTTGAAACCTCATTCTTCTTGTTTGTATCATCTTCTTAAACTTGCTCTCCGTCAACAGGGAGTGAAAGCAGAGACTCCATATACATGATCGCTTGGGACCTAAGTGGATAGATAAGGTAGGAGGAATACTCTAAGAGTTGTCCTTTATCATTATACTTCACCAATCCAAGACCACCGTCTGATCCAACAATATCACCACTTTTTGTAGAACATAGAGGGTAAAAATTGGGAATGGCATCATCAATACGAACAACAAGAGTCTTAATCCAAGATGAATGCAGTTTGTATTCTTTCATCACCCATATTTTAAGCGTATGATTATGACGGTCCATAGCCCATAGACTAAGAAATTCTCCAAATACCCACAAACCACAATATGGAGGATCATCGTGAAAATCATCTGGAACGGGTATCTCTAACAGTTTCCTTTCCATTAAATTAAAGGCAACAATAAGATGCAGTGGTGAATCATGACGATAAGTTAACCAATGAATAGCCCCATTTAAGAGTGACCCTACGTTGGCATTATAAAAGCCATTCCTATATGCGGTGTGAGTACCCTCAATTTATCTTTCAACGAGAAAAACTCCAAATGTGATGACCTTGTTTTATCACAAGATATTGAAACAACCAAACCAAGTAATCATCTCTAGACTGGTCATAACCAAAAACCATAGAGAGAACCGAAATAATATTCTTCCAAATTGGAGTTAAAAGGAGACAAGGGTATTTGTTTGTGAAATCCAGTGGATGGATTCCATATGTAGATGTTTGAAGAACGGTGCAAAAATACAAACTCTCTGTGCAAAAATACAAACCCTCTACATGAACCTTTAATTTGAAGACGAAAACAAGATTCGGGAGGCATAAAACTGAGGTTGAGTGAATCAGGATCATTTTTAAGCGATGATTCAAAATCTCTAGATTGAATTGGAATTGATGAATATGATATGAATAGAATTCGAAGAGTTTGTGTTGTGGCAGTAGGTTGAAAATGTGAATTTGCAGATATAAAGAGTTAACCATGACTTACAAACACATTTAAAACGTATAAGAGACTTCACTGACAACCTCAGGAAGATTTCGATGATCAAGTCGTGAGGTAGATACAGCGTTTGATTCTCCATGCGCCTGTTTGACTCTGCTTCCGTGCTTCGAGTAAACCCTACTCGTTCAAATCAAGGGTTTAGAATCTATGAAAGAAAAGTGTTTTCTAGCAAAACCATAGTATGTTCTACTAAACCATAATTTCATCGAGAGAAGTAAATAAAATTTAGGCAATAATATTTCACTCAAAAATTAAACTCGGATTTAATTAAACGTTTTTTTTTTTGAAGTTCTTAACCATTTAAATACAATTAAATAGATCTAAGGTTTTTGATTGGAATAGATACTAGGTGTGTTTTTTTTAAGATAATAAGTGTGCTTGTTTCAAGGATTATTTGGGAAAAATAAGTTAAAAATATAAATTAGATATGTTTGGTACGAGTTTGTAAAGACATCAATAATATAGTAAATATAATATAATATAAATTCTTATCTTTTTTAATGACAGCAATAATTAATATTATTATGGAAAAATTTGTTTAAACGTATAATTGAGATAATTAAAAAGTCAACTCAAAATCTCATATTTCCTTTGTATATAGTATAGATATAGATTAAATTATTATATTTGATTTAGGTTTCGACTAGGTCGAAGCTCACACTATTGACAGGTTTAATCACTGAGGAATATATTATGAAGCTACATTGACGATGTACATTAGCAAATTTGATGGTCTTAATCGGCACCACATGATGGAGATCACACGCAGATCCAAAATTTGTGTTGGATTGCGCTCCACCAATTAAACGGGTTTTTACCATGTAACTCTAAGACTCAACCTATCTAAGGACATATCTTAATCTTAATCTATATAAATGTTAGATAGTGTCCAATCAACCCTAATCCTGTTTTTTTGGCGGATCTAAATAAATTTTTTGAAAAAAAAAAGGTTTGAAAGGAATCAAACCGGGTACCTATAATAACAACTTAGAGCTTTTACCATTGGACCACTAACATTTTTATTGAAATATTGTTGCTTCTAAAATAGATATGCAATCCTAAAATTAATAATATAATCAGTTTGATATTTATGTATAAAACTCTACAAAACCCGTAGATGTTACAGATTAGAGTCTAGTAACCGGAGAAAAGTACATTCACTTTTAACATGATAGGCAGAGGGCTTATGAATACGCCATTCCTCGATAGGAGTCAAAACCATCATCCTCTAAGTGTCAATATTTGTTCACTTCAAATCATCGGTGTCGTTTGTGGGAGTTGTATTCCAACATTCGCCACTGCATATTTCCTCCAATGTGCAACTTTTAACATGTTGAATTAAGGAGCCTTAATTTTTTTAGGAAAAAAAAAGAAAGAAACGATTCTTAATTTTTTTCACTTTGTCATAGACCCTCACTCTAGAGTCTGTTTCTTTTTTTACCCACTAAATCATACCTTTGTTGTGGTAAAATTAATCCAAGATGAAGTAATAAAAATACATAAATTCTAACTTGAAAATATATTCATAATAGAAATTAAAATTATATATTTATTGTTTATTTCAACAACTGTTCATTAAAAAAAGGCTAAATTGCAATTTTAGCCCCCTAACTTTCCCAAAGTTGCGATTTTGACCCCCTAAGAAAAAAAAACTACAAAACAGTCCCCTAAGTTTTGCAACTGTAGCAGTTTTGGCCCCCCAAGGCAAAAAAAAATAACATGTGGCACCTCACTTAGGGTGCCACGTCAGCGTAGATCGAGTCAATATCAGCCTTGGGGACCAAAACTGCCACAGGTGCAAAACTTAGGGGCTGTTTTGTAGTTTTTTTCTTAAGGGACCAAAATCGCAACTTTGAAAAAGTTAGGAGGCTAAGACTGCAACTAAGCCTAAAAAAAAACATAACATTTGCTTCTGTTATTTCTTTGTTCCTTTGATGCCTTAGAGAACTCTGCAGATAGTTACACCGTCCCCAATAGAAAGGATTGTTGATTCAATGCGAGTATCATTTGCTATAAAGTTGTTGAATTCAATTGCAACTTTTCTTTTTGGCCTTATTGTATCTTCCATTTCCTCATCCTCAGACATGGCCACTGAACCAGACCATAATGTGTTATCATATGCAATTATTCCACCCTTCTTCACCAATTTCAACAACAGCTCGTGATACTTTGTGAAGTTTTCCTTGTCAGCATCCACAAATGCATAATCAAATGATTCTTCATGTTTACCCTGCAATTCATGGAATTGTTTTTTCCTTTAATTCATTGTCTAAACAAATCAGATGCTCTAGAGGTTAAAATGAAACCAAATATACTTAAGAAAAGATTGGATTAAACCCATAATTTTTCTTTTTGAAACAGCAAAATATCATTAATGTAGACAGATTCAGAATTAAGCACAAGTAGCGCTAACCCGAACAAGGTCTCAACGGATACAAACAGAAACCTCACAAGATGAAAGTTAAAAAGATTCAAATCGAAGCCAACAGATAAAGCTAGAGCAAGAGAAAAGCTCAAAGGACAACAAAAACATCTTTAGGCCACTCCACCACTTCCGAATCTTCTTCGCCTAACAAATGGTAAGCTACCTTAACTGAGAAACTCACCTCTCCCCACTTCCAAACATCTTCCTGTCCCACCCTCCAAGCACCAAACCATCTCCTCCTCCCATTGAAACAACCTTCTTCTTCAATTCAACAATCATATCTGCTAGGCATTTATCTTTACTAAAGAGATGACGCAAATTGTCTCCATCCAAAAATTCAATTTGGATTGGATCATGCTCACCCATAGTAGTTAGTTATATTTTCAATTGAACAACTATATAAATATATTCTTAATTAATACAGAATATTTTCAAAAGGTTGGAACAAATCACAAATACAAGTCAATGAAAAAAAGAAACACTTACATCAATAAGACTAATGATGCCTGATAATGCATCACTGTGGATAAATTCAATTTTGTGCTCAACTTCTGCCTTCTGAATGAAGGGCAGTCCTGTCACATACGCTTCTTTATCCTTATCAATTCCTATTACCTGGAAGTCATGAAATTTATTCGCTACATTTCGTTTAAATTATTCATCGTCATCAAATGTAAGATTTACACTAAAATGATACCTTGCCATCAGAAGGAAGAGCAAGAGCTGTAGCAAGAAGAGAATAACCAGTGAAAACTCCAATTTCTAATGTTTTTTTAGCATTCATAATTTTAAGAAGCATAGATATGAATTGTGCTTCATCCAAAGGCACATTCATTATACTCCTGCCAATGTAAGATCCAATTAATTTAATATACTAACTAATTGTATTTAATCATTATAATTAAAATTATAAATTGCTTTGATTATGTGTAACTTACAATTTCCCATACTTCTGAATTGTTGTTTCTCTAAGTTGTTTCAATTGCTCGTGCTCTTTTGGATAGGAACTTGTTTCAAGAATGTACTGGTTAAAAAAACAAGATGACAAAATTTAATTAATATCTCTAGTAGAAAGTTTAAGAAAACTTAATTAATCTGGTTTCAGTGGAATTAGTTAATTATTACCTGAAGAAGTGCTGGAGTTTTGAGGATGTTCTTGGCCATGGTTCAAGTCCAGAGCAAACACCAAAATGATCTGTTGACCAGCAATTAACGAATTTCTCAACCCCGTCTTTACCTATATAATCTATCGTGTTAAATGCATAGTTTTAATAGTCGTTTTGGGTATGATTTAGAAAAAATATTAATTAGGTTGATTTCAATAATAAAATTAGTATCATTTACTAAAATACTTTTGTTAATTGTATTTAGTTAAGTTGAATGAAATTCAATAAACATTATTATAATAGTTGACAAAAATAATTGTATTATAAATGACAATTATTTTGAGATGGAAAAAATGTTAAAGTTATGTTTGGTAAAACCAAAAAGTTAGTTTATGGCTTATATCTTATAAGTTTATATTGTAAAGGAGTTCTTGTTAGGTACCCGACATTTCATCACGAACTTATAGTTTATTTTATTAATTTATAATTTATTTTTCAGACGTTATTTAAAGTAGCGTCTGAACTTAAATTTTATAGTTCATCATATTTTATCTCATTTTACCCTCTTCACTTTAACTAAAACCCAATTTTACCCTTTATAAGACATAATTAGATTTAAGAAATAAATGTTACGATTTCATTAAACTTTAAATTTCAAGGGATGTAATAAATCATGTCACAAAAAAAAATCGTAATAAATTAATAGTTACGTTTTTTTTTTTCCAATGAATGGTTATGTTTTAAGGGTCGTGTTAACTTATGCCCATAAGACGGAAAAAGATTCCTTTCGATGGAGTCTCACTAGTTTTTTCGCAATTTTAATTCCAGTCTTTAATAGTCATCTCTCTCTTCTTTTTAAACTTTAAATACTTTTATTTTATTAAATTTTAATAGTCAAGATTCCACTGCATGGTGCAGTCATTAAAGGAGGTTCAAGGGCACATGTTAAAGAATCCAAAATAAAAATATCTCCTTAGATTTTGTGCATTATAATTCATTACAAATTCAAAATATAAATTCAATGCACATATTCAGCAAAAAATTACTATATTTGATTTATTAGCTTGTGTCTTAAGAGCACAAGTTAGCTTTTTCAGTGTTTTAACTAAGAAAAAATGTTACATTTAAGAAGAAAAAGAAAAAGTTAAGTCAAAAGAAAGAAAAGAAGAAAACAAACTCTAAAGAAAAGTGTTGTCAAGTTCAGTTTTTTTTTTTTAAGGTGTTACGTTCAAAAAAAAATTAGAGGTGTTATGATGAATTTTTTTTTTAAGTAATCTAACGGTTAGAGAAATTTACTCTAAAGGTGAATAAGGGATGTCCAGGGTTCGATCCACTTGCACTTACATTTGTTTCAAAGCTTCTTTTTGTTCAAATATTTCTTAGAAATCACACCTACCCGAATCTTTTTTTTAAAAGGCTAAATTTATTAATAACAAATCTTTGTTCAAGAAGAACAAAGACAAGTGAAACAAGATTTACAAAGCAGCGATGTCGTATATAAGCGGAATACCAAAAAAGAGAGATACAAACAAAGCAAAGTCTATGTACAAAACCTCACAATAAAAACCACATTGATCACCCCACAAAGAGCTACCAGCAACACCCAAACAATTACGCAGAACAACCAAAGCAAATTGCACAAACTCTCATGAACATTAACAATGACCCCAACCACCAACCTAAAAGACCACTAAAATCTGTCCACATCCGCAAGGCAGTACATCAATATGACTCCAAACAACAATCAAACAAAACCCATAACTATAGTCTATTGAGCAACAACCATATCAATACCTACCACAACCTTCCACCACATCAGCACTTCGTCTGACACAAGCCAATACAAAACCAACTTTCAAATTCCAACACAAAACCTCCCCGCAGCAGCCCTAAAAACCAAACAAAAGCCACAACGCCATACACCAACACCCCTGCCACTACCAAAATCCAAAACAGAAAGACAAAGTTGAAACCACTTTCAACAGTCACACCTCGTCTGACTACAAACCGATACACGACAATCTTTCCTACAAAATTCGTCTTACTCAAACTCCATCACCGCATTAAAAAATCAAATCCTTCAACGTTCACAAACACCATTCCTCGCAACAATAATCACAACCAAAACAGCCCCCAAAGCCAAACAAAACCAAAATGACGACCCCCACAAAATAGCAAACCGTTGAACGACGGTGTTCAACGATCCTTCTCCAACCAAGCAAACCTTGAAACAATCGCACCTAAAGCACGGCTGAGAACATTGGGACGGTCGTCGAAGATTGTTGTTCAGACCCATTTTGAAACACCGGCAAAGGCGCGGTGAAGCCCACTGGAAAACTGCAGCCAATTACAAACCCCAATCAATCAGAACCAAATCAACATAAGCAATGAAACAAACAAAGTCACGAAGCCAGATCAAAAATGGACCAAGAAAACAGAAACAAAGAACGGACGACACCATCTCAACAACATAGTGAACCCAACAACTTTTGTTTACCTCAAAAACAGATCGACAAACACAACAACGCAACAACACAAAGAAAACAACGCCCTGGTTAAGTGTGAGTAACAGAGCAATCCGCGGCTAAAACGGCGCTGACGGCTGCTTAACCCCGTATGGGGTTTCTTTTTGGGTGGTGCAACAGAGCGACGCATGCTCACCACCGGCCTTGAGGCTACATCGTGAATACTCGGTTTGGATTGAAGGAGGGGAGAAGAGGTGTTGTACGGAGGCGGCTAGGTTGAAGGAAAGGGGTTGAGAGAAATCCCACCTACCCAAATCTAATCATCCGGACAAAAAAAATGATTAAATTTGAACAAAATATTATTTTACTATTCGAATGGATAAATTGAGATGGGCTCGGTTTGTTCTAAGATGACAAAGATGGTAGGTTTTTTAAGGTAGATACAAAATTTTCAGTCGTTTAACGATAACTAATCTATCTTGCTTTTTTTTTTATATCTAAAAGTTAAAGATTAAACGTTTAACTATTAATATAAGGAGTAATTCTTACCTAGTCACAACCCCGAATCAAAAATATTTTGGCACACATTTATAAATGGAAAGAATTAAAAGAAGGATAAATTAGTCATATCATTGTTTACTTTTATCTTTAAACTTTTCTTATCTATGTATGTGTGTCTAAGTCATTTTTATTTATGTTTTTGACCAACTAAGACTTTCTCTAATTTAAGAGGTTCAAATTCAGTCGTCGTGAGTTTAACTTATTTGATAAAAACAATGCATAATACATGCAATGTCCGGGGTTCAAACCCCAACTTTAAAAAAAAGTTCAAATTCATTGTTTATATACAAAGTTGATCCTTGCAACCAAATATTAAAAATTGGGCGGATATAAACGTCACATTTTCTTATAAGCGAGAATAAATGTTATTATGCGAATGAGATTGCAATAAAGTCTAACTAGCATTATTATTTTTTGATAATTGACTGATATTATCTTTTTTTTTTATGGAAACTAACTAGCATTATTGGAATGTCAGAGTGATATATATATAAAAAAATTCATCTTAACTTGTGCCCAAAAGACACATATTAAGGAACCTAATGAATGGTGACTTCTAGGGTGAGGGTTCAATTAGGTCTCTCACCGGTGGACCACTCAAGTTAACCGTTAGATTAAAAAAGTCTATATGATCTCTTTAGTCAATACCACACTAGATTGGATCTCGTCTTTCTGCATCACATTCTTTACGGTTAATTATATCGGTGCATTTGCCCATGTAGAGTTCCAACTGCATTTAACAACCCCACGAGTTTGGTGGAAACGCCCGTAAATAAAGACACAAATAGGTTCTTGGTTATTTTCCTCTCGTGTTTTTATTTTTTTTAACAAGCCATTTTCCTCTCGTGTTATATCAAAAGCATCCATGATATAGGTTATTATTATGATTTACAAGGGTAGAGTTCTTTATTGTCTTGCCACCGCCGGCACAATTTTCTG
>Ga0228710_1008860_pt1 | contig 14249 bp, 7 predicted proteins | sample MedpolnodulmetaG_FD_177995 | JGI IMG/M metagenome (GOLD analysis project Ga0228710, IMG submission 177995) | Root nodule microbial communities from Medicago polymorpha collected in Santa Monica, California, United States - pink nodules | ecosystem: Host-associated > Plants > Roots > Nodule...
ATTTATATTTTTTTTTAAAAAATATATATATATATATATATATATATATATATATATATATATATATATATATATATATTGGATTTTTAGTGACAATAAAAACAATATATATTAGATTTGGAAAATTTACCCCAAGTCCCCGAAAACCCCCGAAAGTCCTCACCCAATACAATTTTGTAGTTCCCTCAAAATTAAAGGATTTTGTATTACGAAGAAAACTATAAGTCCCTCAAAGCCTCCCATCCCAAAGCTCTCCGTTCTTTCCACTTCTTTCTTCCTTTTTTTTTTCTCTTTCAAGGCCTCCCTTCCCCTCCCCTCAAAACTCTCAAATAAAGCCTAAGGAATTAGCAGTTACTTTAAAATTAATGATTCTATCACTTAAGGAATAAGGGCAAGAATATTTTAGAGAATTTAGTAGTAATTCGATAGAGAGATTCAATAGTCATAGTGAAATCAGTAACTCGAGTTAGAAATCACCAACAATTTTTATTATCATCAAGTTCAAACCAATTTTTATTTGCTTAATTTTCATTATTGCTATGAAACAAACGAGACCTTTATAAAATTATAATTTGATAGTATAACGTGATTCTCGAGTTTGACACTCGGTCTTACCGTTTTAATTTTACTACTTGCGCGAATTCTTAAAGTTACGAAAATCGTCATTAGCACAAGTGTTTCAATCAAACGTTGTTTCCCCTCACTGAAACTTAGCACCTTTATTTCAATCAAATGTTGTTTCACCTCACCGAATCTTTTTTGTGCTTGCTCATTCCGTTGAGATTTATCTCCCTTTATGCAATATGTGAGTGGGTTAACAAGTGTTTTGAAGAAACGTGTAATCTTATTGATTAAGTTACAGATGAAATGTATAAGAAGGTAGATTCTTTTTCCAAAGTGCAACTGCCCATGTAAAATTTGAATTTTAGAAGGGTTTGCAATACTAGCTCAAGTGATGGTTCACTAAGAAATATTTTGGAAAATGTAAAAGGTTTGGAAAAAAAAGAGAGGAAGGAAAGGTAGAAAAAGGCTCAAGAGTTGGGTAGAAAAATTACCCGAAAAATAAGACTTCAAAATCAAACCAATATTCTGAGGTAAAGTTAAATGATTCAAATATTTTTAATGATTTTGGTTTTTTCTCCTTTGTATAGTGATTGTCTTTTAAATGTCTTGCCTTTTCACTATGCAGGAAAATGCTTCGCAAATCCTAGATTCTAGTATCATCCACAAGTCATGACTTTGCACCTTAGGTTTCATGCTAATCAAGTGAAGTTACACCAACATAGTGTTGGGATTAGTAACAAGCTACATTTGGCAGCTTTGTCATTTAACTTAGCTTTGGAGACAATTTATTATCAATTTTAGTAGTAATAATTGTTGTATTGTAAGTTTGGTTAATTTTGCACAAATCCTTTGATTCTTGATTAGTGTACTTATCATAAAAATATATAAGCTCATTAAACTTGGAAATTTTACAATTAAGAAGCAAATATTAGAAAAATTGAACAAGTGAAAACCGTTTAACTACATGATTGACATGAATTGTTAAAGCAAAACTATTACAGTTGGTGTCACCGTGTCAATATTACAGTTGTTTTGGCGTTGTTATGAAAACAATCATCTAAGTTCAAAGTAGAAAATGATGAAATTTATAGTTTTTTTAACAATATATATGTTTTGCTAGAAGACATATTTTATAAAGGTGTTTTTTAGCACGTTATTCTATAAGCATTTGTTAAAAGACACCAACTAATTTTTATGAAGGTATCTTTTAACAAAGTTATAACTAAAAAGTGAAAATTACACCTTGTGGTGTGGGTTGCTAAAAGACACCTTTATGGGTGGCTTCTAGCAAAACCCTATATACATATGTAATAGTTATTAGTTATTTCCGTTATCTTAAATATAAGCAACAAAATAGTCATATTTAAAGTTCCGGTTATAAGTAAAACTTCACAAACACTATCATATTTAGTGCTATAATTCATACAATACAATTTAATCAGTTAAAGATTAATTCCTTAAATATACATGAACAAGTTTTCACGAAGGGTATTTTAGATGATAGAATTATCTTTTTTTATTGTTTTGAAAAAGTTAATGATATTTTTTTTTTCTTAAATAGTGTAAGATGGTTTTCTTTTGCTCACATACGATACCAGAGTATTTGATATATAATACTATGAAGTTTGAAAAACAATAAATATGAAGTTTGAAAAACAATAAATAAATAAGATAAATGAAACTATTAAAATACAAATATTGGAAATATAGAGTAGAGAGTCTTCTCTCTTCCCATCATTTTCTATCAGATTTTCTCGACGACACATTCTTCAGGTTACAGATTCTTTGCGATCTTGCTTCGATCGCTAAAACCGCTAATCGCCAGGTTTCTAACATGGTGATTACCGTCCCTCATTCGTTGGTCTTTGTTCAAAATGCCTTGAACAACAACTCAACTCTTGTTCGTGCTGAATTCCGAGCCAATAATTTCTGCACAACTGGTCATAATTAAAGATCTTTTTTTGTGACGTGGGCCTTTGTTGTCCCTGTTGCTTTGCAATTTGCTGGTAACAATTAACCGGTGGGATATTCTTGTCACTTCTAAATTCATTTGCAACATAGTTAGTACATTGGATTTGTACATAAAAAAATTGTTTGTAATGATGCACCTTATTCAGTTATGTTGCAGAAATACTGGTTGTAATAATACAGTACATTGTTTTGCTACTAAATAAAAAATGTGTTGGATTTTCTTTGGACAAATCATAGGCTGTTTTGAGCATTAGAGTCATTTTACAGTATTAGTACATTTTTCTACTTTCTGTTGATTTTTTTAAAAAAATAAAAATATTTGAAATGAAGTAAAAAGATTTTTAATCAACAAATACACCTTAAAAGTTATGATTTTTTTTATCAACAATATACCTTAAGAGTTATGTTGTTTTTCTCTTTTGGATAGGCACTTAATATATAAATGTAATATGGATATTCATAATCGCTTTGTATTTCTAATATAAATAATATTATCCCTGTTCTTTTTTTTTTTGGGTACAAATATTATCCTTGTTCTATAGGATCCCTTAAGTAACTCATGAGAATTAAGAAAGTTATTTGTGATATTGAATTTATTAAAATTTTGTATTTTTTTTACAAGTTTACCTTTTAGCTAGGCTATAGATTATAGAAATTTTTATTGAAATTTATTGAAATTTGTTGAAAAAGATGTAACATAATTAGAGGTATGTTGGTAAAAAAATAATTAATAAACTTATAAATTTGAACGGGATATTATAGAAAGCGACAAAGAAAAACTCAAGAGTGCTCTATATTTAGGGACGAATGTATTTTTTTGTAAGACTTCTAACATATATATAATATATTCATTCTCACGTATGACTTAAGATTCATATTTAATACATGAAAGTAAATGATAATAGATTGTTTACATGAGATATTGACGAGGTTATCATTCTTTATGGTTGCATGACTTCTAAAGTCATATTTAATATGTGAGAAAATGATGAATCTTTTGTGTATGATTCATCTAATATTCTAATTTTTTTATTTAATGTTAATGACATACTAAATGTGTTTCAATCCTTTCTTTTTAATTGAAATTCAAAGACACTTTAATTTTAAATTGAAAGTAAAATTCTCATTTTTAAATTAGGTTTAAAATTAAATTCTTAATTAGCTAACCATGTATTTCCACTATGTATTTGATTTTTTTAGTGGTTATCGACCAAAGATCATTGTCTGTCATGTGATTTCAAGTTTCAAGGATAATCTTTCATCATTGAAAGAAAAAATTGATGAGCAAACTGATAATGAAATCTAGGATGCAATGATGTTCTTGTTAATTTTGTGCACAAGCCTTTCGTAACTTTTGGCATTTTCCTTATAAATTACTCCCTTGGTCTCTATATCTAATCATATTTTGCATTTTTCACATTTTTTAAAAAAAGTTGTTAGTGCTATTAATGTGTCTAATGTGTCTATTTTGTGTGTTAATGTTATCAATTGTCCTTTATTTGTATGTGTATTAAATTTGACTTTTCATATTTCAAGATAAGTTAATAGTATTAATTAGGGGTATGTTTAGGAAAAAATAAATGCATCTAGTTTGAAAAGGCGTTTACATTTAGGGACAAAAATAAAGTTAAATGCGTGCTTAGATATAAGGACGGAGAGAGTACTAGCAGAAGGATGGACACTCACGTGTCCTTCTTTCCGCTTTTTTATTGCGCTAATACATGCAGATTATCAATAATATTTTATAGAAATTTTGAATATAAATTATAAATGATATTTTATATAAAAAAATTTATATAGATTAAAATTATAAATATAAATATATGTGACTTTTTTGTAAAAAAAAGGAGAAGAAGATATATGTGACTTTCAAATATAACAAACTCAACAAACCATATTTATATTTTCAATGATAACAAAAATATAACAAATATGAAAAAAAATCTTATCTTTTTTAATAAGGGCAAAAACATTACATTATTATAGGAAAATTTATTTAAGGGTATAATTGAAATATGTAAGACCCGCAATTTTACAAATAAATAAATATTGATAATATAATATAATGTTACTTTATCTACTTTAATTTATGATAAAATAAAAATAAATAATACCTTCAACGATAAATTTAAATTTCCACTCGAATATTTTAGAGTTTTTGTCGCGTTAGTAATCCGTGGTGAAATTTTAGAAATTTTTTCTGAAACACAATTTTCAAGCTTTCAACCAAAGGCAATTTGGTCGCGCGTAAATTTATAAACAAACCTCGTTTTCTACAAAATTATTTACGATATACTGTATTATGCTATAAAAATATTTTCCCCATCAAAAATTTTCTCGTCAGAACACATCGTATAGAATACTCGGATAAAAAGTTATTTTATGGGTAAAAATGATTTCAAACATTTTTATCAATACATGTATCAGTGTCAACTACTATCATTTACGTTTAAAATTAAGTGAGGTGTTATAGAAATAAAAAAGGGAAAATAATCATGATGTGGTTTTTTAGAAATAACTAAGTGTTAATGGTTAAGGGAATTGGTAAAATTTGTATTATGTAAGGAACCAATTGTAACTATAGTCTAATGATGATTTGCCTTGCTAAGATAGAAAATATCTACTGATCCTCTCTCTTCTCTCTTATGTCTTTCACGTATCTCTCCCTTCTCTCTTCTCTCTACTCTCTCCCTTCTCTCTTCTCTCTTCTCTCTTCTCTCTAGTCGTTCTCTTCTCTCTTCATACTTCTCTCTCTACAAAACCATAAATTACCTCCCATCTCTCTTGTTTCTACATTATAAGCTAGTTAATTTTTGTGTGGTAGTTAAGGCACGTGGAAGGCATAAATATACATGACCATAAAGCAACTCATACTCCATTCTATCTCTCTCTAAAGAACCGAACCCATGGCTTTCTACTTGATCAATTTCCATTTTCACTTATATGTAAACTAAACCCAAAAATGTCCCTCATTTACACTTGGAAAATATCATCTTTACCATATTTCTCCCTTCCACCAATTTTTTCCAAGCACTTGAGTAGGGTATAATTGATCTTGAAACCTTTCACTTCTCTTCTTTGATTCTACTTTTTCTAAGTTGTGTAAGGGATCATAAATCCAAAACTTTTATATTCTTTTGTTCATGAGAACATGAACACCATTGTTCATCTCTTCTTTTTCTTGAAATTTTAATGAGTTATACAAAATGATCGTAGATCAAACCTTGTTACCGGTTGTTCATGAACAATAAGAACATTTTGATTCACTTTAAAATAAAATAAAATAAAATTATCTTCTCCCATTAGCCGAAGCTTTGGTCTCTTAAAGATAAATTTGTCTTCCAAAATCTCTTACATGACATCTTAAGGAATATAAATCTAAGAGAACTTGGAGTGGAAAAGTGTTAAAGAACAAGAGATTTAGAGAAAGATGTAGAAAAGTGTGGTGGACTTGCTCTTTCTCCTCTAATTGGCTGCCATCTTGAGAATTTGTAAGGACCTCTCCTCCAAAAAAATTTCCTTTGCTTCCTTATTTATTTTATGGTTAGGTTCCATGATCTTCAAAGAAAGAGCAAAACAAAAGCAAAAAGATTTTATTTTCATGTTTACTTTTTGGAAGCAAAACATTAACGGCGAGCTTATGACGCCTTCAACAAAATGAAAATTAAGAGAAGTCTTTAACCATTTCTTTCCTCTAAACTCACGCATGAGTTGTTTTAAATAAAGAAGGAAAAATAAAATGAATAAACAAATAATAAGTCTCTATGTTTTTTTAGAACAAAATCTTCAAGCCTCTATGTTGTTGGGAACAAGATCTATTTTTTAAAATAAGCATATGCATTGACATATAGACATTGCATTAGGAATCGAATCTTAAAGATTTTTATTATTAGCATTATTTCTTTACTTGTTTTCGTACGTGAGTTAGAATGAGATCTCTAATTCACGTATAATGTTTACTTCGTTTATGCTTCTTACTATGCTCCTGAATATTTGTTATTTTTGGATTGGTGACCCTTTCAATGAATGTGTGGGCTATATGCCATAGATTATGACAACACCATGGGATCCCGAGACGCTTCCATCGGAGGCAACGGAATCCAGCTTCCCTGATATCTGGACTACTACGTCCTGGGGATTCGACCCGGCCTCAGGACGGGTCACATTTACGGGTAACGTATTCAAGACCACTCAAATAGTCAGGAGGGAGAAAGCCTTAAGGATGATGTTATTGGTGGGTCCGATACCCATATTTCTTTATTTTAGACTAGATCAACTTAGGATTCCTTTTAATTTTAGTTAATACTTTTGTTAGGAAATTTTCCCTTTGTGTAGGGATGTAAGTGTGTCTTGTAAGCTATTAAATTGTCATGCAAAGCTCTATATAACTCTGACCTTTATTTTGAAAAGGAAACTTCACTTTATTTTTTTTAATAAAAGTTTATAACTTGTGTTTAAAAAGGTTTAACACTTATCTTTTGTTCTAAAAAAAAAGGACACAATTTTTGTTGTTAAAAAACGGGGCGTTACAAAATAACCAAAAAGGCAGCCCAAAATCTCCCCAAATCCCCTATTCTCTTTATATAATTAGCTAAAAGACGGGTACGTGTTTGTTTGAGTGTTCGGCTTTATGCTCTTTTTATTGCGCTAATGTTTGAAAATTATAAACGGTGTTTTTTTTATGAAATTTTGATTTTGATTAAAAGTAAAAATATAAATGCCTTTTAAATTCAAATTATAATGAATCAAACTAACCATGATTATATATTTCAATGACACCAACAATATAACAGAAAATATAATTCAAATTCCTATTTTTTAATGACACCAACAACAATCTTTATTATAGAAATAGTTGTCTAAGGGTATAATCGGGATAATAAAAAAGCAAGTATAAATATACTCATCTAGTTTGTTACACTTTTTAAAGGATAAATGAAAAAAAATATTAGTCATATATATACTCATATCGTGTTTGTTACACTTTTATTTTAATATTTGAATTTACTTTATCTATTTGTTATATGTCCTATATTTGTATTGAAAGTTGAGGGTAATTTTTGAAAGAGAAAATGTCAGTCCATAAGAGGCAAAAACATGTTATTTTCTTTATATATAGTCCATAAGAGCCATAAGTAAAATATTAAATTAATTTTAACGTATTCTATTTTAAAAACAATGCAGGGGCATTTTCGTATTTTTAAAAATAATCAACATTTCTCTCTTTTATTTCTCACATCTTTCTCCTAAACCATACAATACCTCAAATCTACTACATTTCTCACATCTTTCTCTTCACACACTCTCAACTCTTTATCTCTTATCACTTTCTCTTTGTAACCAAACAAAGTATTCCAATTTTATTTTTTTTTAAAAGTATTCCAATATATTGATAGAGTTAAGATCATCAATTATTTTATTTGAGGTAATATTTTCATATAAAGAAATAATGATAATGAAGAACTTATTTTTTTATATATACCAAGCTAATGTTGCTTAAAGAGTTTGAATTTTTTATTTATTTTTTCACTTCTTGTGGCTCCTTTGACAATTTAATGCTAAATTTGTGACCCTCACTGCTTGAGAAACACAGACATGCTAATTAGTTTTAAAAATTGCTACTGAATTTAGAATAGTACTCGTTCTCAATGTGACATGACACACTGCTGTGATGGAAAACCCATTGTGCATCACAACAGTTTGTTAGGATGTAGAATTTCTGGATTTCTAACACAAATTAACTTGCATGAACATGAATGTTCATGGCTTTGTGGAGGTTTTATCATGAAAAACTTCTTGCAACTAAATGTAATTTTTTTTAAAACAAGTCAGGACTAATGGATGTTAATATAATGTCTGATCTTTTTGTGTATATGTGTCGAACTCATGATGAACTCATAATTATATCTTAAAGAAATAAAAAAAATAGTCAGGACTAATGCAATGAAATATGCCTTAAAAAAAAGCTTATTTATTAATACTTACCCTTTTGTGTATGTGTCGAAATCTGTTTATCTTTCAAGATAAATTAGTATAATTAATAAATAATATAGTTGGGAAAGAGATATATATTTTGTGAGATAGTTTCTCGTGAATTTTCACGATTGTCATTTTACCATATATTTAGTTTTTTTAAAAGAGGTTTGGATTAGTAAAACGCTACCCAGATGATACTGACGATTGATCTAGACTGTTGATCTCCTACATCCAACTTCATCGAAATGGGCTGCAGATGACCCACAATGGACCCGAACTGTTCTTTCATTTTCGGAAACACGACACAACAATTTTACACAGGTTTAATCCATGATGACATGGTTTAGAAAAGCCACTTATCCATTTAGAATTTGATTATTTCTTGGACAAGAAATCGGACTTGAAACTTTAAGACGTTTTGATTGCATGTTTTAGTTAAGAAAAGTTCAAACCAATTTCAAATTTTAATCAATCATGAATATGAAATTGATTTACAGAGCCAGTAGAGATTGCTGGTAGTGGTAGGTTCAACGTCTGATTATGCAATAGCACGCTTACACCTCTCTTTGAACAAGAAACACTTCATTTTGTGCTAACCATTACAAATACACACACGAAATAATCGACACTCACAATTTTTGGATATGTGTCTTGGCGTTTTAATTGCTTCTTGTAATTTTTACATACACCACATCTTTCACATTCAAAAACAAGTGTTCGTTTTCTTCTATTTGACTCATAATCTAACCTTGTAATAACAATAACAAACCCTAACTTGACTGCTTCACCTCAAATCCATGTCAACATGCCATCTTGAGGACTAAATTTTTTATCGGTGGTGAAATCTTTAAAAAAATCAATAGACTCAACAACTGGTTCATCAATGTTAGGTTTCAAATCTACCGGGGATCCTCCATATTTGGAATGGTGTCATGGTCATGAGAAAATTGGTCAATCCGGAAAATACCAGTACTATAAGAAAAACACAACGCAAAAAAATGCAATGAAAAAGGTATCCGATCCTTGATGTGATTTTCAGCTTTTTGGTTTTCATTTTTCTGAAGCACTAAAGTCTAGAGCTGTGCAATTGTGATAAAGTTGCATATGGTGAAGTTTTAATAACCCAACTGAAATTGAAAGACAATTGATTGATCCATTTATAATGCACACACATTAAACAGAACTAGTGAGCCTGTTTACAGAAACAGGGAAAACATGGAAAATTGACAAGTGTAGAGGAAAAGACTCTCTAGGTTAATACCACCAATTCATACAACGAAATAATATATGAAAACACGACGGGCCTTTAAAGACTATTGACACAATTGATGATTGGCGATATTAGATGTCAGTGTGTACCTGCAAGCGTCTTTGTAGCTTTTCCGGATACCCAGCACCAGAAGCGAACAAAGCTCCTTGAGGTGGTGTGGTTGTATAATAATGTCTGATAAAGAAGAACTTAAAAAATAATTTATTAAGCAACTAAGCTTAATAAATTACCTTCATTTCATAAGTACAACCAACATTACCTGTAGAAACCAAATTGCATAAACTAGTATTTCACGAAAATAGGTGCAATTTGTTTACAATATGTACATGGTAGTATCATAATTTGTACCCAACTCGAAGCAACAAACGGATTAAATTACATCCAAAGGCTACTTGCAACAATTTTTATATGCAGCAGCAACATGAACATCAAACAATTTTTATATGCAGCAGCAACATGAACATCAATAATGAGTAGCTCTCTGAAGACAAACCAGACACAATATAACATTCCCTTTTCCAGATTTGCATTGCAACTTTTCAGCATTGTTCTTTTATCCAAACTCCAACAATGGTTTTACATAATAAATTCCAAATGATTACGTGCGGCTCTACATAAGCTTGAAATCCAGACTCTCATGTTCCAAACAATCAACTTCAACAAGTTTTGAGCAACCCTCCAAAAGTTCCTCAACTTTCAATATCCAATCTCCATGGACAAGTAGATTCCGGGAAAGAACTCAATGTTCAACAAACACAACTGGCAAATTCATCTGTGCTACTGGTGGTCGTGGATCTGGTCAAATACCATGCAATGGTGCTGGTGGTATCCCTCCAGTTTCACTAGTGAAGTTCACTCTTGCATCAAACAATGGACAAGATTTCTATGATGTTAGCCTTATCGATGGTTTCAATCTACCGGTTTCGGTAAAATCCCAAGGAGGTTCAGGGGACTGCAAAACAAGTAGCTTCCCTAATGATGTGAACAGAGTTTGTCCTCCAAATTTTGCAGTTGATGGCTCAGATGGAAATGTCATTGCTTGCAAGAGTGCTTGTTTGGCATTGAACCAGCCAGAGTATTGTTGTACTGGATCTTTTGCTTCACCTGATAAGTGTCCACCAAATGTTTATTCAGTGTTTTTTAAGAATCAATGTCCTCTACCTTATAGTTATGTTTATGATGATAAAACTAGTACTTTTACTTGCTTTGGTGGGGCAAAGTATTCCATCACATTTTGCCCTTCAAACAATGTGAGATAGAAAAGAACCATCTAGATAACATAGCTAGATAGGAAATTTCGCAATACGCATATATTGTAAAGTTGGAACTAGATCAAGTCTACAAAACTTTATATAATGAAAGAAATTACTTGATGCTTCTTAATATTAATGTATTTTGATGTATGATATGATATTTAAAATATAAATAAATATCTATTATCAAATTACATGTTTGTAAATGATGCTTTAAATTAGATCAAGAGTGGATAAATCCTTACTTGGTCAGTTAGAGGTGTTTTTTCAAATAACTGATCCTGCATATTTTCTGATCTGGACAGCAAAAGGCCATGTGTCAGAACCCAGAAGGGTGAACAATAATTGCAATATTCTATTTCTGACAACAGAAGCCAATAAATCAGCAGATACTGATGCAATAGCAGCCATAAACCAGGGTTGTTGTTCCGATAGAATCTGTCTTTCCGCCAATTGAGAGATACACTTCTCTGAAACCAGTTGTATCAACAAATCAAAATAGAGATGATAACAACAACATTAAGATAATATCTCAATCATGCGTTAATAATATAACATCCCAATGAATTATGAATTATTATATTTATTACACATCTCAACAAACAGTAGTAATAATAATTTAAACCTGTTTGAATGCACAATGCCTGTAGTCATGTGAAATGTGATAAGTGACGATTGATGCAATGGAGAAAACATGAGAGAATCTCAATGGAGATCTACTCCTCTGCCAAGACATTTCTTGAGAGAAATACGTTTTGATTGCTAAGAACTTCTGAAGTTTTAAGCTCAAAAATGTTACTTGATAATGTCTCTGATTCTCTAAAATCACAGGAATTGTATTTTCCTATTGTACACGTAGTAAAGCAGTCTAATCAAATTTGAGTTAAACATACTCAGATAGGATCATTGTCACCACTTAATCCCAATAATCTGATTCAAATAATCACCATAAGTCTTTACAAGAACAAGTTCCATTTTTGAAATGATGAAACCTCAAAGAGTCTCTGACAACAATTATAACACCAACAACCTTAGACATATACTTAATAGCATTGTGACAATCACCGCATATTCTCAAATTCTTAAAAACCCGTATCGTCGACTGTCCATTCAGATTAAGTATCCCAAAGGCAACAGCAAGCTTCTCGCTATGGTTACAAAGACTCTCAGCTTTTTCCTCTTGATCAATATCTTGTAGAACATAATCAGTGTCAGGCTTATATCCAGCCATTTTCATTTTCTCAACCAACTCATCCAAAAAGTTATAGATTTTATCACTTTCCTTATTACTTTTGTCTCCAACAACAAAAGTGTGAACTCTATTTCCCACTTGAAGCCAACTACATCCTGGTGTTTTTGTAATTCCTCGCTCTTTCATCAATATTCTGACTTGTGAAGCCTCGGTCCACAATTTGGCAGTAACAAGAATGTTGAATAAAGAAACATAATTTCCAGGGTTGTTGGGCTCAATCTCAAATAGTTTCTTAGCTGAAATTTTCGCCAACTCCACATTCTTATAAACCCTACAAGCAGCAAGGAGTGCTCCCCAAGCACTAGCAGTTGGTTCCATAGGCATTCTCTGTATAAACTCATATGCCTCGTTGAGGCGACCAGCACGGCTATAGATATCAACCACACATGAATAGTGATTAGCATCAGGTTCTATAAGATGATCCCTACCCATTGAATTGAATATCTGAACTCCTTCCTCTACTAGCCTTGAATGGCTACAACCAGATAGAACACCAGTAAAAGTAACAGAATTGGGTTGGACCCGTGATAGTAGCATCTTATCAAATAGAAAAAGAGCTTTTTTTCCATTCCCGTGCATCGCATTCGCAATGATCATTGTGTTCCAAGCAACAACATCTTTTCTACGCATCATATCAAAAACATTCCTTGAAAGATTCAAGTCGCCGCATTTAGCATACATATATAATAGAGCTGTTGTGCTTGTCAAGTCCCCAACTTTCCAATGCCTAAAAACATAGCAGTGTATCTCCTTGCCCATTCTCAAGTTCTCTGAAAAAGAGCAAGCTGGTAAGATGCTACTAATTGTTATTTCATTAGGTTTAAATCCCATTTTTTGCATCTTCCTAAGCATCTCCACTGCCTCCTCTGTTCTTCCGTTCTCCATGCATCCACCAATAACAGCATTCCATGTAGCTTCATCTGCTCTGACTCCATCTCTGCTCATCTTCAAAAACAGGGAGAAACCCTTCTCATATTCTTTGTTTTTGAAATATGCTGTTAAAACTCCATTCCAAGACACAACATCTCGATGAGGCATTAAATCAAATACTGCCCGAGCTTCTCTTACACTTAAACATTTTGCATACAAGCTCACAAGTGCACTACAAACAAACACATTTTCCACCATCCCATGTCTCACTACAAATCCATGAATCGCTTTACCCGATTTCAAATCTTTCAATTCTGAGCACGCAGGCAAAATGCTAGAAACAGTCACCGGATTCGGCTTCACCCCACGCCACCCCATTTCACGAAAAACACTCACACCCTTCCAATGAAATCCACACTTAACATAACACGACAACAACGAGGTCCAACTAACCACATCTCTAACAACCAAATCATCAAAAACACGTCTCGCACCCTCAACACATTTACATTTCCCATAAGCATGAATCAATGCATTCCCCACAAAAACATCATTCATCACCCCAGACCGAGTCGCGTCATCATGAACTTCCTTGACTCTCAAGGCATCACCAGAAACAGCACAAGCCTTAGCAGCAGCCAAGAAAACAGGCCTATCAGGTTTAATCCCAGGTGCCCGCAAGGAAGAATAGATCTTTATGGCCTCATTTGGAAGTCCATGAGTGGTTAAAGCTGAAATAAGAGTTGAACAAGTAGTGGGGTCTGGTTGAGGAATATTATCAAACAGTTGGCGGGCACGGTTGAAATCGCCTACATTCAAGGCTGCCCTGATGAGCCTGAGACCAAGGTGAGAAGGGATGTTGATGGGGAGAGATGGAGGTACCATTGCTTCAGTAGAAAGTAGAAACTCTGCACCATCAGCAATGATGATGTAACTAAGGAATGTAACTCTTGTGCTTAAGAAGAAAGAAGCAAAGCTCGAAACTTTCTTGCACTGGCTACAGGTTTGTTAACTTGGTTTGTAATTTAAGGCCTAATGGTAAAACATGTTAAACCTTTATACCCTTCTACGGTGAATTTTCAAAATGGTTGTT
>Ga0228710_1008862_pt1 | contig 14247 bp, 9 predicted proteins | sample MedpolnodulmetaG_FD_177995 | JGI IMG/M metagenome (GOLD analysis project Ga0228710, IMG submission 177995) | Root nodule microbial communities from Medicago polymorpha collected in Santa Monica, California, United States - pink nodules | ecosystem: Host-associated > Plants > Roots > Nodule...
GTGAGTGTAACACCCTGTTTTCCCAACATATTCTACTAAAAAAATATAATATAAAGCCACTTAATAAAATATAATACACCACAACACGTCATAAATCAACATAAATCACATAAGTCATACAAAAGACTCCAAACTCAACCGAAAATAATTAAATAATAAATTGGGGCGTTACAACTCTCCCCAACTTATAAAATGTTCGTCCTCGAAAATGTACCTCCTACAAAACAAACAACAATCAGGGCAACACAAAAATTAGGACAACATAATGACAGTAGTAAACTGTCATACGACACTACGCGACTCAAATACTTGGCCGGACGGACCGACCTGCTCTGATACCAATTGTAACACCCCGTTTTTCCAACATATTCTACTAAAAAAATATAATATAAAGCCACTTAATAAAATATAATACACCACAACACGTCATAAATCAATATAAATCACATAAGTCATATAAAAGACTCTAAACTCAATCGAAAATAATTAAATAATAAATTGGGGCATTACAGAGAGAGAGAGAGAGAAGACACAAGCCATTTTATACTAGTTCCTCCCATAACACAGGAGTAGTCCAGTCCCCTTGCACTTCCAAGGGATTTCACTATAATCTTCATAGATTACAAATTGCTCAAGGACTCTTCCAAGAGACTTCTCAATGCTCAAACACACTTGCAAGAGACTTCTTTGCTCAAAGTCACTACCAAGAGACTTCCAATGCTCAAGGACAATTTCAAGAGACTTCATTTTCTCAAACACTCAGGCAAGAGACTTTTTTTGCTCAAAAGGCTTCCCGAAGAGACTTCTATGCTTAATCATAACTGAATAAGACTTATGGTTCGAAATCACAACTGATTGAGACTTTGATGCTCAAGGTTTCACCAAGAGACTTATATGCTCAAGCTTAACAAACAATAGACTTTTGTTTGCTTACAACATATATAAACAAATTTGTTCCTACACCAGATTTAACAATTTATGGTGTAGACTGAACAAAGTGAACAAACTCTTTACAACTTCTAGGATTTCTGAGATTACACAAGTTAAAACAAAAATCCTAAGTGTATATGCACTATTTGATTTGGCAGAGTGATGGTATTGTTAAAATAGCATAGTATTGTTGATCTTTTTCATGGTCTTCAACTTCTTATATAGGCATGGATTTGAGAGATGTTTGAGAAGAATGCCAATGCATAAAGAGTCTTTGAGAAGCTTTAGATCAAGGACGTTGAACCATTGTTGGATATGGATAATTTTGTTATATAGTCATTCGAAAATCCTTTGTTGAAACAAGAAGTATCAGTTCATTCTTCTTGTTTTTGAAGTCCTTTGTCTGTTTCTACATGTGGTCATAAGAAGACAAAACTATGCTCAAATCCTCTGAGGTGGACAACTACAGAAGAGGACAAAGCTGACATGGAGTCTAGGTCCCTCAAGTGCTTCTATAGTCTGAAGGTCTTCCAAGTCTAATGGGGTCTTCTGTGTCCTGCTAGCGCTTTTGAGTCTGGTGCTCTCTTCAGCTTCTAAAGATGTATCATTTTCTTCTGATCCAGTGTGTTGACTTCTGGTTGACCTTTCTTCAAATCTTCTACCAAAGTCTTCGAGCTTCTCTTGTGCTTATGATGATTACATACTTGTTCAATACTTGATGGATATATTGTATGATCTTGCACAGTTGAACACATATTAGTATGTCCAATTGTTCTTCATTACTTTGTTATCATCAAAACCTTAGAGGAATTTGAGTGCAAAACAGTAAATAAAGAGTGTCCTAAAGCATTTTAGAAAGCTCGTTCTTCAACATCCTTAAGTTTGTACTCAGTTCACATCGGATAGCCTGAAGATTCAGTTGATTTTGCTTGAAATTTACCGAGAGCTCCCTAAGATTTGATATATTTTGAGACAACTTCTCATCTCTTTTTCTCAATTATGTGTTTTCTTTCTTAAGTGTTGCAATCCTTTCAGATGTAAGTTGTTCTTGACTCTTGCTAGGAGTAACAGTGCTTCTGGGAGAGGGTGGAGACTGGTCAGATGTAGGTTGATCTTGATTAGGATCTTGAGTGGTCATTTGTGGCTCAAGATGAGATCTGGTGTTGAGGGAGGTCAGAAGAGTTTTGAAAATGTGAGTCACAAGAATGGTAGATGAGACAATGTCTGGAGAATGAGTGTTGTCAGTTTCAACATTCAGAGTATTGTTAGGTTGAAGTTCTTGAACAACTTTTTATTGTAGAGATAGATGTAATGATTGGTTCAGGCACATGAGTTGTCAAGATGATTGGTGAAATTTGAGTGAAAGAAGGGGTAGTATTTGATATATTCTTTGGCTTAGATCTAGGTTTGGTTCAGTGTTTAGGTAAATCTCTTCCAAAGCTAGCCTTGATAGCTGCAATCTTAGCTAATTATTTTCTCTTGTAATTGAGAATATTTTTGTTAGCAACAAGATAAGCTATGGTGTTGGATTCAGGGTTTTGGACATTGATTGGAAGTTTGAAATCAAATGCACTTTCTAGTGAGGGGATGGGTGGTGGTGGAGCATTTGGGTTGAATATGTGAGTTACATCTTCAATTGAGGATGAACTACTAGCATCCTAATGTTCATCATCAGGGTCAGATGAGGTAGAGGATAGGGATGAGAGAATTTCATCTAAGGTAAGATTTGTATGAGTTGAATCAGGTTGAGATGGGGTAAAACACAGTCAACCACAAAAGTTTTAAAGTTACATGGAAGATCTGCAGCTTCTTGTCTTCCTGCTTCTGAGGACTCAATCCTTTCATATGTAGTATTTTTAGTCTCCTCTGTTTGTTCTGGTTGAATAACAGTTGCATGTGCTTTGTTCTTCAGACTTGCAGTAGTAGGTTAAGTTTCTTCTCTCGTGAGTACAACATCAATGGCCTCGGGTTCTATTTGAGCTTCTTCTTCTGGAGTAACTTCCTTTTCAACCTAGGAGTTTGTTGTTACAGGTTCTGTTGGAGCTTGTATCTCAGTCTAAAATATCCTTTGTCTTCTTCTAAGAGGTTTTTCTTCCTCTTCATCTTCTACAATTGTAGTTAAGGTTTGAGTCTGATCCTCTTTACCTTTTCTTTCTTGTGTTGCTCAGGTGCAGCTGCTTCAGGTGTAGTCACTATATAATCCTTCTTACTCGTTGATGTAGGTGATTCAATGGGAACTAAATCCACTATTTCATCCGCTTCTTCATCCAAGGTTTTGGCTCTCTTCTTTGGTGATCTAGAAGGGGAGCTTCCAACTGGTTGTTGAGTCACTACTAATGGACAGTTCCTTTTGCGGGGTGATAAGTGCTCAAAAGTGATATATTTCTTGTGTTAATTTAGGCACTTTAGTGATTTGTTTTGCAAATTACTTAAGGGAAAAGCTACAATTTGATGCAATTATGCTGTTTATGCTTTAGTGCCTTATTCTACCCCTTTTTGTGCAGGAAAATACAAGCAAGAACCAAAAATCAACAAAAGTGCAAAAGCTGAGTTTTTGGCTTATAGCGAGTTTTGTCCAGAGCCAACTCGCCATAAGCGAGTTTCAAGCGAGTTCAAAAGTTCAAGAGGATTTGGGACACGTGGAGCTCATCCATTGGAGCAGAGCAGATTTCGTGCAACTCGCTATAAGCGAGTTTTTTTGGCTATAAGCGAGTTTGACAGATTCAACCATATAAATAGCTTTTATCTCATTTTCTGCAGATCTTCGTCATTCTTTTTGCTATTTTTCTGATTTTTAGAGAGAGAGAGAGAGGGCGTTTCTAGAGAGAGAAACATGAAGCAAGAGTGTTAGAAGTGGATTCTTTCCAAGATTTGTTGAGACATCATGAATCTTGTCATGAATCTTCATCTTTTCTTCCATTTTTGCAAGGCTACTATGAAAGTAAGTAGCTAAATCTATCCTTTGGGGTTAGAGATACTTGATCAAGTTAATATGTACTCTTTTTGATACTTAAACGTATGATTCTAGCAATATTTTACTTGATGTTGATTTTATTCTTGTGTTTAATGTTATATCTTTGATTTGAAATGATGTTGAAAGATGCTTTTGAATCTAGGGTTAGAATATTAATCTAGCAAAACTTTAATTCTAGACATGGAATTTAGGTTTTGATAATCACTTTGAATATTAGAACTCAAACTTTTTGTATTGTTTAGTAGTCTGGGAAATCGACAATACAACGATGCAATCGACTATTTGATTGTTTAATAGTTTGGGAAATCGACATTTAAATGATCCATTAGAAATCACGACATCATTTTGACACGAATGATGTTGTTGAGCGATATGTGATAATATCGAGTAAAGCTAGAATCCATTTAGGTAATCTAAAGAGTGCATTATTTAATGCTTGGTCAACGACTCTAACCCCAGGCGTGCATTATTTAGCGTGATATTCAAGCCGCTCAACAATCGTTATCGTTCTAAACTTATAGTTCAAATGATTGATTGATTAAAAACTAATCTAAATTGGAATATAACAATAAAATTGAGACGAGGTCAGGTATCTTCCACTTTGAGCAGTTTTGCAATCAAACTTCTTGTGATGACCAACTCTGCTCCTAAGCAAATGATCTTATTTCTGTCTCAGATAATTCCCTCAAGCCCAATTCCTTCCTTGACTTACTAGCGTTCATGCCTTCATGGGGTCCTTTGCTCTTGCTCTTCTAAGTTCTTCATCTGCTACTCTTTTATCAATCACTTTTGCTCTGACCCAAAAGTACTTTATATATTGGTATAAATATATTGGTATAAATATATTTTGAGTTTGTCGCATTTGCTTGATAGTGCTTGAAGTACCAACATAATTTTTTATATTGTTTAATCGATGTTAATCATACCTAGCTAGTTTGATTAAAAAAATGAACATTTTAAACATTTTTAATAGATTAATTTTTATGTAGAAAATTAATTAACTTTTTTTATAATTTTATTTTAGTTAAATTTAATTAATTAGATACTTTTAAAAAAAAATCTGATAGTCTAAGACGCTAGTACATATGAAATTAAAAGATATCAAAGGGTGGCTCTCAAGCGATGATGGCCTTCAAAATCATCTAGATGCCTCAACACTCTTAGAGGGTTCTGTTGGCCACAATCCCTCAGAGGTTTTCAGTGGCTGGTTTAGAAAAAAATCGTTGAAACGAGTTTTTGACTACCAAATAACCAGTGGCCAAGTGGCCTTTCGGTGAAAATTTGAATTTTCCGAGGATAATGTCTTTTATTCTTTTAGTGAATAATTAATAAAAATGAAATAGGATATTAAAATTTCAACTAATTTATGTAAAACTTCCTTTTATAAAAACTAATTTATGTAAAATCAAATAAGTAATATTTCCCTTTGGATTTCATTTTTATACATGGATCTTGTATCTCTAGGAATCAAAATGGATTTGGTAAAGCTTTTGTACACATATATTCAATCATATCGCTTTATGATACCACTTTTTAAGGTTGATTTCTAAAATATCTATTTGATATGGAAAGGATCTTTACCCTGATTGAATGTAGTGTAAAAAAGTTACACGGTCGGTACATAAAAATTAATCTTTATTTCTTTTTTACATAATCAAATTTCTAACATGAAAATAGGTTGACAGATTGTAACCCTTATAGTAACAGCTAATAATTAACTAATTATAAAAATGTATGAAGAAGCTGGATGACAACAAGATTTTCTAAAAATAGAAGAGATGTAACGAAATCAGTTAAAGAATTACAAGCTCTTTCCATAAGATTTTAAGAAATAGAAATAAAACACAGAATATCAAGATTTTTGAGGCATATCATTTGAATAAGTCATTATGGAACATGAATATGATATAACAAAATTTATGAAAAACAATTTGGGTTTGGCGAAGGAAGATATTGGTTGCTTCGTTAGCCGTATAGATAATCCTGGTCGAATATGGAATTCTGAAAATGTCTTAGAATATTATCTTAAAGAACTTGTCAAACAAATATTAGCGGTTGCAGTGGCCAATCGTTTAACGTTTTGGATCCTAAGACCCTTAAATCAACCTCAATTCGTTGCTGAGCTTCTTGTAAGTGCATGGTTTTCTTTTCCTTTTTTTTTATCTATCATAAACATTAACATATTTAGAATGCGATCCTAAATGCGATAATTAGGTTGTTATCTAATGACAAGAAGGTCGTACGTTTAAATCTTGTAAACAATCTCTTTGTTTATAGAAGAAAGAAAAATGTTACGTTTTTAAATAATTCATATATGGTATGTGTATTTTTTTTAGAGCCATTTGGTTCTCGTTGTTTGGTATTTAAAAGCCGGTTCTGGTGGCCTTTCCCCTAAAAACCTTTGGAAACCTCCAAGGGAACGTGGCTACCGGAACCTAGTGCTGAGGCTGCCAGACAATTCTAAGGGTCGTCAGAAAGGTTTAAAAATACATAAAATTGTATACAACGGGAATACATAAAATTGTGACGCTTCTTGCGTCACATAATTATGTATTAATTATAATTTTGAATTCCTATATACATTGAGCAATTTTTCCCTCTACATATTAATTTCTAAATTATTCTAAATGTATGTTGATTTTTTTTTAGGCTGCTTTCGTGATAAATATATATATTCCCCTAGAGAAAAATCCCAACACAATCTTTGGATATATACTACGTATAAAGGGACTCCTTAGTTTTGAGTCTATATCACAATTGGGTATCATCTACTATGTCTTTGTCACTGGCTTAGAGATGAACTTAGACTCAGTACTAAGAGCAAGGAAAAAGGCATCAAGCATTGCAATTGTTGGAACAATTATTCCAGTGGCATTTGGACTTGGAACATATTTTTTGGTTGGGAAATGCAAAGGATATGATGAGCAATCATTTATAAACCTTAAAGGTTATTTATTATGGTCATTAATTGTTACTATCACAAGTTTTCCAGTGGTGGCCCACATTCTTTCAGATCTTAAGATTCTTTATACTGGACTTGGTAAAGTGGCATTAACAGCAGCTACAATGAACGACTTTATGAATTGGGCAATGTTTATATTTCTTATACCATTTATTATTAATGGTAAAATTGGAATAATATCAGTGATATTAACCATATTGTTTGCTCTTTTTTGTTACTTTGTGTTACGCCCTCCACTCAACAAAATAATAGTAAAAAAAACAAATGAAGATAAATGGGACGCATACCAATTATCCTATGTATTAGTTGGTGTTATTGCATGTGCAACTATTACTGAATTTCTTGGAACACATTCTGTTGTTGGGGCATTGATTTTTGGGTTAATTCTTCCACGTGGAAAGTTTACAGACATGTTGATTGAACAAACAGAAGATATTGCATCAGGTTATTTGGCACCATTGTTTTTTGCAAGTATAGGTTTGAGAAGTAATATCTATTTTTTTTATTTGTCTTTAAGACAAAATATTTTGTTGGTTTGTGTTATCATGATCTTGTTGATTTCTTCCAAGATTGTGAGCACTGTAGTTGCTACAAGTTTCTATGGAATGTCTGTTAGAGATAGTATGGCTCTTGGAGTGCTTATGAATACTAAAGGTGTCTTATCATTGATTATACTAAACATTGGATGGGATAGAAAGGTATTATTCATTTACAATTGTATGCATTATTGTTACTTCATTAGCCTCATGTATTATTTGATTTTGAATATGTTTGATAAAACCTTTTGTTAGCATTCATTTGTAAAAAAAAATCAATTACAAGGGATTTTATTTTAGACAAAATTGTTTTTGTCGTCCCTTAACTTAACTTATGCCCTAAAAATCCACATTCAAACATCTGCAAAGAAAAAAAAATGACGTAAAAAAGAGATAAATGATCCAAATTAAGTTAATGAACCTATCCGGAAAAAAAAAGATAAATTAGTTAGTCTTGCAATTCTAGACTAAAATGTTCATTCACTCTTAAATTTGTATGTACTTGTTGGTTCATAACTAAATATAATTTTGTTTATATTGGTTAGGTTTTGGGTCCGCATGCATTTACAATTATGGTGTATAGTATATTTTTGATGACATTTGTAGTAGCACCTATCATCAATGCAATGTACAGACCAAGAGCTACATTTGAGCAAAACAAGCTAAGGACAATAGAGAATATGAGAGCTACTTCTGAGATTAGGGTTATGGCTTGTGTACATAATGCACGCCATGCCAATGGAATGATCAATATCCTTGAAGCTTGCAATGGCACAACTATTTCACCTTTACGTGTATTTGCACTTCAACTTGTTGAACTCAAAGGACGTTCAACTGCACTTTTAGTTGCACAAATGGACCAACAAGAACAGCAACTTAGTACAGTATCACAAACCCTAGACCAATCATCAGAAACAAATAATTACTCGTCTAACCATATCACTAATGTTTTTGAAGAATATGCATCCAACAATGCTAATACTCATGTGGAAAATCTTGTTGCTATGTCATCATTTTCGACGATTCATAAAGACATATACAATTTAGCGTTGGAGAAACAAGTGTCGTTGGTTTTGCTCCCTTTTCACAAGCAGAATACAATGGAAGGTTCTCTAGAAGTAATGGATGCCGTGACCAAAGACATAAACCAAAACGTGATGCAAGACGTGCCTTGTTCGGTTGGAATCTTTGTTGACCGTGGTCATCACTCGGCTTTAATCAAGACCAAAATGCGTATTCTTATGATTTTCATTGGAGGATCTGATGACAGAGAAGCCTTAGCGATTGCTTGGAGAATGTCGAAGCATCCGTGGACAATGCTTACCGTGGTGAGGATTATTTTGTGTGGTAAGACCGCCGAAGTTGATTCGTCAGTGAATAATGAAACACTTGGACTATTAACTGCTGTTTTAGATAGTGGAAAGCAAAGAGAGTTGGATGAAGACCGTGTAGGTTCGTTTCGACTTAAGGCGGTGAACAATGAGGATACTATAACTTATGAAGAAAGAGAAGTTCATACTGGTGAAGAAATTCCTATAGTGCTTGAAGAATTGGACAAATTAGGGTTTGATCTATATATTTTAGGTCATGGAAAAGGAAGAAACTCTTTGGTTTTGACAGAATTGTTGGAATGGGCTGATTGTCCTGAACTTGGTGTTATTGGTGACATGTTGGCATCAAATAGTTTTGGTTCAAATTCATCAATACTTGTTGTGCAACAATATGGATTTGGAGGAGTGGATTTCAAGACTGGTCCTTCTAACAATTCAAATTCAAGCAATGGTGATCTTGAGTCGATGTTCCAAAAGGCAGTCTGAGATCAATGTTTGTAGGTGAATGTGATTGATGTGGCAAGATTCATGTTGGAATCTACTAACTAGAGGTTCAAAAAGCCTGTACAAAGAGGCTTGTTCCTCAAAACATTGATCAATGAAAACAACAAAATTTGGATCTTCAGGGAAAAGGGGGTGTCATTGTGTAAGACACTTAGAATCAAGGTTTGAAGTCATAGAACTTATAAAAAATGTTGTGGATAGTTTGTCATATTCTGGATGTGTTGATTAGCACCTATGCTACCAAAAAAGTTATACTGTTGTAAAATACTAGAGATTAACTTGAACCATTTGTTCCATAGTAATGCTACACTGCTCCAAAATTGATACTAAAATGTTCCCAAGTAGGGTTTAGATCACATGAACCTCACATTATAAACAAGGCATTTTATTTTATAATTAATCCTGAAAAAATCTATTTCAACTTAGTGTTATAGGAATGGCCAAAATTATGGATGCTACAATTCCTTATAATCATCCTACAGAAGTGAATTCAATTCACTTTGTAAAATTTAACACTTATTGGGACTAAATATATCTTAGAAATCAAATTTATGATCAAGATTGTTAGATAATAAAGTATTGGACTTAAGCTATTGAGCTTTTATATTAGTAAGTTAGCGTTTTGTAATGTTAAGCTAGTGATATTCTATGAAACCCTATCAGTATTTGTTGTTCCTATTCTCTCTTTTTTCTATTTTGTATTTGTTTTGTTAATATGGTATCAAGAGCATGGTTTGATCCTCCTTGAACTGTTTATTTGCTTCCTCTATTGGGTTCCCAAAAGTTTGGCAATGTGTTGAATTTGTTTTTGATCGGTTCTTTTGATTGAAGTATGATTCCTATTTCGGTTTGTTCTCTTTCTGCAAGTGATCATCGGTGCTTGTCAATTTTTATTTTGGTTTAGTTATTCAGTTTTACGGATCTGCAATTAGAATGGATTGTGAAGGTAACTTCTTTGTTTTTATTGGATGGTCGTTGTTTTAGGATCAATAATTAAAGGCAACTTGTTTCCGTAAAGCACACAATTTTGATTTGGAATTAAAAGTTATATTGGTTGTCTATTTTTGTTAATTTGGTTTTGGTGCAAGAAAAAAAAACTGCATCATTGACATTTGATTGGATGTTGCAATTGTTATTTGAGTTACACATGAAGTATTGTATTATGTGGGTGTGTTGCTTTGTTTACTGCAGTTGTACCCATTTGATAATTTGCTTAGTTTAAATGAGCCACCTGATGCATTCTTTGACAACAAAAGATATATGTGCATCTTTTTATTTTCATTGGCTGGAGGTAATTCATTTTGGTTCGTATTGGTTCCTCAAATTGTCTTTGGTTGGTTTTGTTCGGTTTGATTTGGATTCGTTTGCTTCAGTTTGTTTGGTTGTTGGGTGAGTAAGATAGTACTCACAATTGATTTGTTTGTTCGGTGAGTCAAATGTTCACAATTTAGTTATTTGATTAGTCTTCTCTCTATTGATTATTCTGATTGATTGCACTTCTTCCTCTTCTCCCCCTACTTATTTTCTGATTGATTGTATTGCACTTCTCTCCCCTTTTGATTCTTCTGATTGATTGCACTTCTCCCCATATTGATTCTTCTGATTGATTGCATTGCACTTCTCTCCATTTTTGATTCTTCTGATTGATTGTACTTCTCCTCATATGCATTCTTCTGATTGATTGCATTGCACTTCTCTCGATTGATTCTTTTGTTTGGTTGCTCCTCTCTCTATTGATTCTTCACTTTGGTTACTGATCTCCATTGGTTCTGCTAACAGCTGATTTGGTTTATTTGTCTGGGTTAATTTGTAACAAGCTTATAGCTTAGTAAGCTTCATCTTGATATATAGTCTTAGAACTTTATATTATTTAGTATGTTTATCGTATTTTGTTTGACAAACTTACAATGTTTCTTGTTGATGCATCATAAGTTTGAGGGGTAGGTGTTCGATAATAAAGTATTAGGTTTAAGCTATTGAGCATTTATATTAATAAGTTAGAGTCCATTAAATTTTATTATATATTCTCTTATAACCTTTTGTAATGTTAAACTATTAATATTCAATGAAACCCTAACCATCTTTATTGTTCCTATTCTCTCTTTTTCTATTTTGTATTCCCTCTGTCTCACAATATTAGTCTTTTAAGGTTTATGCACAGTTATTAAGGAAATGATTAGTTGTGTTGATTATAATGATAAAATTAGTTGTATTTACTAAAATACCCTTATTAATTGTAGTTAGTGGAGTAGTTAAGTTGGATTAAATTCAATAAATAAAGGTATAATATTGGAAAAAATAAATAAATGTTGCATTTATATTGCAAAATGGCAATTATTTTATAAAAAAGAAAAATTGTTAAAGATACAATAATTATAAGACGGATGGAGTATTTGCTTTCTAAACAAAGATATATGATAATTGAAGTGAGAGTATAGCATATAGATCGTAAAAAACTTTAATAACATGGGAGCCTCGTCACATTGGAAAATAAAAAACATGGCTCCCACTTGTTTTCCCCCAATTTTTTTTGTTGAGTTGTCATTTTTTAATGACATGGGAGCCTCATCAGACGTCCAACATGGATATTATTAAATTAAGGGTTAATTATTAAAATTGACCTGTAATATACGTGAAATCTGAAAAATGATTCTATAAAATAAAAAATGCATATTCTGAGTAAGTAATTCAAAATTCTTATTATTTAGGACCTTGTAATATATGTAAAGTTAAAAAAAAACAACATAAATCATGATTTTTTTTTCCATGATTTTTTAGATGTATCATGTATGCTAAGAACGTTAAAATATGGTTTTACACAAAGAAAATTAGAAATTTTTGACAAGCAACAAATTAATTATGAATTTTTAAAGCGTCAAAAACTCAAAAAAACAAAACAACAGAAACCTCGGCTATAAATCAAATTTTGATCTCATTGTTTGCAGAGACATCTATAAAAATACATAAAAAAGATATGCAAAGTTTCATACAATTTTGAAGACGTTTCAGTTTATTTTTATTTTTCAACCAAAACGTGCAAATTTAAAATTTTGTTCCAGCAAGCGTATACTCACAAGTCAAATTTCGTTCCCTAATTTTGTAGGTATGGTTAGAACATAATAATAACCTTCACAATGAAATTTTGCAGTTTTTAAACGAGAGACAAATTAATTATAAATTGTTTGAGAAATTCATAATTATGGAGAATAAAATTCATAATTAATTTTTCTTCAAAAAAAAAATTCATAATTAATTTGTCCCTAGTCGAAAAAATCTATTTTTTGTGTAAATCCATATTTTAACATCATAAACATGCTTAGAAAAAGTCATGAAAAAATTCAACCTCTAGATCACTTTTTTGGACTACGTGTATATTATAAAGTAAAAAATAAGAAGAATATCAAATTACAAGGTTAGAATATCTTTTTTATTTTACATGGTCATTTTTCAAGTATAGTGTATATTAGAGGGTCAATTTGTACAATTAACCCTCAAATTAATGAAAAAAAACTCAAAAAATAAAAAACACGGAAAATGTTAGATCACGTGCTCCATAATTATTCCTCATTTCTTCATTTCACTTTCATCCTTAAAATTTATCTTACTTCATTCCTTAATCCTTATTCTGACTTTGTTGCATTTAACATTGGTTTTCTCAGTTTCTTCCGATCCATGAACAATAAATTGTTCCTAAAATAAGAATCTCGAGAATAGATGAAAGGGACAACCACGAGTATCCGTTTCTAATAGCCATATCCCACACCTTCAAACGTCTTGTGAAATGAAGAAGAAAGGGATGTGATGTGATCTAACATTTTTTTTTTTAGTTGTTTTTAATTTGATAATACCCATGTTGGACATGTGACAAGGCTGCCACAAATAATTCATGGAAGAAAATTGAGTCATTTGGTTCCTGGAGGATTGACAGGGCGAACTGTGAGTTTTTGGATATGGGATATCCATCATAATTACTATGGACGCATTTGTCCAATTGACATCTCAAGGAATCAATGCATACTTATTGGATCCTTGGAAATTCACGCAAGGATTACTTGTTGGGGTATGTAGAAAGTCAATTTTTGTAAATTTCTGACATCAAAATGAAAACAAAAGCTTTATTTATCACCAAATAGAGATGAATCATCACAAAATTGAGGAAAAACAAGTGGGGGCATAAAATCAGACATTTGAGAAACTTAAGAGGCCAAAATCGCACAAAAATAAAGTAGGATGTCAAAACTGTAATTAAACCATCAAATTATAACTTCATCTTTTTAAAATATTTTATTCTTAAATATATTTATTACTAGTTATTTGATTTTTTTTTAGAAGATAAAATATCATAATTAAACTCATCTATACATAAAAAACATATATACATTCTTTTTGACACTAATAACATCTATCCAAAAAATAACCATATTTGGTAACCTATATATTTTTGTTAACATTTATGTATAAATGACAACACCAAAAAATACTCATAAGAAAGACTAATATAAAATTTTGTAACAGTAATTTTAAATTAAAAAAGAAAAATTAATTATAAATATAATATGATGATAGCAATAATAATAGACCTTCATTGCAATTTTGGTCCCTTTATTATCAACATTTCGCGAATTTGGTCTTTCTATTTTAGAATCTGACTGTTTTGGTGCCACGTTATATTTTTAACTTAAAAATTAGTGATGTAATATGTTTTTAATGATGTCATATATGATTTGATGATGACATAAAATCAACATCGACAAAATTGCAAGAAAGTTTCCTTAAAAATTTCATTTAAAACAAATCATATCACAATAATTTAGATTAAATATCTATTGGAGTGACCAAAACTGTTAAATTTTAAAATATAGGGGCCAATTGTACAAAATGATAAAAATAAGCGACCAAAACTGCAATTAAGCATAATAATAAATATATTAAAATAGACTTTTTATGGGAATAATAAAATAGACTTAAATACAATTTTTGTCTTCTTTTTTTTTTTTTTTTTTTCAAAAA
>Ga0228710_1008865_pt1 | contig 14244 bp, 6 predicted proteins | sample MedpolnodulmetaG_FD_177995 | JGI IMG/M metagenome (GOLD analysis project Ga0228710, IMG submission 177995) | Root nodule microbial communities from Medicago polymorpha collected in Santa Monica, California, United States - pink nodules | ecosystem: Host-associated > Plants > Roots > Nodule...
ATTTGTATTTTTTTATTTGTATTTTTTTTTTTTAAAAAAAAAAAAAACTAGTTTTCGGAAGTGTGTCGGTCTCCTTCAAAACATGCACATAAAATTAGAAAAAAAAATCAAGGATCAAAGAAAATAAAAAAAAATCCATCGTTTAAACCCAGTTTTCATATTCTCAAAAAAATTTAAAATAAATTGCATTAGCTTTATTTGATTTTTCAAAATTTTAAGAGATATTTTTTTAATATGTTTTGTCATTTTACAGTTTGTTTTTTTGGTGGTTTTTATTGGCTAGTCACAACTCCTGAAAAGGAAGGAAGTTCCGATCATTGTTTGTATGTACGAAGGTTTCAGATATATAATCTGAAAACTTGTAAAATGTGTTGAATTTTAGCTGTTTCTAGAATATTAGAGGGCCCGTGAGAAGTGCGGAGGATGGGAAAGAAATTCTCTTGTTTACACGCATAATAACATTTTTCTTATAATAATATGTGTCAGGTGCATAAACCTTTGAGAAATTTCACACAAAAGTCATCTTCGAAACGTGTTTCTCATCCCACAGTAATGGAGGATGTTCTACAGAGTGGGTTCCGCAAGAGTTTGTTCCTGACAAGTTTCAATTACAAACAAAACAATGGAAAAATACACTTTACTCGTAGGATTTATATATCCCTTTCCATTTTTTACAAGTATGTGTTTGATTGAGCGTTTACATATATTGAATTAAGTTGGTAGTACTTATAACACTCTTGAATTTCATAATCAACATTTAATGCAAATAAATCATTTATTTAAAAGAGTTCAAGATGTTACGTCATCATTTTCTTAAAATATGCCTAATTCGGTTTTCATAAAACTCGCAACGGAAAACAACATCATAAATATATCAGCAACATATAACGAATCTCAACAACCATATCTCATGTCTCATAATACATCACCAACAATATCTTAAATCTCAGACATAAAGCAACAACAAGTCTCAGCAATAACGTAAATAGGATGCATGAGAGTGTAAGCACCAAGGAGGATATTTATACCAATATATACATGCATAATTTATTTTTTCCTTCACAATTATCAAGTGTCGTTTGTTCTGGAAGTATAGTTTAGATAGTACGACAACATACACATTTAATATCTTAGGGTGAGTTTGAACTCATAATATTTCAATTCTCCATATTTAATTTGTGAGTTTCAACAAAAGATTACTATTTGAAACAAAAACAAATAGTGTCATTTAATGTTCCTTCGAATCTCTATTATAAACATTTCCCCTATTTTATTTTTATAGTACACGTGACATCTTCACATTCTTCTTCTCATTTAATGTTTTTCTATCAATCAATAAAAATGGATCTTGAATCATTTATTTTATATTAACCAATCAAAATGAATCATGATTCATTTGTTTTTTATGACCCAATAAAAATTGATCATGTCATAATTTTTTTCCTATATATAGATAATTTGTTTTTCATTATTTTCATCTACATCTTCCCAGAAAAAATCATTGTTTTCAACCCATTATCTTTTACTTTATTTGTTTATTTCTTACTTTTTATTGTTTGTTTAACATTTCTCATTCTTATGTTACTTTTTATTGTGATATCTTTTGTTTCTATTTTGTTATTCATATTCTCTTTTAAATTTTTCTTCTGGTGTTTATTTCTTCTTTGTTTTCGACCGAATCCTTATTTTGGACATGGAAATCAATCAAGAGAAAAGAAGAAATGCATGATGTATCAATTAGAATATATATATATATATATATATATATATATACACAATGATTTCTATTATCACGTTCAAATATAATCACTTTCATCCCCTCTTGTTTTATTTTAATCCCTAAATACTCACAAATTTTTCTATGTCTTTAGCTATAAATATTTCCTTTGAGATTCGAAATTTTCACAACAATTCGAATTGCATTATAATTTTTCATAAGTATTGTCCAAATTCCTATTTTATTTTAATCTTACATTTTTTTAGTTTATCTTATTCTCATTCTCATATTGTTGGTTTTGTTTGAATTCGATTTGTTCACTTTGTATCGTGTGACAAGCCTCAAAGCATCTATATATGTTTCTGACACTTTATTATTGTTTTTATATTTTGTTCATCGATTTGAGTCAAAGGTTATTTATTTATTGCTTTTCCGGAAGTTTGGAATGATTTTATTTATTTAGTTATCTTCTTTTGCATGATTCATTACCAAAATTATGCAGCATATTGCAAATATGTCATGAACAAACTTCGTATTTTGGTCTTCTTATTTTCTTTCAATCTATTTTATGATTTTAAGATTTTTCTTTTGAAGTTTAGAGTAAAATGGAGTACAAAACAAATAACGTTTGATAGATAAATGAAATGTATTTTTTATTTAATTTATTTAGGAAAGCTAGATGGAATGTTTAAGATAGGCATTTCATCTAATTTTGATTTTATAACCATTTTTAATTTGGAAGTAAATTTTTAGAGTTTGGTGGCATAGGATGGAGGTTTCCCGGGGTGACAGCCTAGTTGGGATGTCGGTGTTTCCTCTTGATGTCTTTCCACTCTTCTTGCCTGGCAAAAAAAAGATTTGGAAGTAATTTATTGGTATAATTAAATTGGTTATAAAAGATTCGTGATTCATAAAGTAATATTAATACACCTTCTTCTTATGACCCCAATATGATGATCTCCACAATCAAAATAATTAATAAGATTTAATTAATTTTGTTAAAAATAGTTAATTTAATTAATTTCACTATATCATTATTAGTACACCGCTTTAACTTTGACTGGTAACAAGCAATATTGTGACTTCAATACAAATATTACAGGATTTGAATAGTTTTTCAATATAATTTTAAGTTAAATTCGATTTTTTTTAAAGAAAGTTTTTACATTGCTGAAAATTAAAATTTTTGACTTGATATCAAGCAATATCGACTTCAATACAGATATTACATGGTTTGAATAATTTTTCCATGTAATTTTAAATTTATTGGATTTCTTTAAAGGATGTTTTTACATTGCTGATAATTAAATATTGATAATTTTAAATTAAATACGAGTTTAATTAACATTGTTGAAATCAATCTGTTACATGTGATTTATTTTTTATTGCTCATAAGTTAGACTAAATTGCTCATAATTTTATCGTTTTTTTATTTGTTTAAATTTTGAATTTAAAATCTTGATACCATTAAAAACCTTACATTATTGTTGCTAAAAAAACTTTTTATTTCTATAAAAAAAAAATTGCAAACAATTCCTTGGAAAATATTTTGTAAATGAAATATCATTCATTTCGTAAAATAATCCGATTAATTAATATTATACCAAAATAAAAATGAAGTAGGTATTACATGAACGTGTGATTGATTCACATTTAAGCACAAATTGAACTAGAGGTAGTACAGTCTATATTAGTAGATGCAAAAGGGCTTACTGGACATATTATTTTTCTAAGGATGTGTTTGTTTCAAGTTATATTTCTTGATTCCTGAGAGTAAAATGATAGAAATATATATGTCTATGTTTGTTACAAGTTTACTAAATTTTTTTTTTGAACAGACTAAAATGATGTATATATTACCACTGGATCACCCCGCACAAGGTGTGCAAAGGATGAATCAAACAAAAGTATTTACAAAGTCACGGTACCAGTAAAAGGAGTAGCTCTAACAATACAAACAGACTACTGGACACCCATACATTGTAAAGGGTGTTTCCATCGGTCATGATAACTATAAAGGAAGGCAACCTGTTTGGACTTTATCCATAAAAAAGAATTTACTAAATTTTATTCCCGGGTATAAAATGTTTCTGGGAATAGAAAAAAAATTCTAAAGAAAAGGGTGGGAATAAATTCATATGTGGTTACCTATTATAATCACTATTTTTATGGTTCCTCGGAGTTATGAGGAAACCTAGTAGCCTACAATGAGTTAGATCATTACATTTGTCTAAGAGAAACCACACAAAAAAGATTGACACCACATCTTAATAAAAACTCTGAAGACATAATATATATTGGTTATCTCACTTATATTTTGCTCAATATTTTCTTTTGCGGCAAATGTAAAAGTTTAACTCACACATGTCATATTAACTTCTGTTCCTTAAGCTGAGACTCTCGGTGTTTATGGTAAAAAAGATGAGTTGGTGACAATTTCATAGAAGAACGATTTTACTCCTTTCTTTAACGAGAAGAGCGAAAATAAAATGTAAAAAGAAAGAAGATGAAAAACGAATTTAAACATGAGATAAATGATTACGAGAAATACAAAGATTTTGATATTTTTACTGTGTAATTATGCTACCTAAACATTAGAATCATTAAAACTATGACATGTCAATTTAAAATGTATAATATACATGTATTTTGTCAACTCAATATAACACATCTACATTTTTCTTTTTTTTAGATCCCACTAAAGACCAAAAGTAGAGAAATTTAAAATAATAGTAGTTGAAATAAAAAAAAAATTGCCTTAACCAAAAAATAATTGCATTAAAGTGAATGACATCGACATCGAAAATTAAAAATTTAAGATAAAATTTTAACAAAAGAAATTATCAAAATGTTGGGACTTCGTCTGGAGCTTACATTGGGTTGCATTTTGCATTAGACTAATAGAAATCAAGCAAATGAGATTGATACCACATTTTCATCCAAAATCTTTAGACACATGAATATGAGTCATACTCAAAATGTTGGGACCTCTCTCTCTCTCTCTCTCTCCCTCCCTCCCTCCCTCTCTCTCAAGTGTCCGACTATTTATGTCCATAATTATATGACATAGTCAAATAAAGGCACACCATGTTCAAAAATGTGGGTTGGTGGTATTTTAATTGATTGTGGTTTCTTTTTCTCTTTCATGAGAAAAGAGAAAGAAAAATGGAAACATAAAAAGATAATGAAAAAGAAATTTGAGATTGAGAGACATGACAATGGTAAAAAAAATGTGTGTTTTGTTCATGAGGTTATAAGGATTAGAATAAATTGTTGGTATTTTATGGGTTTGTTGAAGGAGTTTGAGATATTTGGGTAACTAAATTCCCAAAAAACATGACTTAATTAAAAAAATGCAACAATATTTAAAAAATCTAATAAGCACGTATTTTGTCAACTCGAGATGACACATCAACATTTTTCTATGTTTAAATCCCAACAAAGACCAAAAGTGAAGGAATTTGAAGTATTAAAGATTGATTAAACAAACAACATTAAAAAACTAAATAAAAAAGTTCATCATAACGTTCAGAGTTTCGAGGAAGTCTACAATAGGTTGGAATAAACAACATTAGTTCACATTAATGTTGCTCAATATATACCAGCATTAAATGTAGAAGTTTAACTCACACATGACACATTAACATATCTCTTTTAAGTTTGATACAATTCGTGTTTGTGGTCTGATGAGATAGTTAAATAAGGTCAGAGACACAACATGTTAAAAATCTGGCTTGATTCAGTTTCATAGACAAATTATTTTCTTTCTTTCTTTTACGAGAAGGGAGAAAGTAAATTAGAAAAAGAAATAAGAGGAAAAAGGAATTTGATCACGAGAGAAATGATAAGGGAAAAAAAAGTAGGAAGTGATTTTTTTATCTGTAAGAGTATAGAGAATAAAATGAATTACAAATGTTTATAGATTTATTTAAGGAGTTGGAGATTACTGGGTAATTATGCTACCAAAATATTAGACTCATTAAAAAAAATGTCACGACAATTTAAAATATCTAATAAACATGTATTTTGTTATCTAATTATAACACATCATATTTTCTATTGTTAGATCTCACCAAAGTTCAAAAATGAAAGAATTTGATATCATAGAGGTTGAATAATATTTTTTGGCATGAAAGCTTGGAAAACTAAAATATAAGATAAAAGACTAAACAAATGACACTCAAAAACTAACAAATCAAATTATCATAATGCTGGAACTTCCGTGGAAGTCTATATTGAGTTGTATAATCACATTAGGGTAAGAGAAACCACACAAATGAGATAAACATCACATCTTCTTTGAAAGTCTTAAGACATTAGGTACATGTGTCGTTTCATTTATTTGTTGCTCACATATATTCTTGCATACAATGTAAAATTTTAACCCACACTTAACACATTAGCATCTCTCCATTAAGTGTCTGACTCTCCGTATCTGTCATCCATACCACATAGATCACTCTCTCGCTCCCCCACAATGTTGAATTGAGATATCATTCCACCGCTGGGCTTTATGGGGGAGCCACCATTGGTATGGATCGACACATTGGAGAACGAAAAATCACACCAGTGAGAATGATACCATATTTGATCCAAAATTCTAAGGCTTAAGTATATGACTTTTCACTCTTTTGATGTTCAACCTGCATTTTTTTTATCCAATGTTAGACTTTAACAAACATCCATTACATCACATTATCATCTCCTTAAATTTTAACGATATTCTAGCTCGTGCTTGACACGGGCGTCCATACTAGTAGATTAATAAAAACAATAAATAAATGAACAAGTGTAATAATTTTAACAAATTGTTAACAATAAACTATTGGTTATTAATTGTCATAGATGTTCTGTTTGTGGTCACTGGTATAAGAAAAAAAAAACCAATTTTGAATAAATAATATATTTTATCTATATTATAGACTAAATACATCACTTATTTAATCAACCTAACAAGTAGTGACCGAAGCGTGTATAATGTGGCATATTGACTTGGTGTTGGTGTTGATGAGGCTGTCAATGGGGGCTGAACCAAAGTTTTTCGGGCGCTGGAGATCACATAACAAGTCGGCGAGAACAAACAAAAAAACAGATAATGAAATTGGTCGTATGTTTTGTCTTAACTTGAAAGGAACCACATAATAAAAGACAGGGAATGCATAGAGAGACTAACCCAGGATTGGGAAGTGATTTTGTATCATTCATTTTAAACAAGTATATTATACATTAAAGGTCTACTAATTTTACATACTTTCGATTTTATTAAAAAAAATGTTTAGCTTAGATAAAATTACTTTAGAAAAAATTATTATTTTGAAAATTCGTTCAAAATAATTATTAATTACTATTTCTTTTTCTCTTCAAAAAGACTTGATTTTTGGGTTATACCAAAGTGAATGATTTTTTATTTTTTTTTATGGATTGAATATACAATAAATATTTTTTTATTAAGATTGTAAAATGTATTTTTATGAAAAATAATAAAGGATTACAATTTTTTATGGTAATCAAACCATATTAATTAGATATTTAAACTTCCCTGGTCGCAACTAAACATATGAAGCTAAACATATGAACAACTAAATTGTGGTTAGTTCATTGGTAGGCAAAGGTTCTACATCTTTTATGAATCAGATGAGTTACAATGAGTTTAACTTATGACTAGTTTTTCTTTTCTAAGTCAGGGGCAAGAACAAGCATCAAAGGGAAGCGACGACATCCCAACTAGGTTGGCACCTCGAGGAACCCCCATCCTATGCCGCCAAACTCAATGAATTTTATTAAAAAAAAGGGAAAAAAAATATGCAAGAGGGAGACTAGGCCAAAACCCTCAAAATAAGAAGCAATAAATAAAAATAAACGGAAACAGATAAAAACAACCGCCTAAGGAAACCTGTAATTAGGCATTCCACAACGGACCCTAAAGTAGTCAGCCTGCAAAGCCTGAGGCAACACCGAGAACCAAATTGTGCCCTGAAGTGAATGACCCATATTAGCTAACAAATCGGCGCAACAATTACCTTCCTTGAAAATATGTGAAGAATACCAGGTAGAAACTTGCGCAAAAGTAATTAAAGGTTCACCCAAAAAAATAACAGTAGGGTTATGAGACAAATAAAAAAAATTTAATGTAATTTTCGTGTCCGCATTACCAAAACCGCGAGCATTCCAATAAAAACCATTCATTGATCAGTTGGAGAAGGATCCCCCCTAGACCGGGTTCTATACGGCGGTTTCCCTGTCTAAAGTTGTTTTTTTACTCGTTCTTTCTGTTTCTTAGATAAAACCGGAGTGAAAGGCATCTCAGCATTTGCTCAACCCCAAACTTGCATCGTTAATTGTCCTCAAGGAACCAATTGAAAAATGAAAAATAACAGTAAAATAACACTTACTTCACCAATGGTCATGTCAAAAGTCCGTCTTCTTAGTTAGCAATTGATGAGCTAACTTGCTTGGTAACACATCCATTCCACAACTTCTCGCAACAGTATTGAAAATTTACAAGGTTGACACAGTCGACATGTAGAACTACTATATTACCAAAAGTTGAAAAATTTCTAAGCATCAATCAAAGTCAATATTATGTGCACACTTTTAAGGACTTTTTGGTTTATAATGGGGCTTAGGTTGTTGGTCTATATTGCTAGATAGTTACCAAGCTAGAGGGGGGTGAATAGCTTTTTGAAAAACTTTTTGGAGATTTGATAAAAATGGATTTTAATGAAATTGACTATTGGAAATTTGCTTGAACAATCACAAACAATGAATCAATAAGAATCAAATATATGTGGAACAAGATTTTATCTTAGAATTGATAGATTCACGGTACAAGTCTTTTTACACAATCAATTGTTAATAATCCTAGAACAAGATACAAAACAATACACAATTTCAAACCAAACCTATATGACAATAAACCTAATTATCAATTGAAAACACAATACACATGAATTTGATTAATTGAATTGATATAGCAATTAATTGATCCAAGTAAAATTGTTTTAACCTAAATCAAATGGATTTAGATTATTCTTTTGAGAAAACACTACTTAGATCAAAACTAGCAATTCACTAAACAATTAATCAAATAATCAAGTGCAATATTAAAAGTAGAGAGAGAGAACACCGATGTTTATAGTAGTTCACCCTTGTTCGTCGTCAGTGAGGGCTACCTCTACTCTACTTGATGAAGTACGCCTTCACCAAGGTCATTCACTATGTATGAGAAGTTGATTACAATGTTTACAAGAGTTCCTTCAAATTAAAGCCCTAATTCTTCAACTCCTATGTAAAACAAACTCCCCCAAAATTTAAGTACCCCTTGAATTTGGTGCTCCTTGAATCTTCGGATCCTTGAATTACCCGTGCACTCCTTCGATCTCTTCACTCGAGTCTTCAATGCTATGTCCGGTAAACGAACCCCCTTCGACTTCAAGAACGGTTAGAAAGACCCGCAAGTCCTTTAGAGGTGGAATGAGATTATTCACTTCCTTTGAAGCCTTGATTAAGCCCAACCAATCTTCTTGAGAGAACCCACTTACAATCCCTACTAGCACCCTACAGAATCTACACACTCAAAGACAAAGTGATTCTAAGAAAAAGTGTTTAATCTTGAAGAATGTGTGAGCAATGAGTTTTTTAGACCTAGAGAGAATAGATGCAAATGATTCAATACTTTGGGTGTTATGAGGTAGTGAGTATATATAAAAAAGGGTGGCAAGAGCAAGATTTTGACCAAAAACAACATTTTGAATCAATTCAATTAATGTCTGAATCGATTCAGACAGTTAAGAGACAAGGTAGATTAGTTTATGAAGATTGAATAGATTCAGACAGGATTTGAATAGATTCAAAAATCCCAGGATGAAGATTGATACGCATCAGACAAAATTTGAATAGATTCAAAAATCCCCAGAAGAAGATTGAATCGATTCAAATTAATTTCAATCTATCCAAGCAGAGTCAGAGAAGAATTTGAATTGATTCAAATAAATCTGAATCTATTCACTGTGATGCTAGTCATAAAAATTTGAATAGATTCAACCAAAGTTAGAGAGGTGATTGAATAGATTCAAAATAATTTGAATCTATTCACTAATTAGCTAGTCATGAAAATTTGAATAGATTCAACCAAAGTCAGAGAGGTTTGTGAATCGATTCAAATTAATTTGAATCGATTCAATCATCACAAAGAAGGATACTAACACACAAAAATGAAGTTTTCTAAACAAGACACCGCACAAGACATCAAGGGAATACAAGACACAATGAGACAAGGTTTGACTCGATTCAAAAAGAGTGACACAAGGAAAATGAACAAAAGGAATACTAGATATGAATCAATGAATCGTGAATCGAATCAAGCAATTTATGACAACATACGAGACATTAAAGATTCACATGACACTATGAGATATGACACACAAGACATCAAAGAATCACATGACACTATGAGACATGATTTGATAGGGTGCTTTAACAAGTTTCTAAGCTAAAGCTAATCAACACAAAAGAACATTATCAAATAAACCTTGCTATCTTAGACATCATCAAAACATAAACTAAGGCAATAAGCAATATTATCTTCATTCTCCCCCTTTTTGATGATGTGGGTGACGAGTCAATAAGTTAGTGTTTTTAATATATTATTTGAGTCTATTTTATTTAGATTTGATTTCGTTTTATTTAATATTATTTCCTTTTAAGAATTATTTTACTTCAATTGCAAGTTATTATATTTCAGGAACAAATATCTAAAGATTTAGTCTTGGAGCAAAAGAAAGAGGATTAGGTGCTGATTCGGGATGAAAATACGAAATATGGGACAAAAATATGTCACTCCCCAAGTCAGAGACTTGGCACGGCCCGTGCCACCAGCAGCACGGCCGTGCCAACCTTCAGGATGCTCTTTTGCTGCTTCTGCTTCCCGGACAAGCTACCTATTAGTTTACTTCTGACCTAAAAGCCCGTGGTTTCTTGTGGAACATTCTATTGTTATATTTCTTAGGGCTTAATTCATTGTAAACTATAAATAGAGTAGCTAGCTATCACAACAATTCATCTTTTGTTCTTGGAATTCAATAAGTGACAATTGTCTTTCTTAATAAAAGTTCTTCTTTACTTTCTTGTTATTTATTTTATTTTATGTTCTTCTTCTTCTCTTCTATGTCTACGATGATCATGAGTGAGTAGACTCTTCTTGTCTTGGGATTGTTGGATAAGTCTAATGACGTAATCCGAATCAAACCAAGCCATAAACCCTAATTTTATATAAATCTACTTTCTAATCTAATTCACCATTTTTATAATAAATTAACAAATGCCAAACTCATAAAGCGACGGCCGAGGGTTAGTATTTGTTAATTCATCATCTCAAATATCAATTCATAAAGCGACAGCCGAGCTTTGATATTGGAACAAGTGAATTTAGACAAGGGTTGTGAAACATGAGAATAGTCTAGAAAACCTTGAGACATATAAAATTTCGTTCTTCAAGGATTCTAAAAGCAATCAACCATGAGAATAAGCGTGGTTGGTAGAGGAACACACTCACTGCACTTCGAAAGAAGCTTTGATACGCTAAAGAGAAACTTGTCTTTAGAAAGTAGGTCCAATATAAAGTTATGGTTTCGGGTTTGTTTGTGAAGGATTTGTTATTATGATGTGTTGGAACAAAGGGTGTTTCGCAAAATCACCTCTTGAGTTTTGATGATAACAAGGTATTAAAAATTATCAATTGGATATGCTAAACATTTGTTCAAGTGTACAGGATCAATAATCAAAGTACTATTCATAAAGATTATGATTGAACAAGTCAAAGAGCAAAAGGAAGTTTTTTGAAGCTTAGTGCATATGAAGAAATGCGTCTGAAGAAACGAGTCTGAAGAAAGCGCTCCTGAAGACACGTCATCAGAAGCAAGGTTATCAGAAGCATCTCATCAGAAGCCATTTCACCAGAGTTGACAAAGTACGGTGTACGAAGTGTACGACCACTAACTCTGTGCATGCCTCTGCAACCACCATCTCTGCAACTTGTCTCTACATCAAGACAAGTATAACAGTAATGTTAGCAGATGTTGTTCCTTTGGAAGTGGAATGGATTTGAAATTAGTTCTTCATAGGACAATTATCAAATCAGGCAAAAGATCAATGGTGAAGAATCAAAGCTTCAAGCAAGACAAGTTGATGTAACGGCTAATTCTCAACGTCTCTCAAATCCTCTATAAATAGGGATAAAGACTTGGAGAACATACACACAAAAAAGACTACAACAAAAAGGCCAATACTGTATGCAAAACGTCGCAAACTTAAACATCAACAACTTAGAGAATTCTTACAATAGTTCATATCTTAGAATTCTCAAGTGTCTAGAAAAACAGAGTCTGTTCTGTTCGTATTGTTTTGTGAATACCTCTGATTGTATATCAAGTATTCAAAACCTTATTCAATTATTTGTAATTGTTAAGAGAAGTCTCTTTCAGTTGTGATTGAGCAAAGGAAGTCTCTTGGAGTTGTCCTTGAGCATAGAAGTCTCTTTCTTGTGTGATTGAGCATAGGAGTCTCTTGGAGTTGTCCTTGAGCATTGAGAAGTCTCTTTCTTGTGTGATTGAGCAACTTGTAATCCGACAGTACATTTTAGTGGAACTCTCCTTGGAAGTGCAAGGGGGACAGGACTACTTCCGGTTTGGGGAAGGAACCTGTATAATTGCTTGTGTTCTTTCTTTCTCTGTTCTCTTACTCTATATCCGCTGCACTAAGACTCTGAACTCAAGTCAGACTCTGAACTACTTCAGACTCTAAATCTGGGAACAGTTCTTCAGAACGTTAGAAAGAAAAGTTTTTGAAAACACAATTCAACCCCCCTTTCTTGTGGTTTTTCTCACCTTCAGTTGGCATCAGAGCTTCTGGCTCTGTAATTAGCACTTAACCGTGTTACAGCGAAAGATCTTAGAAAAACATGTTTGGGGAAGAAGCTTCTGGCTCTGGCTCTGGTTCTGGTGGTGGAGCTGTTATTCCATATGATTACAGCAGCATCAACACCAACAAAAATGACAGAAATGCAAATCGCAACAAACCTCCCATGTTTAATGGTGACCCAGAAATGTTCTCTTGGTGGAAGACCAAGATGTATAGTCACATCATGGGAATGAATGATGAGTTGTGGGACATTCTTGAAGATGGTGTTGGAAGCTGGATGAAGAAGGCGCTGCTCTTGATAGGAAAACTCACACTGTTGAACAAAAAAAGCTTTATAAGAAACATCACACGATCAGAGGCATTCTGGTGGCTGCCTTGCCTCATAAAGAGTACTTAAAGATGAGTGACAAATCTACAGCAAAGGCTATGTTCACCTCATTGTGCTCACTTTATGAGGGCAACAAGAAAGTCAGAGAGGCTAAGGCTACCATGCTTGTTCATCAGTATGAATTGTTCAGAATGAAGGAGGATGAAAGTATTGAGACAATGTACTCAAGGTTTCAGACTCTTGTTTCTGGACTTCAGATTCTGAAGAAAAGCTACGTAGCGTCTGATCATGTGAACAAGATTCTAAGAAGCTTACCTGCTAAGTGGAGGCCAAAGGTGACAGCTATTGAAGAAGCTAAAGATCTAAATACTCTAAGTGTTGAAGATCTTATAAGCTCTTTAAAGTGTCATGAGATTGGTCTTAATGAGCATGAACCTATCAAGAAGCCCAAGTCTATTGCTCTAAAGTCAAGAGGGAAGTCATCTAAGGCTCTGAAGGCATTGGAGTCTGAAGAAGAATCTACATCTGAAGATTTTGATGAAGACCCTGAAATTGTTCAGAAGATGGCTATGCTCTCCAACAGACTACAATACCTTGCTAAGAAGAACAAGAGGTTCTTGAGCAGAAGCAGTAGTCACAAGAGCTCTAGAAAAGAAGAGAAAGGTTGCTTCAACTGCAAGAAAACTGGACACTTCATTGCTGAATGTCCAGACCTGCAGAAAGACAAATCCAAAGACAAATCTAAGAAGCCAATCTTCAAATCCAACAAATTCAAGAAGCAAATCAAGAAGAGCTTGATGGCAACTTGGGAAGATGTGGACAATGAGTCTGAATCTGATGAGGAAGATGCTGAAGATAAAGCAAAAATAGCCATGGCTTTGGTGGCTACTGAAGAAAATGAAAATGAATCATCTGATGTTGAATCCTGTGCAGACTCTGAAAGTGAAACTGAGGTATATTCTAAACTCACCAGATCTGAATTAGTTGATTCTATCAAAGAACTTCTTGGTCTCTATGAAAACCAATCATCCGAGTTGAAGAAAGTTAAGCAACAATACATTAAGTTGCTGAGATTTTGTGATTCAATGAAGAATGAGTTGGATATTTTACAATACGAATACAACAATTTGAAAATAGTGACTGAGAAGGGTGTTCATAAACCCATGTCTGAGCATGATGTTGCTCTTCAAGAGTTTATTACCACAGGAATTGATAGAACCAAAGTTGCTTCTATGATTTATAGCATCAATCAGAACAACAAAAAGGGAATTGGCTTCACAGG
>Ga0228710_1008867_pt1 | contig 14242 bp, 10 predicted proteins | sample MedpolnodulmetaG_FD_177995 | JGI IMG/M metagenome (GOLD analysis project Ga0228710, IMG submission 177995) | Root nodule microbial communities from Medicago polymorpha collected in Santa Monica, California, United States - pink nodules | ecosystem: Host-associated > Plants > Roots > Nodule...
ATTAATTAAGATGTAGGTGCCGTGTCTCTTGCGATCCACGCAAGGTTGGGATCTCGAGAGGTTCTCGCCAGGAGAGCGGGATAAGCTCCGCAAGGGGGGCCCGCACGTCACTGAGGGAGTCCGATGTGCCTTAGCTAGGATCTCATCGGTCATGTATGGGATTGTACTCGGGGTTACTCCACCCGATACACTCCGTAAAACGAACTAAGATAATTATATGTCACACCCTTATATGATTTGCTTATGATATGATATGACTATGTATGATTAGGATATCTTGTTAGATACCTACAGGATATGTGAATAGAGAAAGCTATGAAATTATACCGTTGACGACCTTAGGTCTTCCCCGATCGTCCGGTTTAGGATTGTGTCACGAATATGCTTTGTTAGGCCTCGATGCGTTTAGCGTCTCTTGGCGTAGCGGTCTCAGGTTCCCTTGACCGCCGTGACATATATAACATAAGTCAAGACCTTATGACAAGTTAAGAAGGAACCTATGACGGACTCTAGTATGCACGACCGTCTAGGCAAACAAGCCCACACACGTATAATCAACCGTCAGGTTGTAATGTAGACACAGGGTGACCATAGGCTTTCCCCCGCGGTTACCTATAGCTTAGGATTTAGGTAGAACTCACTGAGGCATTATGTCTCATCCCACTCCTTCTTTGTTCAGGTTCGCAGGTTGTTCGAGGCAAGGGTAAGGAGAAGGCTTTGGACTGATCGTGCTTATGGATCCACGCTTGTGTTGTCTAACTTTTATTATGTTATTATAGCTATATGTATCGTGATGAGACTTGTTGTACTCGTTTCATTAGACTGATCATGCTTAAATAATGTAATATATGACTCTTGTATCTGAATCCCGACTTATGTCGTTTTCTGTATTGTATGATTAATGTATCCAGTATCAGTTTTAACGAACGTATTAAGTATTCTAGACACTTTTAATACGGGCGTTACAGGACGAAAGGGGCCAAAATTGCAATTTTTTTATAGGGGGCCAAAATCGCAACATTTCGAAACTTAGGGGGAAAAAAGTGCAGTTTAGCCATGAAAATATGATGTGGATGTCCATTGTCCCTAGACCTTCTATATCCCTTAACTACTATGACTAAATGACTTTATTTATTCCTATTGATATTTAGTCTCATAGTTCTTCATGTAATTGTAAGTTACAATTTTTGTATCCTATAAATAAGGCCTTCATTTCCATGTAAAGAACACACTTGTGAAGTAATACAATACTCTCCTATATTCTCTCTTTGTTTCTTTCTCTCTATTCTTATATATTTTATAATATCTTGCAATGCTAACAATCAATTTCATAACACGTTATTAGCACGATGCTCTGACCAATTGAGATTCAATTTTTTTGGAGCATATAGTTTTGTTTGAAAGAAGGACTTAGATGGCATATAACTTGGCAACACTGAGACTGGCTGGAAATTTGGAAAGGAACATTCTTATGGTAAGTCTTTTGAAACATTTTCTTTCTTTGGTTATATAATTATAATATGAACATTTAGATGACTACAAGATTACGAAGGTTTTAATCTCATTCATAGCTATATATATAATTTTTGTTTTGCGTATCAATTTTGTTGAAAAAGTCATTTGACATGTATAATTATCATATCTTTCTTTGTTTATTCTTGTTAAATTCCAGAAGAATTTAACACTGAAGCTTTCCCGAAGAATTGCTCAAACAATAAAGATCTTTGCATCTTGAAGGATTGTTCAAATAACTATTTTTCTTTATCTTGTTAACAAAAAGTATTATTATTATTTTACTACTGAGACAAACATGTCCTTTTGATTTCATCCGTTGTTAGACTTTTAATGTATTAAAACCATGAGATATACGGTTACCGATAGACTTATTGTTGGTAGTTATGCCTAAAAACAAAAAGCATATGATCTATTAGCACGTAATTTTATTCCTATATTTATGTTTTGGATCATTGTATTTGCCAATCAATTCTGGTTGTTAAGTTGTCTCACAAGTTTTTCTCATAAACATATAATTTCCTCAACTTTTATTTTTATTATTTAACTAATATACTTTTATATGACTCTTGAATTTCTTAAGTGTTAAAAACGTCCAAAGATTAAATTATCTTATTTTTCTTGGTGAAAGTCATTCAAATGAGATTACTCACGTGACTCTAATTAGAAAGGAGCAATTACAGTCGCTTCAAAGAATAAATTAAAGGTTAGCTAATATTCAGAATTCCAGAGGGATTGTATAAAGAATGAATTTTTCTTGATCATTATGAATATCATGTGTAATATAGTTCATGAAAAACTAATTTTCTTTTAACATTAAAGAATCCTTGAAGGATCGCTCAAACAAAGATTTTTCTTTATCATTGTTTATGAAGATTTGAGATATCATTCCTGAAGAACTAAAATTTAATATTAAAGCATCCTTGAAGGATTGCTCAAACAATGAATAATTTTTTATATTTTTTATCATTGTTTATGAAGATTTGAGATATGGTTCTAGAAGAACTGATAATTTAACATCAAGTATTCGTGAAAGATTGCAAAATAAAAATATTGTGATTTTCCTTTGTCACTGTCGATAGAGGTTTGTGATTGAGTTCTTGAAGAACTAGATCTTTGTTCACAATTGAAATATGTAAGATCTATTTGATCTTAGTATAAGTTCTACCGAAATTAATTATACCTCTTGAATGTGCTCCTGAAGTAGCTAAATTGAGAAAAATTGAGAAAATAATAACAAGAATGTTTTGAAATATCAATCATATTTATGATTGAACAAAAGAGTAATTATTGATTGTAATGATGAAACCTCCCATGATAAATTTTATTTCTAGATCGGATGATCCATACTATTTGTTTCGTATAGTCGATGATGTGTTTATGGTAAATGATATGGTAGAAATTTCCATTCATCTAGACTTTAAACATGTGAAGATGATCTTTTATTATTGATGAGTTTTCACAAGACATATAAATTATAGGTAATGTCATCTCTTTACATACTTGATACTTAAAATTTGTGCTCCACATATTATTATTATTTTGGTAAAATGCTCTACATAATTGTTTTTCTAATGAAATTGTAATTATTATGGCTATGAATGTGATGTTAGTACTTCTTTTGAAAATATTAAGTTTACGAATAATATTATTTTGAATTAGGAACCTTGTTAGTTGACAGAAGAACTATAAATGAATCTTGTATTATTAATTCTTTCTAAAAGGCATGTCTATGATATTTTGAGGTCTCAACTTGACCTCACCAAGGAACGCAATAATTTTATGTATATTTTATTGGATATTGTTTCTAAATGAAAGATTTCTTATGCAAAAGACATATGTTTATATGAGTGATACAAAGAAAACAATTTTATCATTACATTTGATGGTAAAAAATAAATAAATAAAATATTGAAGGCTCCAGAAGAGCAAATATATATTGCTATATAGAGTAATAGAATTACACATTTAGAATGCATTATATGATATCCAGAAGAACATTATATGAAACTAATTTCATAGAAATTTATTAAGTTTCAAGGATATCATATTGTAAAGAAAAAAAAAAGGTTAAATATCTCCATATTACGAGATATACGCTGGAGAAAATAAGTGTAGTGAAAAAAAATCATATTTGTACTACACTTATACTAGTGCAATGGAAGCAAATATATTATTGTAATCTTGAAGTTTACATACTATATTATTAGTGCAATGGAAGCACGTATTATTGTAAACCAGAAGTTTACAAGTTATATTAAATGTATTGTTGGCAAGACCGGTTGGGTTATCCCGGATCTATTATGATGCAGAAACTAGTTGGAAAAAAAATGGATATATATTGAAGAGTCAGAAGATTCTTCAATCTAGTAACTATTGTGTGTTTCTAGTTCCCAAAGAAAGTTGACAATTTAAAAGAATGATCACATGTATATTCACAACCAGAAGTTTGTGAGATTATTATGTCAACAATTTGACCAAGAGTTTATTTTCTGAGCTTTTCAGAAAGCATTCGATAAGTATCATTCGTCAATTGAAATTGACATTAAACAGTTAGTAGCATATGCTCATAAAAATGCACTTGAAGATCCATTCTTTAGACGTATAAAGTTAAATTTATGATTTATACCTATGTGACCATTCCGTATAGACTCTAGTTTTGTTATGAGACCATGTCTTATAAACTCTACTTTGGGAATCAATAATTTTGTATATTGAGATATTGATTTGCATCAAGCCAACAAATTACTATATATAAGTCTTCCCCTTAATCTATCATTGGTTTTAGGTTAACAAGTGGATTTTGGATGTGTTGTGTATATCACAATTGCTCCAATCTAAGATGAATCTTGAAAGAATATTGGGAAAATATATTTGATATGAATCTCCATCTATCATTAATTGTGTTGAGCTAACTCAAGCCAGTAAGCTGATTATCAATTGATGGATTAGTTTTCCCAATATTAGGGGGAGATAATAAGCATCTAAAAAATGTGTACCTGAAGTTCAAATAAATTATTTGAAAGGAAATATTATTGTCTCATCTTGATCCTCAAGATATAGCTCATTTGCAAAGTTAAACAAATAAAATATCAGCTGTTAATGCTCCAAATGAAATAGATGTTCTTGTCGGATAATCTAATATGCAAATGAGTCTCAATCGTGCCTGAAGCATGATAGATCAATCGGTTCCAAATATGAAAATCCTTGAAGAAGAAAAGGAGCTTAAAGAAAATATAACACAAACAAGGATACAAAAACTCTAAAAGATTTTTATGACATAATTGATTTTTTCAGTTCTAGAAGAACTGAACAGGTACCTGAAACGTATGAAATATTAATAAATTATGTTATGAATGAAAGATCTCAATGGAATGAGATGGAACCGAAATGAAGTCAACGTCGACATGTTTTTGGATATAAGTAATAATGAGGATCATGAATTCAAGTCTATTAAAAATTATAGAAAAGGAAAATACATGCAGATGGAAAAGAGACAGTTCCAGTGAAATCAAACTCTTTGGACCTGTAGTCCGCACACTCGAAGATGTCAAGTTAAATGGATATATATGATTTTTTTTCCACGAAAATGAAACTAGAATGGTAAAATACATATATATAGAGTTTGATATGTTCACCTGAAGTGAATTGGTCAATGTCTACCATTTATTTTTAAGAGACATATATTCTTTAGACACATATTCACCTGAAAGGAAATCAAGAACTTTTTCGTACTTGATTAAGTTTAGTAGCACATGAAAGACTCAAACTATATAAAAGATGTGCTACAATATATTTGTATGGCTCACTTGATAGTGATATATGAAACTCTCTGAAGGATTTCATTTGCATAATACATACTATCAAAATTATTGAAAAGATGACATCATTTATACATTTTAAGGATTTGGAAATGAATTTGTTATAATTGATTTTATGATAATGGTATAAAATATTATTAGAAATCCTGAAAATATTCTAAAATTTGTTATTATATAAATGTTGATATGGAAAAATCTAATTGATTATGTAATAGAATGATTGTGATGTCACTTGATGTGAGTAAAGATCATGTACTCAAGAAAATTATGAACAACTTGAATTGGTCAAGTGAGGACACTAATGTATTTTGCTTATTATTTATTTCTATTGATATTTAGTCTCATGACTCTTCATGTAATTGTAAGTTACAATTTTTGTATCCTATAAATAGGACGTACATTGCCATGTAAAGAACACACTTGTGAAGTAATACAATACTCTCTTATGTTCTCTCTTTGTTTCTTTCTCTCTATTCTTATATATTTTATAATATCTTGCAATGTTAAGGATCAACTTCATAACCCTCATATTATTTTTCAAACACACCATATATCGCATTAGGGATTTTCTCAAATGTAGAAAACAATATTGTTTTTATTCAAGAGTATGAACATTTATTTTTATTACAAAGTATGAACACATTTATAGCAAAATATGAACACATTTATAGTCAAGGATATATTGCAAAGTATGAACACATTTATTGCAAAATATGAAAAGTTTTTTTATTTTTTATTTATAAATCAACAAGGTATGTAACGACCCGATTTTTAGGATGTTATTTATTTAATTGTTTTATTATTTATTTAATTGTTTGATGTGTTTGAATTGTTGGGTTAATTGAATTTTATTAGAGATAGAGAAATTAAGGGTATTTTCGTAATTTTTGGAGTGAAGAGCATTTTAGTAATTTAGAAGTGGAGAAATATTTATTAAGGTTAGTTGTAACTTTGTGAAATTATCAGAATAGAGATAAATGGTAAAAGAGGATATTAAGTAAATTAGAATGAGTAGTGTTATTTTAATAATAAAAATAATGACTAAGCCCAATTGGAATAAGTGAACTAAGCCCAATTGGTGAGAGTATATAAGACTAGTATTGGTCGCAAATTAGGGTTGTGAAATCATTTGTAAAGTTTACAAAATAGAGGCTAGAGAGAGAATAGAGAAAGGAATAGAAGAAAGATGAGCTAAAGGGGAGGAAAAAAGGAAAAGCTTGGGAGAACCAAAGCAGAGGGGAAGATTGGAGCTTAAAAGACTTATCTTGTGGATTTAGAGGTAAGGGGTAAGAGGTTATGTTCTTCATATTGGTTTATGAACAGTTGTAGGGTTTAAGATTAATTATGTTCTTAATGTTTTCATGAGTTTATTGTGAAATTGAGTTAATTTCGTACTCAATTGATGATGGTTGTTTTGAATCTGACAAAAGTGTCAAAAAATTATTGTTGTTGCATGAGAAACTATGGTTGATGTTAATAAGTTGATATACTTGAGTTTTTAGCTTAATTTCATTGAATTCATGAAGTTGTTGATGAATGATGTTGAAACTATGTTTAATCTTCTTGCTGTGTTATTGGGTAAGTGAAAGTAGTGAAATTATGTTGATAGATTATGTCTAAGTCATGTTTGGTTGTTTTAAGTTGTTATTGTTGAGGTTTTGTTGAATTAAGTGAAAACTATGATTAATTGGAATATAAGATTTTTTGTGTTATTGTGAAATAAGCCAAAATGGTGAGTTTGAGACTTGGGAAATGATTTTAAACACTTTGGATGTATGGGGTTTTAAATAAACACTTTTGGGGTGATTTTGAAGGTAATCCGAGGCCGAAAACATCGTTTCAGAGCTTTTTGCAGCACTGGCGCTGCAACTGGTGCGCTAGGCACTCAGTTACAGAGAGCCATCACTTGAGCTGGTCAATCTTGGTGCCAGGTGCCCTGCTTTGAGCAAGGAATTCCTTACTTTGTGTTCAGGTGCTTGGGGGATGTTGTGACTAGTTCATATGCGTTCCTTTGATGATGTTAACTTGATGTTTTGATGAGTTAATGAATGATATCCAATGCTTGCTTGAGAATGAATTAATTATGTTGATTTTGAGACAGAATTGAATGAAACTTGAAACATGAAAATGGCCTAAACTGAAGTAGAGTTTTTCTAAGTTAAATGATGTTGTTAAGCTTGCACTACTGTGATTATAAACATAGAGATATCATGTAAGGATTTGTGTGAACATGTAACTTGGTTTTGAGGAAATATGTGAAAATAGACGAACTTTGGAAAATAGACAGACTTTGTGAAATGATGAACTATGCCATGTTGATTTGTAATTGGTTATATGATAATGATTAGGTGATGGATATTGGTTGAATTGATTATTGATATGCGAAGAATGTGTTGATTAACTAAGTGTAAGTGGATATGTGGATATTTCTTTTGTTGAAAAAACCATGATACAGTATATACATGGAAGTTGAACATTCAAGTGTTGTAACACTACAAATTTGGCTTTTTTGTCTTTCCTTTCCTTGGATTTATGAAAACCTTTTTCTATCTTTTGTTTTGAGTATAATTTGGTAAATCTAAGTACTAAACTGTTCTTTTCTTTCTTCATATTAATTAATATTTTTTCAAATTATTGAACACCATTAAGGAGTGTGAGAAATTGATTACTTTTACTTGAAGGCTGGAAATTTTTTGATGTATTTTATAATCTTATCCTTGCTTAGATCAATTGGGTGAATACGTATGAATAAATCTTTATTATAGACCACATGCATCATTTAATGAATAAATCTAAAACGTTGATTTTTATTTATAATAATGACCGTATAATATATAAACATTTAATTTGTAAATAGAAAAGTATGTTTAGTTGAATTGTTAAAGGTGGATGTTAGAATGTTAATCGTAAATATTACGTCGAATTTCTCAAATAATATTATGCATAAATTTTGAAATATTTTAATTTTAATTTAAAGAGAATTATTCTCGTGCGATGCACGGGTATACAGATTAGTATTATTTTATCATTAAGGCATATCATTGCTCAACACTACAACCACTGCTCTCACCCAATTACCCTATGTATTAACAACACCGTGTTTTTTCTTACGTCAATAACATTACTTTAAAAAATCTGTGACATAGCAAATGGGCTCATAAAGTTACTGAGGCATATAGGTAAATGCTAAAATTATGAAATTCATGTCAATATATGCCTTGACATGAATACTTTGGTTTTGATGATTAACAGAAAAAGTCCTAGAAGAAAAAAGAAGCAAAAAGCGGAAAAGAAACTCAAGCTATCAAGTCTTGGGTTTTGTTTTTATTATTTATATTAGGACTTTTATGTAAGTAGTAGAAAAAGCTCTCATGAAAATAAATCACACACTCACAAGGATTTTCATATAAAAGTGATTTTGCATAAAAACAATTTTTCATATAAATCCATAATTTATTATGGAAATTGCATAATTATTTTTTAACATAAAAATAACTTTAGCATGCACTTGATTTGATCTCTATTTTTGGAATATGGCTGCAATGATGCATGCCTTTATGACTACATGTTTGACCGTGTTTTAATTGAGCTAAATTGTTTTTCATATCTTTGAACAATTATAATGCATTGGCAATAAATCTTTTTTCATACCATTGCAAACATTTTTGTTATGGCCTAATGGATTTAAATGAGTCACCCTATTATTCATTGATAAGCAACAGATAGTTTTCTATGTCAATTGGCAACGACTCTTTTTCTTTTAATTTGCAGATCGACCAACAATGAATAAATGTGTGCAACGGCTATGATATCTTAATTGCATTTCATTTTCATTTGGACTATAAATATAAGTATTTGGTAGCTCATTTAAAATGACACATATTAACTAAGTTGTTCGGACTTTAGTGGCAAGGAGCTCCTTCGAAGGACGTACATGGGGAATACCTGGTTCGATTCCTAGGGGGAACAACGCTTGGCCAGTGCGCATGCCTCTACGCACGAGCCGGATTAGTCGTCCCCCTTTGGTGGGTCGGAAACCGGTGCGAAAGCAAAAAAAAAAAAGACACGTATTTGCACTTAATCATTGTCAAAAAGATTTTTCATCACTCTCATTATTTTTACACTTGTTAATTTATTATCTTGAGAGCTCTTTTATACTACATAGTTTATCTTATGCTTCAATTTGTTATATCTACACATTTGGTGTATTATTTAATTGTTGTAACTCTTATTTGTATTGGGTGCGATACTAAGGTTTCAAGAGAGGTGATATCTCTTAGGTTTAGAGACTCTTTTACAAATGATTGTTTTGTTTGGCGAGTGCTCGTTGTTTGTAAAGGTTACCAACTTATCCTAATTAAAAGCTTGAGCAGTGAAAATCTCAAGGGCCTTGTTGTTTTAGGCCGAACTAGTATAAACTTCTTGTGTCTTTTCTCTCATCCCTTTATCTCTTTTACTTCATTTGCCATTTATTTACGTTAACATATCTAGTTTTCATCTTTGTTAAAAACAATTATAAGCACTTTATTTCTTTTGGTTAAAATCTTTTTTAAGTGCTTATTTAAATCGTTTTTTAAAGATCAATTTTTGAAGCTAACTGACTGAGAGTAATTTATAAAACAGAATAGTCATCTTCACAATATCACAAAACACTGCACAAGTAATATTAAAGTACAAAACTTTCCAGTAATATACTATTACTCCCTCCATTTCTTTTCTTTTGATGTTTTAGCTCTTGACACAAGTTTTAAGGAGTAATTAAAGTATATAAATATTTGTGTGTTTTTGACTAAAATGTCCTTATTTATCATTAAATTCACATGTGATAAACCAAAAGTCACAATTACTTTAATAGTTTATGGTGTTTTTCAACAAGGGTAAACCTGAGAAAACAATAATAAATTTACTAAAACATCAAAAGTTTTGGAATATAGTTGAAGTTCTAAAACATCAAAAGAAAAGAAATGGAGGGAGTATATCTTAGCTTTCAAACCGAATTGGGTCCACTCAAAAATAAGTTTTCTAGCTCAAGTTATATCAAATTTAATCCAACTACATCATAATCTTCTTATGCAGAAAAATACTATAATTTCTGTCTTTCATTCATAATCTTCTATGTCACACAAATTAACCATTAACAACAACTTTCCAAAGAATTAAATCATCTCTAGCCTTTAAACAAATTTCCCACCAATTTAATTCTCAATCACAACCTGTGCACACCAACGCCCGTCACCAAAATATCAATTTTATTCCATTTACCCATTAACATGAATTTTTCATATGATTAATTATCATTAACACACCAACACCTTAATTTCATCTTATATATTTCAAATCACAACATCGCCATATTTCAAACACGTAATTAATATGAAAACATCACTACGAAAATCAAACATATAATTACAGTAACATGAAAGAACATGGATTTAGCGAAGATTCATCATAAGAATAAATAAAAACATATGAGGTTAAGGACTCCTCGCTACCCATATGAATATACTATCCTTAAATTGAATAAAACTCCCCCTTACCTCAATGTTTAGTAGCAACGGTGAATTCTATGATTGAATCTCTCCATAGCTTTCTCTCTATGCGTCCTTTACCTCCTTTTCTCCAAATTCCATAGTTTTATTTTGCTCGCTCAACTTTTTTTTTTTTTTGTAACCTTAATTTTCTAATAACCACAATTTGGATTTAACTTTCTCACATAATCTTTAGACAGACTTGCTATATGCACACCTAGTTGGTTACTATTCTATTTTATAACTACACATCCTTGTTGTTTACACCTCCCTATGTTCATATCACTAAAACACTACCAGGCTTACTATTTACACCCTTTTTCCACCCAGTTTTACTAATGCACCTATGTTTGCACTCTACTTTCTTATTCTCACCCAAAAACCACTATTTTCTTCCTAAATTTTCTTCATGCATAACCTACTACTTTTTCTTGTTGTTCACACTCTTTATATGAAGATATGATTCAGTTTAATTTACATTAGTAAAAATAAACATAACCTCTAGTTTACATAAAAAAACATTGTACAAAAAATTAAAATTATACAATCTTACCACTATATCAGACATGCTTCTGACCACGTGAAAATGGTGTTGATGAGCATAAACACGTCATGTGGGCCACTGGGATAGTCATCCATCGTTTGTGGCTCCACCTCCACCTCGTGCGGTTGGTCATCATCATTCACGTTCTTCAGCTCCACCTCCTCTTCCTCTTCCTTATGGTGTTGCTCAGGATAACGTTGGGGCTCGTTCACCTGAGATGGACTAGAGCTATTAGCACGGCGGCCCTTGTCCATTCTTCCTTTCGTTCTTTTCTCTATGTCCACTATCGCCTATCAAAAGTAGTCATGGTAGTTTTCTCGTTTCTAGCGCGGTCTCTACGATCCATATATGAAACATGCAATATCACATACACAATTAACAAAAATCCATCATCGCCTATCAAAAGTAGTCGTGGTAGTTCTCTCGTTTCTAGCGCGGTCTCTACGATCCATATCTGAAACATGCAATTAACAAAAATCCACAAAATTGTCAAAAAAAAAATTGATATAATTTGGATTATATAATCCAAACGAAGAACAATCTGGTTCAAATTATAAAATTTGAACAAGTTCAATAATTCAGAAAAAATTAATGTGACCCCAACATTTGATAAATCAAGGAAATGAAACCTTACCTTGTGTTTGTTGTTTGAAATTTTTTGAAATGTGATGCTTTTGAGCAAAAAAACGTTCAAGAATCACCCAATGTTAGATTTTCATATATTTTATGTGAGAGAGAGAGAGAGGTTTTAAGGCAGAACAAAAACTATTGAAATGAGGGAAAAGTTTTTTTTATTTCGATTCATACATATAGGAAGTGTTCGGATTATAGAATCTGAAACATAGTCCGAATTCTATAATCCGAGCAAATAGCGTTTTGGGAAAGAAAAAAAAATAAGACACATTAGAAAACATAGTGTGGAAAAAGTAATAACCTTTTATTGTTGCATTGTAGTCTCTTAGTATATAGCCCATAATTTATGGTTGCATTGCAGTAGTCTATTCATATTTAGCCCATAATCTATTGTTGCATAAAAATTGCTTTTCACACTTCACTCAATGCTAAGAAACACCATAAAATGATCAATTTAACCTCAAATTCCACAGTTAACTACTGATGGGGTTATATTAGTAATTTTTTAGTGTTTCATAGCAATCTTTGATGTGGAAACATCAATTTTCTTGTTGCATTTCACTATATTTGGATCCGCAAGCAACCCACCAAAAAGAATCTACCCTGTAGAATTTTTTCTCCATTTCCACTTTCTTGTTTGATTGTGTGCACCGTAGTAATAATCAAACCAATAATAAAAAAATTAATTTAGTTTTCATGCACTATTAGTATAAATGTTTTTTTTACATCTGTAAATACGTATTCAATCACATCTCACCGTATACTAAACAACAATCAAACATCATCTATTTAACCAGGATTGATTATAATGGATCAAACAACGATATGATGTTTTTATCATAGATTATACTTTTATCAAACTCATTAATATTTAGATATATCTCAATAATTTCGTTTATAGTTTTCTATGTCTTGTATTATCTAGTGGTTTTACTATAAACTTCATCAGATCTACTCTCGTTACTACAAAATCAACAAATATTTAATTTACGTGTTCAACAGAGTTTTCACCGTGTTTTCTATGATCAGTAGATCTCATCATAAATATATATTTTATGAATTAATGTTAAAACAATTAACGGTCAATGCATTGTAAATTAAGAAATGTCATGTAACAAAAAAAATAAAATTAAGAAATTTCATACATGAATTAGTTAGTACTAAAAAAAAGTCTTAAATAAATCATTGCACATTGACATTTCAGGAGTCACATGTTCTATGTGGACACTGATATTCCCAAATATGTTGGAAATGACATTATTCTGCAGCTCTTAATCTATATGAGAATAAACTTAACCACCCTATCATATTCATACCTATATGTCCAACTAGGAACCTCCAATCACGTGGCCACTAGATCTATTTCTGATTCCACCATTAGATAATCATTTGTATTATTATGCCCACTGACAAAAACTTTACTCAAAATTATATAGTTGGCTGCTGAGAATCTGTCATCAAAATGCCAAAATCTTCAGCCAATTGCAAATAATTTTTTTTAAACCCTTCTTCACATGATCCCATAAGCATAACAGCACATTGATTTAATTTATAAATGGGTATGTTTGAAGTATAAGCAGGTGTTATCACATGCGTTGTTTCATGCAAAAATGGATTCTTAATCTTGGGTTTATCAATGTAATTCGTGGATAAGGTTAGGGGTAATGTTTTCATCAGGATTTCCATGTTGATAGCTTCTTTGGCAGTTAAACTAGTGGCTTAAAAACATTCAACTAAATATAAATTTGTGAGTGGCTTACATTAGTAATTATTCATCCCCTCCGGTTTCAAATGTAAGAAATAAAAAAAAAATGCACACATATTAAGAAAGTGGATTGACCATATTTAAGTCATTATAAAAAGTGATGATTTTCTAATTTTACCCTTTCTTGGAGTAGTAAAGACATTAATGGTAAAGTGGGTTTAATGAGGATAAATTTGAAATTGTAGCATTTAATAGGTTCATTTTACTATACTTTTTCTTATATTTGAGACCACCAATTTTATTTTTTTGTTTCATACATTTGAGACCGGAGGGAGTACATATTAACCAATAATAACTTTCACTAATAATGACTAAGGCTTTGTTTGGGAGTTTGAAGGGGAAGGAAAGGAAAGGTTTTGACGGGTGCAAAATATGTGGAGAAATAGAGAAATCTTTCAAAAAAATTTAAAAGAGTAGTTTTTTAGAGAATGATAAATTA
>Ga0228710_1008868_pt1 | contig 14241 bp, 9 predicted proteins | sample MedpolnodulmetaG_FD_177995 | JGI IMG/M metagenome (GOLD analysis project Ga0228710, IMG submission 177995) | Root nodule microbial communities from Medicago polymorpha collected in Santa Monica, California, United States - pink nodules | ecosystem: Host-associated > Plants > Roots > Nodule...
TATATATATATATATATATATATATTTTGTAATTTGCTCCTTCTTTTATATTGTTATGCGTACGTGTGTGTGTATATATATATTGTTTTTGCATATATGCATAGGCTTTCCATGAATTGATTTGAAAGAAAAATTATTAAAATTCACAGGAAAACAATTTTTTGTTGAGAAATGAAGGAAGGATACCAGGGATATAATGGGACAATTCCTGAAATTGAAATCACAAACAAATCAAAGGAAAGGAGGCGTATGTGTCGTATAACCATGTAAAGGAAAAGAAATTTGACAAGTATTCAATACAACTATTTCTTATTTCAATTATTAATTGACTTATTTTTAACTTTTTTTTTAATGGCAAAATATATTATATATATAAGGGATTAAATCCCAAGTATTACACTAAAAACAGAAAATAAAAACACCAAAAAAAATCCCAAGAAAAACCACCAGCACCCCTCAAAACGTCGTATCCCTTAACAATAGCTACTCAAAGAACCAACACCACCAACAGTGGACAATTAAGCACCCAATAAAGATTTTGCATCAAGACGCTCAACTTCGACCACCACTCAAGTTCCAGCCTATCGGAGGAGACATCAGAACAGCCTAAAAGGACTTGAGTCACAAAACTTGCTCCCAACCTCGAATCAAAAGCGATCGGCCCACAAGACTCCGACACAAGTCAAAAAGGCACCCCTCAACTCACGAACCACCATAGTAGACACCTTAACTTGACCAAAACCTCGACCCACCAAGAACCCGATGCCAAAATCCAGAGACAGAGAAAAGGTGGAATAGTAGCACAAAGCGAACCAGCTCGAACACAAACTCAAAACAAGCCACCAAATCACCTTGCATCACCACCACCTAAATAGACCGGCGCACGCCCCAACCCCTGCCTAGACAACCACAAACCACCACGATCCTTACGACGACGAACGATCCGGGAGTTGCAAAGAAGGAGGATTAATCATGAAGGATCTACAGCCGCCGACAACTGAGCGGTCAGAAAGGCTTAAGGTGCAGCAAACAACTACTTCGTCAACACGAAGCATCTACACACCTAGCTCTTTCGAGCAATAACAGCCAAACAACCAAATCTAAATCCAAGAGCAGGAGGCCTCCAGTGGCTAGGCTCCGAAGGAACAAAACAGCAACACTGATAAAACACAGCCCCTTCAACTCATAGAAACCGACCCTGAGAAGAAAGTGACACACCAAAAGGTTGGGGGAGATCTAGAAAGCGTCAACCCTAAACCCTTGACGGAACACAATACCTAAAATGTAAACACAACAAAACAAACACAGACAAGACAGAAAGACAACTAAACACTGAACCACCAAGAGGCTGAGGGAGATCTAAACAACCTCGACCCTAGACCCTAGACAGAACACAACACCTAAATCACAAACACAACAAAGCAAACACAACCAAAACAAAATTGCAGAGCAATGAACCACCAAAAGGCTGAGGTAGACCTTAAATACCTCGTCCCTAGTCCCTTGACAGAACACAACTCTAACACACAACAACAACACAACAAACAAACAAACACAAGTCTAACACACCCAACCTTGTCTGGAACAACTAAACCGTCGCCAGAGATCCACAAAACAAACATCAACAAACATCCGGCAACCCAGCAAACAAAACAAAACACACAGTAAAGTGAACAATGACAAACAAACACAACGAAACAACAAAAACCAACGGAGGACGTCGAGCACCAACCTAACACGACAGCAACAACCTGAAACAAACAACCTCTCGACAACGGACCACTACCAACGTTCGGCACAAATAGCTACTAATCTTGCGAATCACCCCTTTGCGGACCTAAACAAACCGGGTCTGGAAAGGAGAAACATGTACCAGCGCTGAACAGTGACCGTCAGAAGGAGATTTGAACAAAGAAGCAGCCACCAGGGAAGGAAAGGTAGGATGGAACGAAATCCGGATTAGGGAAGAAAGTCCCTGGGTGGTGCAGCCAAAAGGGCTGAGCGTACCACCTCTCAAACAAGGCTACATCTTGGCTACTTTGGTTTGGAATTGGGTGAAGGGTTACTTATTTTTAACTTTAATCGAGGGAATCCATTTATTTATTGCTCCTTAACGAGTGCCCTGGGGCACCAGTTAGCAGCACCCATATAATAATAATCAAACTTTTGTAAAAAGAAAAAAATTAATGTTGTTAAGCATTTTTTCCTTCGTTGTTGATTTGATCATTAACCTATAATAAGCATTCTCCCTCGTTCTCATCCCTCACTGGTCCTCCAAGACTTAAATAATAATTTTTTTTTGCAGAACTTATCACTTTTCAGTGCAAATTGATATCTCCTATGACACCAAGTTGCACTAAAACTATGACAACAAGTTATTTTGGTCTTATTCTATTTGAATGGTAAAGAATTTAATATAAAAACTCAAATAAAACCCATAGAATGAGGCACACTTTGATATGCAAATACAAAGTTCGCCAATTTTATGTCACACAACCCATCAAAATCGATATACAAACATGTATGTTGGAAGTGTTTGCGGCATATTCGTAAATTAAAATGTATCAATATAATTTTTTTTAAAAGAAAATGTATCAATATACTTGTTTTTTAAATAAATAAATTAAACGTTATGAAAATAAAGAAATAAGAACAAGGATAGAGAAGCGGGAAGGAGGAGAGAGAGAGAAAAAAATATTTTATTATTACCTTATGATGTATAATTAAGTTAAATGTAAATTCTACTTATAGAGAAATACAATAACTTGACGAACAAACAATATAATATAAATAGTTTAATTTTAATAAATCCACTTGTATATTCATTACATTAATGATAAAGTCATTTATATATTAGGTAAAGTCCTTGAGAGTTGAGATATAGTATTAGGCAAAGTCATTGGGTAATGATTATCATTTATCGCCGCATGTAAACATCAAGTAAAGTCGTTCATAAACCAAGTAGTACCCAGCTTTTTTTCATTAAAAAAAATTAAGAAAAAGAAAGTTTTATAAAGATCAATTAAAATTTAATTTGGCCATTATAGAGCTTCTTCGTTCTTCTTTTTAACTTTTTGCCACCTTCATTTTGATTTTTCTATGTGGACTTTTCTTTGCCATTATTAGTATTTTTCTATAAAATGAGAAATACCATTCCCATTATTATTTCAACTGTTTTTGCTTTATCATTTATACTACAATTAATGATTATTGCCACATGTAAACATTCGGTAAAGGCATTTATAAACAAAATATATTCTAAGTTGAGTATAAGTTTTTTTCTATACTCACTCCAATTTAAAATGAGTATCGTTTTAGTCAATTGCACAGAAATTAAAGAATAAAATAATGTTGTCCAAAAATATGATACTTTTACTAAAATAGTCTCGCTAGTGGATAATAATAATTAAGGGTATCTTGGAAAAAAGTAATTAATAGTACATTGAAAAGTGAGAATAACATTCATTTTTAAACAAATTATTTTTCTAAAGCGACACTCATTTTAAAACGGAGAGAGTAAATAGAAAAAATAAAGGACAAAAACCAAACAATTTTTTTTTGCATTAACATTTTAGAAGTATCCGCAACCAGAATAATATATAATCGATGAATAGAATTTTTTTTCCTAATTGTTTTTGCTTTATCATATGTTACAATTAATGACTATTGCCACATGTAAACATTAGGTAAAGTCAATTACTACCCATCCCTAAATATAGGATCTTTTTACATATTTACTGAGATAATTAGTTAATTTTCTTATGGAGTATTTATTGTAGAAAAATAAGTAACATAAATAGGTGTATAGTGGCAAAGAAGTTAATGCACATTGAAATTTGAAAGAGAACTTATAAAAGGGAGAAATAAAAAACTTAAAAAGTCTTATAATTTGGGACAAATGTAGTATAAACAATGGTTAATGTTTAATTGACATTTCATGATACCCATCCACCCGTTTTATCCCTTCATAGCTACTTGACATTATTTTTGTCTCATCCGACCAAAAAAGTAAAATATATAAGAAATAGTAGTATCAAAGTCTCTCTCTTATCATACATCACTCCTCCCTATTTCTTTTCTATTTAATTAGCTACATCCCCAATCCCTTCTTCACTATCTCCTCTCCTTCAACGCCTCCTTTCCGGCACACCCTAGACACGATGTTGGCAGGGACAACGATGAAAGATTGGCTAAGAGTAACAGAGATTTTGAGTGCTAGATCCAAGGTGTTGAATAGGCAAGGGAGAGGCGGGTGAGGTTGGAGAGAAAAAGAGAATGCAAAGGAGCGAGAAATAGACGATGTAGGGATGATAGAGAACAGGAGTGTGTGAGAGACGATGGGGATGAGATTGATGGTGGGGATGGATGGGGTGTGGTGCTGATGACGATAATGATAGAATGGAGGCTTCTGACGGCATACTCCAGATCTGGATGGGGGTGAGGCATGGAGAAAAACTGTGTGTGAGGATGAGAACAATGGGTTTGCTGTGGAGGCTGGAGAAAACAAGAGGGGTGAGTAGCGGAGACAATGGGAGCAAGTAGAGGAGGAGGGGGGAGAAAAATTGAGAAGAGGGTGTTTGGATCAGTGACAGAGGTTAGAGGAGAACTAGGATGAGAGAGGGAGTGAAGGAAGACTTTTTTGAGCTAGGTTATTTTATATTTAATTGTGACAAGTGGGAGGGTATAGTAAAGGGGGTATGTCACATAGGGGTGTTTAAATATCAGTTCTCGTAATCAAAGTAGATTATGCATATCATATATCTTTTTTTTTTTTTTGTGGTGGCCGGGGTTTGAATCCCTGATGTTGCATATATTATGCATTGTCCCTACCAACTGAGCTAAGTTCACGAGGACATATCTAATTCTAACTCAAGGTATTAAGTTTTGTTTATTAAAACAAAAAAGAAAGGTAAAAAAAAACACTAAGAAATTCGTCGCCTAAATACTCCACGTATATGCACAAGCATGATAATATCTAATTTGAGAGGTGGAGAAATCCACATATTCAAGGAGTTAACATTAGTATCGCCAAACGTACATATCTAATTCTAACTCAAGGTATTAAGTTTTGTTTATTAAAACAAAAAAAGAAAGATAAAAAAACAAACTAAGAAATCCGTTGCCTAAATATTCCATGTATATGCGCAAGCAGGATAATATCTAATTGGAGAGGTGGAAAAATCTACATATTCAAGGAGTTAACATTAGTAGCGCCAAACGTAGCCAACTAATCATCATATTTGTTAACTTCTATCAAGTTAAGGGTAAAAGAGACCACCCAAGTGGCGGATCCATACAATAAAAGTTTGGTCGGGCCACTAAATGAGGGAAAACAAGTTGTGTGGAGATGAAAATCATTCTGCTTAGTATCAGAATCATATTCAAAGCTGAGTGAGGGTCATATTTCATGACGATAGACCGATAGCCAAGATCCCAAGACAGTTGAAGGCCTCTCCAACTAGTTGAAAGTTAAACAAATAAATTTGAAGTTTTACCACAAGATCTAGAAAAGCCCTGAATCTAAATTCAAATATCATTTCTTAAGAGACCTATAAAACCTGCATTACCAAGATTATCAAAAGAATAACTCTCCAAATTTACTTTATTATAGCCTTCATGAGGGAGATTCCAACGAACTTGACGGGTCATATGAGGCTTGTTAGTGGGGTGAGCGCATGTGGCATGGAAGAATGATAATAAAGTATAATGTTAATTGATGCCCTAGTATATCTCTTCATATTTTAAAAATTACATTCATTTCTATTCTCTAAATCTGAAAACTTGTTACTATGAAAAATGTTCCCATATCATCTGTAGCATGGTTTTTAACCAAAACCAAAAATACTCCATGTAAAAACTATTAGGATTAGTAGGATGAAAGTATTTTCATATTGCCATTCCGCAAGGTTATCACGAAGAATATGCACATCATTTTCAACACTTGCACCACGCATATGGAAAAACCTATTAGTGGCAAGATGGTGTGAACCTCTAAAAGGGTTAGTAGGAAGACTACCATGCAACACCAACCATTCCTAAGGAGTCTATCATGAGTTTCATGATCAATTGTGATACTATGAATACGAACTTGGTAAAAGGATGGAATATGAGTGTAGAGTTTGTTGAAATTCCAATCTTCACCGTCTTGCATATCTCGAATACGAATATTTAATTTGTGTTACTAATATTGAACATAATGAACATGACAAAGATCAACACGTCAATCCATTTATCATATCAAAGACATATTTGGGCTCTCCCAACTCTATAAATGAAGCTTGTCCCCAAGATTTCCACTATCTTCACAATAACACACCAAATGCAAGAATCGTCAAGCTTAAAAGGAGTGTATCGAATATGAGTGTTAGATAGATATTTGTTTCTCAACATTTGAACCCAAAGCATGTGTAGATTGTACAAAATGTCCCACATGTATTTGTCAACTAAAGTAATGCTTGAGTGTCTGGATATACGAATACCTAAAGAAGGAAAAATAAAATACAGTTAAAATTTGATAAATAGTTCAATATCATGTAAGTCATAAGAAATGTCCTAGATTTATATTTTTGACTAAGTTTGTCAAATTATAGAAAATCAGTAATACCTAATACCATAGACACTTGCTCTTTTTTCTTATTGTACATAATTAGCATGTACACACACTTAGCCAACCACAATGTTATCAAACCTGAAGATCTCAGACATGTGAAATCTTCCATAGTGATCATGTGTAAAAATATGTTAAGTCGAGTTAGGCTTCACAAGAACTGATATAGTTTATCAAAACATTTAAGGTCTAAGTCCAATTTGTAGCCTATCGTAGGTATATTTTTTTAGGTCTGTGTCTAGGTTTTCTAAAAGGTGCTATAACTTGTTTCTTGTTTAAAAGACTATTTCCTTTGAACATATTTAAATAAATAATATGATATATGTTAAGACATATAAGTGAATTAGTAGACTAATATGACATGTTGCTTATTTACAACAAAGAATAATTTAGTAATAGTCGCACACATTTGTGACAAATTTATTATTCCAACAAGTTTTTTTGATACTCATGATTTTCGTTACAAGATCCTATAAAAAAGGGAGAGAGGGAGTACTTCACATAAAAAAATAAACTTGTACCAAATAAAAATAAATTGTTCACCAAACATCTAAAAACTATGTAACACATACCATGAATGTGCCTAGTTATATCTTATTTATTAGTTGGCTCCATTCACTACATTTACATTGAGCTAACCATACCCTCCTCTGTTGAGGCAACATTGACAAGACCTAGTTCTACTGATTTTGAATTAACAAAGTTGCATTGTTTTCTAATCTCTCCTTGGTTCCCGGTTAACACACCAATATTTCCCATTTTAATCATAGCAGCTTTAAAGCTCTCAAAAAAAGCTTTTTGATCAGTGGCAAAATTGTTGACAATGCTAATGGTATCAGCACCAGATGTTGAGAACAACTCTTGATCGCTCTGAAGCAAACCTTTTTTCACTTGAAGGTTAGAGTAATAGTTCTTGTCAAATTTATCAGGAGTAGTTGGATCAAAACTTGCAAGGGGAGTTCCAGGTCCACCATTGGGACATATATTGCGCAATTGTTGTAAGTAAGTTGTGTTAAGAGTTGGATCGGGATTTCCTGTATTGCTGAAGTTGTACAATCGGCTAACAAATAAAGAGCAATGAGCTCTTCCAAATGTATGAGCACCTGCGATTGAAACATATATAGATCAATAATCATCCATATTATTATTGTAACATCCGCGTCATCATTGTAACGACCAATTAGAAATTTTTAAACAAAAACTTTAAAAATGTTACATACCCGAGAGTGCAACTAGATCAGTAGTACTGAGGCCTTGAGCAGCAAATGCAGCTTTAAGTTGATCCAATGAGTTGAAAGGAGCTGGAAGATTTTGATTAGCAAGTGATTGGTTTGCTGTTAAACCATCCCTTCTTCCTAATGGAACTTTCCAATCAGGACCTTGAGACTATTTTATTACATCACAAAACAAAAAGAGTCGATAAGAATTTGCATTTGAAATTCAATGGTGGATAAAAATACTATATAATAAAGGATGAGGCATATATATACCAGTGTAGATGATAATTCAGCAGAAAGGGCAAGAATATCAGCACAAGAAACAGTGTTAGGACAAGCCTTTTCCACAGCTGTTTTGATTTGATTCACAACATCCAAACCTCTTAATGAGTTTCTGTTTGGAAAAGCATCTTGTTCACTCACAATAGTAGCAGTGTTATTCAACAAAACCGATGCATCACAACCCTGTTACAGTCATAGATCACATAATTTACATTATGATTATAACAATAGCATAATACAAATCATTTACAAGTAGAAGGTAAAGTATACATACTTGAACAAAACAGTCATGGAAGTGAAGCCTAACAAGACTAGCAAGCATACGAGTATCTGTCTTAGAAACGGTTCTTATGACTTCACGGACAATGGAACTAACATTTGGACAAGTTTTGCTATAAAAGGATGGATTAAGTTGTGCATTTGAAGAGAAAGGTAACACTCCAAACACAACTACAATACAACACAAAGCTATTGCTACAACACGAAGAGAGTTCATTTTTGTTGTGAGATTGAGTTTGAGATTCTTCATAAATGGCTCTTACATTTATAGATAGCCAAATTAAATGGCCATGGGCCACTCATGACTCCTAGTAAAGGCTAGCTTGTGGTTGTAGTAAATGGTCACACCAATATTGACCAAATAAATTACCTATCCCAACAAATGTCTTTAAAATATTTGTTAAGCATTCAAAAATAGAAACAATTAATAAATTTTATTTAAAAAATATTTTTATTTTAAAGTTTCATTGTGTTGAATATGTTATTATCAAGATAAAATTTCCACTTTTTTTCGTAACAAGTGTTTTGTTAACACTAACACTTGCCATAGCCCATAAGTTATAGACATAAATGCTCTCAGTTTTCGACACCATAAAAGCTAGCCACGAACAATGTTGCTCAATGTCACTCATGAAATCCATTGTATCTTGACCAAGACTTGGTTCTGCTGAAGAAGGCACGTGGGCGGCACGAATTTGTTAAAAAATATCTTTATATATTACTGCCATTTTTTGTTGGTAATGAACATTTTGGTCAACATAATGATAACTCGTTGGAAAGATTTTGGGTGAGTTTGTTTCAGCTATTCATAGAAAAAAAAACTGCTCTATATAAAAAAAACACTTATATCTAAAGCCTAAAGGAGATAAATGGTTGTGGACTGACCTTTATTACCATTCTAATAGCAACTTTATCTTAAAAAAAAGAAAAACTTTATCTTTCCTTTAAAATAACTCTTTATCTTTTTATATAATATTATTTAATTTATTGATTAAAAAAATCTGATGAATCCCATTATTATAGAAACAATTGCACTACAGTAGAACTAAAAACAATAAAATAAATTTTTCTTTGTTTCTATTATATTATATTACAAAAAAAATTATAATCAAATACGATAGAATAAACATACAACTAAGCTAAGTAGAAATGCAGAAAGACATACACATTAGTTTCCGTTTTGACGCTAATGTTAAGAATGTTTGTTTAGGATTTGAAAAATAATCATTTTATATCTTTTCTGGAGACAAAATAGTGTGTGTATCAAAATCACAAACCAGACAGATAATTCAATGGCAAGCTACAACAAAAATAGTAGTAGAATGAATACTCAAGTTAACAACAAAAAGAAACAATATAAAGGCATAAAGAGAACACAAAAAAAACACCCAAAACCACATAGCACCAAAAGCTGAGTAAAGAGAGAATAAAGCAGGCTCACCAAAGCCAGGCAGCCACATAAACAAAATAGGATATTCGTTGAGTCTAATCTTAAAATCAATTATAAACACAAGTCTCATAGTTAATCTCTTATTTGTGTCCATCATTTTTATAAATATTAGAGCTTTGTACTTTTAACTACAAAAAAGTTAAGAATTTCTCTTGAAAATCACGAGGATATCAACTTTTGTTAAAGTTAGGTTGGAATTGTTGCATTAAAGCAAAGAGTGCTTTCCCAGCTCCGATGACAAGTTGTATATATTTTTCAGAGCTTTCTTTTTCAATTTTGACACCTTCACTTTGATTTTTCTATGGGCTAGTCGTCGCCATTATTATTTCAACTACGGTTTTTGCTCTATGTTAGGGTACAATGATTATTCCCGCCTTAAAATATTGAAAATTGTTGTTCACACATTTGAGAAGGCCGAGAAACACATGTGAAATACGAAATTGCCCCTCGGCAGTTAACTGCCGAGAAAAATGTTTCATCAGATGAAACAACCACCTGCTTCCCCTACACACTATTTCATCATCAACTTTCTTTCGTCTTCCATCCAATCCCCAAATCCAATATTTTTTTCATCAAATCTTGCTCCAAAATCATGCGATGGAGCTGGCCTTAGAAGGACCCATTCTTGCCAGTAGATTAAAGGAGGACGACAAGAAGATTATACGTGACTTGACCAAGAGCAAGATGCTTCCAAAAAATATTTTGATAAATTTGAAGAACAAAAGACCACATTGCATGACAAATATCAAGCAAGTGTACAATGAACGTCAACAAATATGGAAGGCAAATAGAGATGACAAGAAGTCTTTGCAATATCTAATCTCGAAGTTGGAGGAGCACAACTATACTTATTTCTCAAGAACACAAAGTGAAAGTACTACAATTGAAGATATCTTTTGGGTCCATCCAACATCCGTTAAGTTGTTTAACAATTTTCCAACGGTTTTGGTCATGGACTCCACCTACAAAACCAACATGTACAAGATGCCAATGTTTGAGGTAGTTGGGGTCATTTCGACCGATTTAACATATTTGGTTGGGTTTGGATTTGTGACACATGAGAAAGAGGAAAACTTTGTTTGAGTTTTAAAAATGTTGCGTAAACTTCTTACGTCAAAGATGAATGTGCCTAAGGTGATTGTGACTGACAGGGATATGTCTTTGATGAAAGCGGTTGGAAATGTTTTCCCCGAAAGTTATGCAATGAATTGTTACTTTCATGTGCAAGCAAATGTTAAACAAAGGTGCATCTTAGATTGTAAATATCCTTTGGGAAAAAAGAATGGAAAAGAGGTGAAACCTTGCGATGTTGTCAAGAAGATAATGAGGGCATGGAAAGCTATGGTTGAGCAACCCACTCAAGAGTTATATGCAAATTCATTAGTGGAGTTCCAAGATGAATGTAGTGATTTCCCACTTTTCTTAAATTATGTCATGACCACCTTGAAAGAAGTGAAGGAGAAAATAGTGAGGGCATGGACAGACCATGTGATGCATCTTGGTTGCAGAACCACCAACAGGGTAGAATCGGCTCATACTTTAGTGAAGAAATATTTGGACAATAGTTGAGTGATTTGGGTACTTGTTGGGAGAAAATACATGACATGTTGGTGCTGCAATTCACTGCGATACAAACAACATTTGGTCGGAACGTTACCGTATTGGAACATAGATTCAAAGATATCACTTTGTACTCCGGGTTAGGTGGTCATGTGTCTAGATGGATTTGGACAACATTGCTTTGGAAGAGTCACATTGTAGGGAAACATTGTGCATGGACAAAGAAATTTGTGGTTGTGTTCAAAGGACTTCTTACGGGCTTCCATGTGCATCCGAAATTGCTACTAAAATGCTTGAAAACAAGCCTATTTTATTGGATGAGATACACCACCATTGGCTTAAGTTACGTATGGGCGAAGAAAGTAATGAAGATGGTTTTTCTGTCGAGTATGAGTTGAAGGGTATTCAAGAACGTCTCAAGAAACTCCCTTTCCAAATGAAGCTTGAAGTCAAAGAGGTTTTGCGGCAGTTGGCATTTCCTGAAACCACCATGATGTCTCCACCACCACGAAAAGTACCAACCAAGGGAGCCAAGAAAAAAGTCGACATTGCGAGGTCTAAAGGAAAAATTACATCTACTAGTCGAATCCCTTCTTCGTGGGAGGTTGTTGATTCTCAAAATCCGGATAGTCAACCGTCACCATCACAACCAACTTCATTATTTAAAAGAAAAAAAGGTGCTCGTCTTGGTAAAACATCACTTTCCCCACTTCCACTACCTCCATCATCTACGGAGTGGCACAATCACAAGAAAGAAGATGCGGTAACTTGGGAAGATGAGTATTTGGATCAACATTAGTTGTTCCGAAAGCTCATGGTTATTGAAAGTGGAAACAAACCACCGCAACCACAAAAGGAGTCAAACAAAGCGGCGCCTATTTTGTTGAACACTCCCGAAAAACCAAAGCAACAATTTGAAGTAATTGCAGAAGATGAGGAAGATTCTATTTCACTTTATCTTCCCCAATCACTTGGTCTTTAATGAGTGATTTTTTTGTCGGTGTTAGTCCTTTTTTTGGTAGACTTTACACCGACGTATATTTTGGGGTCGCAATTGTAACGCCAATTTTTTGTGGCCAATATATAAGTAACATTATGTAATTTATATTGAAATATATGATAATATGACTTTTATGTGGTGAAACTAAGTGCAATACTTATTTATTCGTTATTAATGTTTACACATTTGATTTATTCGTTATTACATTTCATTTAATTTCATCCTAATGTATGATTTTTTTCATAAAGTGATAAGTGCAAGAAAATTGTATTTTAAATGAATAATTAAGGCACTTTTGTTACTTGTTTTGCAAGTTATTTAGGAAAAAGCCGAGAGATAAGTGATTATAGCCCTTGTACGCTTTATCTATCTTACTTTACCCAATTGTGCAGGAATTGAACTCAAGACACTAAGCAAAGAAGAAAAACAAAGAAAAAAATACAAAGGCTTACTCGCCATGGCGAGTGATTAGTGAAGAAAGGCGAGTCTAAGGCGAACTTAGGCAGAGAGCACTAGAGATCACATGCCTCCAACTCGCAACGGCAAACTAAAGGCGAGCTAAGAAGTCAAGTACTCGCCATGGCGAGCAATTATACTCGCGAGGTGCGTTAAGGCAGCCTAAACTCCCCAGAGCTGACGTGGCACAAACCCACTGGTGAAGAAACATCAACTCGCCATGGCGAATGAAGTTACTCACGAGGCGAGTTAATGCAGATCAGACTTCCTATAAAATCCCACTTGATCAATTCTTTTAAATATCTTAGAATCTCATAGAATATTTTGCAATAGCTTTAGAGAGAGAGATAGGGCTTGTTCTTCATAGAGTGAGAGTGATAGAAGGTGGATTCTTCCTCATTTGTTGAGAAATTACAAAGTTGTAATGAATCCTTCCATTTCAATTCATTCTTGCAAAGCTTCCATGACAATGAGTAGTTAAATCTCCATTGTTGGGATTAGAGGTACTTGATCTTAGCTAAACATGTAATATTTTTATCTATAAATATATGGTTCTAGCATTGGATTTGATATTGAGATTATTCTTGCACTTTATTGTTTATGTTTGATTTAATTGTGATTGAAAAATACTTTTGAATCTAGGTTTAGAATAATCATCTATCCAAACATAAATTCTAGACATGGAATTGATGTTTAGATAACCACTCTTTGTATTCAAACTTAATGCTTTCTTATCATTTAATAGATTGAGAAATCGTCAATTAAACGATAAGAACGACTCTTGAATCGTTTAATAGTTTGAGACATCGACGATTAAACGATACAATTGAAGTCACAATATTATTTGGACATGAATGATATTGACGAGGGATACGTGGTAATATCAAAGAAAAGTTAGAATCTATGTATGATCTTTAGGTTACGTGTAATGCTTGATCAATGAACTCTAATCCTAACAAGTTTCACGCCTTATTAATCTCGATTTTTAATCTTACAACATAGTTAACTTGATTCTAAGCAAACAAACAAACTACTCTTTTAACTTAAAATGATAATTGGTGTCGAACGGTCCGTGATATCACACTAGTCCATGAGAAGACGATACATATAATACTTACTTTTGATTACGTAAAAATACTACATCATAAAGCTTTTGTGAAGTGAAACATGTCCGAGGTTGAAAATATTGAAGGACAGGTTAGGTACTCCGCTTTTAAAAAGACAATTAAGGTTATGATAACGCCAACCGACTCTCTTGATGATTTGAAGGCACAACTTAACACTTATTTTGAGCATCTTGGTGAAAATCAATATACACGTCACTTGTTTGGACAAATGCCATGCATAGACCTAGGAGAAGATAGAGAAGAATACGCATGGAAAACGGCAA
>Ga0228710_1008870_pt1 | contig 14232 bp, 19 predicted proteins | sample MedpolnodulmetaG_FD_177995 | JGI IMG/M metagenome (GOLD analysis project Ga0228710, IMG submission 177995) | Root nodule microbial communities from Medicago polymorpha collected in Santa Monica, California, United States - pink nodules | ecosystem: Host-associated > Plants > Roots > Nodule...
AAAAAAAAAACATTACTTACACGTTAAGTTGGTGCGTAAACTCTAGAAAAAAGAAAGAAAGAAAAAAAGGTGACGCGTGAAAATAAAACTTCGATTTAATATACAGTGATAGATTGTACATCTAGATTTGTACCAAAAATATAAATAAAAAATTGCACATCTAGAACAAATTGTACAAACCATTAATTAATTAATATCCAAATCTAGAACGTTTACTTTCTAAGCCATTGTACACATCATTTTGCTATTTTTGCGCTGCTTCTAGAATGATTATAAAAAAAGCTTTGCTGTGAAATATATATCTTAATCCAAGCAAAGACCCTTTCAAGTTTAAGCACTTATGAGTTGTCCCTAATTTCAACCAATGACTCTCATGGCTTTGCCAACCAATATTCACTCCCTCAATTTATATAAATACAGGTCCATTTCCTATACCCTCTAAAGTCTAAACCATTTATCTATTATCTTGAGATGCCCCAACTACTTTTTTGCAAAACTTAATTAGTTTCTTTGATTAACAAAAGGCCAAGGAAAACATACAAGGGGATTTAGTTGATTACAATTTGTGATCAAGATTAATTTATCAAGATGAGGAAGATGGTGAAGATGGAAATCAAAGGCATCCAAAATTGTGGTGAGGTTGCACCTGCGCTCCTCATAACCCCTAAAAAATGCTCTTCTTCTAAATTTCCAAGATTGGAACCTATCATTGAAGAAGGAGCTGAAAGTTTAGATATTATGCCAAAGAGGATGTTGTTTCTTGCTCCTGTTTTCATTTCTTTTCTCTCATATATACTTCTTGTTGTATGTATTAGTGCCTCAAATAAATCGAGTTAATGAAATGTTATTGTAAATGTTAATGATTTTGCACGACGAGATGATGTGTAATTATTATATACTCCTACCCTCTCTTTTTTTACTATAGCTTTAGCAGAAAAAAATTTGTTTTTATTTATTTATCTTTTAATCCAATGTAGTGCTAATTATTATGTTATCAATAATTTTTAACTATATTTAATCTAGAGAGAAAGCTCGATTGAAATGAAACGGTAATAAATAATGGTAACCGAAAAAAGAAATGGTAATAAATAATTAAGAATATTGTAAAAAAACATATTAATAACTTTATCGAAATTAATGAAATCCGTTGATTTTCTTGTATGTAAACGAAGTTAAAATTACAACTAAAAAGAAACATAAAACATTGGGTTCCACTTAGATGACTTTGAGTTTTGGTGACATTGACGATTGCAAGTGTATTTTAATGGTAGATAATGATAGATGAATGATTAAAATAAATTACTTTGATGTGAGAGAATGATTGATTAATGATTGATTAAGAGAGATTGAGAAAACGAGAGTGAGTTTAATTGTTGTTGTTGTTTTATACTTATTCTATTTCTATGATTTAAACGAAAAACTGACATAAATGTCCAACGTGTTTGATGTTTGGAATTTAATTGTCTAAGATGGAACAAAAACATTCAAGTGACTTAAGTAATAAAAATATAATTTAAACTATTAATTTTCATGTATCAGACTTGTGCATATTCTAATTTGCAATGTGAAAAGTGTAAATTTGAATAATTTAGAGTTGGGTCGGACTAGTGTTAGTTTTTTTTTTTTTTTTTTTTTTTATATTAAGAGTTGTTAAAGTAAGAACGTATTTTGCGACAATTCCTCCTTTTTTGGTACATGCTGCTGAGTGACATTGCTTTTCCTATTTGTAGAACGATTCATGTTTGCACCATAGCCATAGTCCATAGGTTTAGGTGTTTTGAGTCCTGTAATGACAGGTTATATTTGGCTATTTGGCGTGTGAATTTTTGCCAATAATATATCAAAAAAGTATATTTTTGAGACATGAAAGCACAAGGTTACAATCAAATCTACTCCTTTTATATCTAGGGACCGTGGCAGTAATATATAACAACACTCGTGAAAAAGAAAAAAAGAAAAAAAAAAGAGGGAGTAGATTTGATTGCAACATTGTTCGACTCCTTTTACATATTAGCTTCAAGAAATAGTTTTAGATGCATACTTTGGAGTTGAAGTTCTCTTCCCTTTGAATCAATTTTTCATTTATATGGTGCCAAAGTTTGATTGAAGTTCTCTTTCATTTGCATCTATTTTACTCTTAAGAAAGATTGCTTAGAACCGTTCTTCTACGTGACAGAATGATCAGCCTCCACCATGTGAGAATGGATTCCTATACTATTAATTAATATCCAAATATAAATTTGCATGTGTTAATAAACAAACCACAAGGAACATAACTTTCTTTAACAAGAATGGTATATAACTGGCCAATTCCAAAACAATCATACTAGAAAGTTAGATACAGCAGGTAAACAAAATTGGAAGAGATTAAGAAATAAGAAGAGATAAGTATGGAGAAACAATTGATTTAACCAAGAACTCTGACGCAAAAAAAAAAAATAACACAGAAACTACAAAGGAAAAGACTCTAAACCAAAATGCAAACCAAAATCCCTAGATGCCGCTATCTACTAAGAAAATCCTGTTGCCACTCAATTACCAAGAAAAAGAAGCACTTTATTGAACTTTCACTGGTGGTTGACGAGCAGCGACTTTTCCTCCTCCATTCTGATAACTCCTTGGCGCAGCATCTCCATTGCTTCTCCCGGCATTCTGGCCTCCTCGAGGTCTGCCAGAGAACTCACCTCGCCTCTCAAAATCGTTCCTTCCGTTAAAGCCACCCCCACGGCCACCACCAAAGTTGCCACGGCCCCTGAAGTTATCATTTCTGTCATTTCGGTATCCACTACGCCCTGAGGAATATCACACCCTATCATTGTTAGCTGTGGTAAACAATATACAAGCAATAGAATGGCAGTAATATCAGCAGAAAAATTTAGATGTTGCGCTGTTTAAGAGCATCATGAGCAAATAATGTGCTTAATACAACACAGCACACAAATGTTCAGCATTTTAAGAGCATAAATTCGTGGAAGACAAAGCAGTACGTGAGAAGATTAACAAAATCTACCGGATTAAAGGTAAAAGGTTCAAATTTAACAAGAGAAATACGGCACACTTGCCTCTCCTTTCTTCAATGGAAAGTCTACGGTTGTCCAACATAACAGGAGGAGAGGCCTGAAATAATACATAAAAAAATTCAGATGAAGCAAGCAAGAGAATCGTAAAATTCTCATAGGTTAGAAAATATAGCTAGACCTTGATAATTTAATAAAGAAATGCATGAAATGTCCCCTTGATAAGTTTGAAAGAAGAAGAAAAAAGTCCCAAAAAGATTTATAAAACCCAAATAACATTCAATTTACGGCCTTGCTGATAACAACTATTGATAGAAAAACTCCATACCTCTAAGGCACTTTGCATTGAAGCAGCAGATTCAAACTCCACAAAACCAAAACAAGACCCCTGTTACAAAAGAAACAAGCATTGTATGAATAGTCGTATTCAATGTGTAGTTAGTAAACTAGGTGTTGGAAATGCTGAAAACAAACGAACCTTGTTACTTCTAACTTGAATACCATCACGTTTAATGGGCCCGAATTTCTTGAAAGCCCGATCCAATTGCTCTACTGTTGCACTCATAGGCAAATTCGCAACAAATATTGCATGAGCCCTGCCTGAGGAAGGCAAGTTAAAGAAGTTATGACAGAACATCCTTTTAAAATAAGACTTTATAGTGAATTATATATCTAACTAACCTTAAGAGTCATAGTAAAGTAAAAATAAAATTACCTGCATTCTCATTATTCTTTTCCAATGGAATGTCCATGTTAGGGGCTGGTGCTTCAGGAGCAGGCACGCTATGTACACGGGGTGGGTGCACAGCTGGTTTAGCAGGAGAAGCCCTCAAATGGAAGGGAGCAGAATTATCTTTCAAGGCATTCACCTGGAACAAATGATTGCGGAAAAGTTATTTTCGGATAAAAAAAAAATACACACAGGTAAATAAATAAGTAAAACTCACAATGGATGCAAAGGACTTTTTTGGAGTATCCTCCTGTGTATTGGAAGCAACTTTCTCAATGCTTGTGGGTTGTTCCAGTTCATGATGACTTGACTCTTTGACATGATTAACAGGAATCACATTTTCAGTAACTGATAATTTTCCATTCTCCAGTGGCAAACTCACTTCTTTGCTGATGATAGGTTCAGTATCAGCAATAACAGTTTGAGTGGGTGGAATGACTTCAGGAACAAGAACGGGAACAGAAACAGGAACATGAATAGGCTCTATAGTCAAAAACCAAAAGCAAAATTTTAAAACCCAAACTTAAAACAATAAAAATGTCCCTATAAATGGAAGAAAAAACACAATCAAAATAAATGGAATAATATATTTAGCAGTAAATAGCAAAAGGAATCAATAATCAAATGCTCTGTAGATTCAAGCATAAGGGTTGAAGAATATTTAATAGTTATTCTGTAAATATAAGTTGTGTTTATTAATCTTGTGTTCTATTTATAAATATATTAATAGCAATTCTATTTATTTTCTAAAAGCCACAAAAACTTTCTCAAATTAATTTAGATGTGATTTACCAGGCTCAGGTGTAATAATAGCTTCTGATGGAGCACTTTCATCAGCATCATTTGCTGGCACAGACTCGATATCAATTGACTTGTACGCATCAACATATCTAAAAACATCATTCAAAACATAGAAGCCCTTGTCCTGTGGAGCCAGGAAAAATGACTGTGCAAACTTGCGTTTAACATTGTCAGTTCCAGTCAAGCAGCCAGTCACTACAACCATCACTCCATTATTATATGAAGGCTGAGCATCAGCGCTCAGAACCTCCACCCTAAAACTTGTGTACTTGAGAGATTGTATCTTTTTATCAATTTCCTGCGTCAAAATAAATAACATAGAAGTCAGACAACAGTGTTAAATAATTTGCCGCAATACAGATAGTCATACTTGAGAGAAAAAAATTAGCAAACCCGAATTAGTGCACCAAAATAAACTCAACCAAACATGAACTTGAACCGTAAAAAAAACTACGAACTGAATCATGATAACTTTTAATACTTTTCGGCTTTCACGGAAAGAAAAAAAATTACTCAGTAGCCAACTAAGGTGATATTATGTGATTGATTCTTAGATGCCCCCCTACTTGACTCTGATCACTTCCATAACATTCTCATATATTATTGATACATTAATATTCTATAATTCATTAGTCGTAGCACACACAGAAAAACAGCAAAGGACAAAGTGCAAATTTGGCAGGATATGAATGATATCTTCGACTTACTGCTCGGATTTAAAAAATAGGATGCATCATCCTAAATTCCTAATGCTGATTATGGTGCTTTCAATAGAATCTAATCAGACATGACTCATTTTCTCAACAAACGACAACAATTGATTTAAGTTATGCAATTTACTACTTTAGCATTAACAGCAACTTGAGACATGAAAATAAAAGACTGACTTAGGATAAAACTCCACTTATGTTTCCGCATATTTACGTTATAACTAGTAATTGAAGTCCATTTTTAGAACTTACTGCAGTGGTAGTGACAGTTGTCATGGTACCATCTTCCTCAGGTCGACTCATGACACTTGAGTCGTGGTAAAACCTATGAACTTGATCCGGGTCGCGGTGCAGAATTGAGTAATACTGCTCCACAAAAGCATTGCCAACCATCTGAGGGGTTGGGGTTTGAACTGCTTCAGGTACCGCCATCTCTAAAACAACAAACAAAATAGGTTATTTACGAATATCAAGTTACTTTCAAAATCGAAAACACACAAACACGTGTTATTATTTACAAATACACGACAAAAATTCAGTCATTGTTGGCCATCAATACAATCCACAGATAAAACAAATAGTTTAATGGCCATGCACCGACAGAGTGAAAATTTTACATTGACATCCAATGAGAGATCACAATACTTCGACGTCACATTACTGAATAGTGGATTTAGATTGGATGTCGATGTTAAACTGTTTTACACATACGATGCATATCCTTCAAATCCTAAAACAAATGTCTTGAATTTAAACAATTCATATGACCTAACCTAACAATGTAACACAAAAACATTCAAATACAAAAAATACATCACATGATAAAGCTTTGTTTTTTAATTAAAAAAACAATTCATTAAACCTGGTTTATTCACAAACACTTTCCCAATCGAATTAAAAACACTTTTTTTCACAAATTAAAAACAATAGCTCAAATAATACACGACAAACATTCAATCATCATTAACCCTCGAATCCACCGATAAAACAAATGTTATGTATTACAAAAACATTCAAAAACGAGAAAAACCGGAACTTTAACAATTAAAACAACTTAAAAATTATAAATAAAACAATAAAGATTCGTTTTTTAATTGAAAAAAAGCTTGAATTGAAAAGCCCTAAATCTCAAATACAAAGTTAACAACCAAAACCCTAAATAACCATTCAAAATCACAAAAATGAAATAAGAAATTGAATTGAATGATTGAAAGAGAAAGATCGAAGAGAGTACCTCCTTGTTGAAGCGATGGAGAGATCAAAGAGAGAGAAAGAGAAAACAAAGAATGCGGCTGATGAGTGAGTTTGAGAGAGTTGGGATCTGTCGCGTGCAAGTGCAAGTGCGCAAAGTGAAGTGTGTAAGGTAAAATTATTGGTAAATATTTATAGTACAATTTTTCATTATTGGGTTTTTATTTTTATTTATTTATTTTGAGGTAACATAATATAACCCCGTTAAATTTGTTACTAACACTAACTTGAGATGGGACCAGGCCCAATGTTGTTTGGTTACTTCCTTCCTCGTGTTCTTGTGTGTGTCGGGTTATTTATGTTTCAAATTGTATGGGACCCAGATTGATCAAATCCCTATTAAATCGGTGTGAACGAATGAATGGGATTTAAAACGCACGTTTATTAGGTTTTATAATGTGATTTGAGTTTCAAGTTCATTAGATTAGATGAGATGGATGAGTTGTCTTCTTTAAACATCAAAATGCATGACCGGTGTGCATGGTTAATCAAATTATATGAACTAACCTATGTTCCGATTTGATAGTTCATGGTTTAAACTATTCGTTGTAAAAGTCGGTTTGTTAGTAAGAAGTAGTTCAAAATCAGTTTATATTTGATTCAATTTCTATTTTGATGATAGATCGGTAGAAGGTCCAATTTTAGTGTTTTTACGGAAGAAGAAAAAAAACTATCAAAGTTGACATGAAAGAGATTCTATAAAATCATATTGAGATGAGGTTGATGGAATCATATAGTAGACACACATAGATATATTGGTTATAGTTAAAACTTTCTTGATTTGGTTCGTTATTGCATGACTACTTGTCAAGTTAGGACAATCGTCAACAAAGTCATGACTAACATCTTCAAACCATTAAGAGATGTGAGGTGTAGACTACACGGACCTCCATCTCTCGCTACCTTTATTGTTGTAGCCATGAAACGATCAAACCTCTGTTTGTTTATGCGTTCCAGAGAGCAGTAGACACACATTTATTGTGAACCTATACTAGCTTATTGTTTTTATAATGGAACATTGAACACGCGTTCGCAATGACCAACTGCAAAACCTAACAGACTATAAGTCATTTCATTTATAGTTTTGGTCAGCGGGCTTAAACTTGTAAGAGGTAGACTTGAGATTTATCAAATGTTTTTACAAACAATTTTGCTCTTTTGAGAAGCCTCAAAGAAAAACATTCAAGTTATTATGAAATGTTGAAACTATTTATATAATGTTTTCGGGGCTAAAGTTTATAGTGAATAGCCTCGCCTCTTTGTCTAAAGAAATCTTTTTGACCCTTAAAAGAGATAACTTACTACTTTGGACGAGAGCAAACCTCTCCAGGTCGATAATTCTGTAGAGATAATTTCATATGATCAAACTTCATATGTTATAACACCCAAGTCATAACATGATCAAACTTTTATTTTCATTATTTTATTCTTGGTGTTATTATATATATAATTGTAAATAAAATCTTTGCTAACATTATTTAATTTAGTTGTGTTAAAGGGTGAAGCCTTAGAAAATAAGTGATACTAACAAGTTTCCTTAAGTGTTATGATGACACTTGTTAAGGAATCTAAAAAAATATGTTATGTTTTGAAGATGAGATTGATAGACTTTTAGAGCGTTGAGTGCACATCTTTCAATGCATAATTACTATATATAATTCCATTGGAGTAGAACTAAAAAAACTCATCAAAATTGAAAGCTTAAGATGTCATTGTAGAGGTGGATGCAATTGTAGAAGAGGTGAAAGTGTTGGCTTGGAAGTGGGTGTTGTCCAAGATATGTATTCTGGTTTGTCTATTCTTTGAGTGGTGTTGGAACCCTAAATGGTGTCTTAGAAGGTCCCATACTCGCTTGTGATTGGTGGTTGCTGGGTTGCCGAGTTTGTTTCGGTCTGGTGCTTGGGTATTCAGCTGTTTTTTTGGCTTGTGAAGTAGGTTTTGGTGAGTGTATCAGCAGAAGTGTAGCAGATTTTTCTGCCATAGCTTGCGGTGTTGTTTTGTTTAGGTGTTGCAGCCAAGTTGTTGGAGCGATGTTGTTTTGTTTTGGTGGCTGGGCAGTTTGGGGGTTGTTTGTGTTTTCCTTCCGTGTGTTGGTTTGGTGGTGAGGCAGGGGTATGCATGTGGTATTTTCGCATATATATGTCGGCCTCAACACCGATAGGTGGGGTGTTTGGGTGTTCCGTATATATGCGGCACCTTTTTGTATTGTTCCTTCCTTACTGCGAGTTTTAATGCGTCCTGCACTTGCTCGTTGAAAATAAGTTTGCTATTTAAAAAAAACACTCGCTCAAAGTAATGGATAAGGTACAAATAAATTTGTAACACTTGATTGGGGCAATAAAGGGAAAACTTCTTAAACCTTGAAGTGACCTCATGACTTTGCATGTGTTTGGTTACATTCCCTACTCAACCACTCATTACATTCGTGATCATCTTGATTGCATATATATATTCAATTTGTGTTAATTTTGTGGTAGTAGTTTTTTCTTGTTAAAATTAGGTTTGATTTTACATTGTGAAGTTTTTGTAAAACTAGACTTTTAACCGGTGCTCGAACGGGTCTAATATGAAACACACAAAAAAAACTTAATATGTATAGATACAATATTGAAATCAAAACCATCATAATACTCTTTAAAGGGATTTTACAAACAAAAAAAAAGGTTGATATTCTTGATTGTTTCATTGATTCAATTGCGAACGATTTGTTCAAAATTAAATTCAAGTCTTCAATCATTTTGTCAAAATTATTTGAATTCATTATTTAAGACTTGCATTTGAATTGTTGCAACTCAAGGTAATTCCAATAGTCATATCGTTTGAGTTGAGAAAAGTTTTCCGCTTGATTTCAACCAACTTCTTAATTTGTGCCCTTAGTCATACCCTAACAAGATACAAGTACAACCCTCAAGCGTCAAGGCCAATTGGGAGAAAGCGCTTCAGGAGTAGGATCTCTTTTTTGTTTCTAACACTCCTCTTTTAAAAATGATTCTGCTCTTCCCCCAGCACAAAACACTCGCACCCTGCAACCATGTCCAAATTGCCCCTGCGCATCTTAAGTAACGCAGAGTTGCTGTTTTCGTACAAAACTCATCAATCCATACTCCAAGCACCATTTTCTTTCCCTCCACCTTCAAAAATCCCAAAAAGTGCGAATTTTTCTGGCAAAATCCTCATCCCAAACCATTGCAAATCGTCAGAAAGCAAGTTTCTACGCTCATCAAGCATCAAATATCAGGTATTGTATCATTAAAACTCATCTCATTTTAATGATTTTTGTGCTTGGTTCGTCTGTTTTTCGTAGGCAGTAGGGCGTGGTGCGCACGTTAACTTGCGCAAGGGTTAAAGGCTGCGTGACTTAAGTCACGCAAGAGTTAAAGTGTTGCGTGACTTAAGTCACGCCATTGTAGGGTCCTGTTTTTTGAATTTTTTGTGCCACTTTTGTTCTAGGTTAGCTTGTTATACAAGTAATTTATTTATTCTTCCTTTGTTATTTTTTTTTCAATAGATATATAGTGAGATGGTTGACAATGCGGCGGGTGATGACGTTGAACCGAAACCGACAAAAAATGAAGCTTCTGGTGATGCTTCCGGCGAAGGTTCCGACGATGTGAAAGGGGTGGGATATACAAGCCACCTAAGACAAGGAAGAAACCGAATCTTGAAGGCATCGGCTCAAGGAAATGTAATTGTCCATTTAGGTTGAAAGGTTTCTTTGATAAGGATACAAATGATTGGTGGCTTGCAATGCTTTGTGGAATGCACAACCATGACTTGGATGGAAAGTTATCAGGACACCTTATTGCGGGTAGACTTAGTGCGGAGGAGAAGAAAAAAGTTATCGACATGACAAAGAGTTTGACGGTGCCTCAGAATATTCTCACCAACTTGAAGCAAAATAACAAAGAAAGTGTGACAACTATCAAGCAAGTGTACAATGTGCGAACAAGATGGCGCAAGGGGGAAAGAGGTAACATGACAGAGTTGCAATACTTGATTTCGAAGTTGGTGGAGCATAAATACGTCTATTACACAAGGTGCAATAGTAACGAAACCACTCTTGAAGACATATTTTTTGCTCATCCGGAGTCAATTAAATTGCTCAACACTTTTCTGACCGTTTTGGTCATGGACTCCACTTACAAAACCAACAACTACCGAATGCCGTTGTTTGAGATAGTTGGTTGCACCTTTACAAAAATGACGTATTCTGTTGGTTTCACTTTTCTTCACTTTGAACTAGAGGATAACTTTACTTGGGCACTTAAGATAGTGAAAGGTTTTTTGTCCTCAGAAGACAACATGCCTAAGGTGATTGTCACCGACATGGATGGTGCTTTGATGAATGCCATTGGCATAGTTTTCCTTGAAACATACACCATGCTTTGTTTTTTTCATATTGGGAAGAATGTAAGGGCTAAGTGCATCACGGATTGTAAAGTCCACCCAAAGCCTCCAAAGGGTGCAAAAGTTGACAAGAAAGAATTAAAGAACAAGGTGAAGAATAGAGAGGTTGTTGAGAAAGTCGTGATCGCTTAGAGAGAGTTGGTCGAATCTCCTACAGAGGAATCATATGCAAGTAATTTATTGAAATTCAAAGAGGTATGCATGCCATTTCCGGAATTCATAACATATGTTGAAACCACGGTTTTGAACCTTAAGGAAAAATTCGTGAGGGCGTGAACGAATAAAGTCTTGCATCTAGAGTGTAGAACCACCAACATTGTTGAATCAGCTCATGGAGTGTTGAAAAATATATTTGAGGAGTAGCGTGGGTGATTTGGCATCATGTTGGGATGAAATCGACAAGATGTTGGCCGTGCAATTTGGTGAGATACAAGGAAGTTTTGGGAGGAACAAAATTGTCTTGGAACACAAATACAAAAACATCAAGATGATGAGAGAGTTGGAGGCTTATGTTTCTAGACGGGCATTGAAATTTATCTATGATGAATTGAAACGCTCCAAGACATTCACCTTTGATAAGGAAGATTGTGGTTGTGTGCAAAAGACATCGTACGGGTTACATTGTGTGTGTATTATTGCCATGAAGAGCAACCAAAAATTGCCTCTTGTCTTGGATGATATATATACCCTCATTGGAAAAGGTTAAGTCTATAAGGAGAAGAGATTGATGATGATTTTTCCGTAATGGAAGAGTGGAATGACATTCAAGAACGTCTCAAGACAAGCCCTTACAATATGAAACTCTACATCAAAGAGATGATGCGTCAAATAGCATTTCCGGAAACAACAGATTCGTGTCCACCTTCAAGAAAGACGGTAACCAAGGGAGCACCTAAAAGGAAGAGGACTACACTCAAAGTGTCATCAACGGGTCGAATCCCCTCTAGGTGGGAGACTATTGATTCTTAAAATCCGGATAGTCAACCTTCACAACCAAAGAGGTCACTTCCAAAAAGCAAAGATGCACGCCTTGACACTTACTCCCACTCACAAGCTTCATCCTCTACTTCAAAACCGTTTCGGAATATCCCATACATTTCACAAATTCCAAATATCATGAGGCCTTTTGTTGAAGAAATTGTGAATGTTAAAGGGGATGGTCATTGTGGATTTTGGGTGGTAGCTAGGCACTTGGGGATGGATGAGGAAGATCATGTATTAGTTCGTCAAGCACTTATTCAAGAGTTGAGAAATCATAAGAGTGACTACATGTCGATATATGACATGGATGAACATTATAACAAAATCTTGAATGGTTTATACCCTCCAAAATGTACAAGTGGTATTGCGCCGGTAGATAGGTGGTTGACCACTCCAGATATGGGTCACATTATTGCTTCTTGCTACAAAAGACTTGTTGTTCTATTGACTTTGCCCGAAATGGGTGGTGTATGTGAGACATATTTCTCAATCCGAAGTGCTCCACCACTTAATCCACATTCCAATATCATATGTCTTTGCTTAATTCCCGACCACTCTCTTCATGTTATTTTGAAGGAAGGTTGTCTGTTACCACCGAGTTGTAAGGAGTGGATGAACAACAAGATTGGTGAGGCAGAGAATTGACATTTTGCGTTTTTGGATAGACAAAATGCCTTCAATGAGCTCATGTCTAAGGAGCCAAAGCCGCCAAAGAAACCAACAAATGAGCACAATCCAATTGTTTGTGATAATACTCCCACTCTGGAAAAAAAAAGGAACAAGAATTTGAAGTCATGGAATACATGGAAGAAGAGGAAAATTTAGGAATGTCACTAGACTTCTTAGATAGGTTATAGGTTATGCCACTTTTTGGTCGGTCGGTGTTCGTCCTATTTTTTGGTGGTATTACACCCCGACGTATTTTTGGGTGGCCGGTTATGTAATTTGGATATTTGTGGCCAATATGTAACTAATATTATACATTATATTATATAAATATATGAAATGAAATATTTTTTTGGTGCCCGGTTATGTCACACCAGTTATTGCTCGCATTACTTTGTCTCTAATTATTCAACTATTTATGTTATCTCATATTTGTTTCTCATTATATTTTTGTGAAGTGAAACATGTCTGAAGATGCAGAAGATCCAGTTAAACTTGAAGTTCGTTATGTAGATGTGAAAAAGAGGGCTTGGTTCACTGTAAACCCCACCGACAAGTTGGACGAGTTGAAGACAAAACTTGACGTCTTCTTTATCCAAATTGGTTCAAATCATAGAACACGTGATGTGATAGTAAATGTGTCAGGCCTGGACTTGTGGGAGGATAATGAAGCGGACTTCTGAAAGACCGTGTATTATCCACAACTTCTCAAAGATGATAGCGACGTTGATTACATGTTTAGGTTAATGGTTGAGAATAACACTTTGTATCTTTTTGTCCGATCCGTTGAAGTGTAATATTTATTTAATTGTAATAGTGTAATGTTTTCCGAATTTGTGTCCGCATTGTTGAATTTTAATGAATTTGTGTTTATGTAATTTAACGATGAATTTGAGTAATTTTGACCGCTTATGTGAGATTATGTAATTTTAGAAATTTATGGACAAATTTGTGTAATTTGGATCGTCTACGTGTCATTAAGTGTGTTTAAGTGCTTACGGGTCATTACCGGCGAATTTGTGTAATTTGGACCGTTTGGATCGTTATGTGTGATTATGTGATTGTGAGAAAAACGATGTTTTTGTGCAATTTTGATCGATTATGTCGTATTATCCAATAATCTTGTTAAATTGGCGTAATTCAGTTCAATTATGAGCGTGTAAAGATTACGAGTCATTAGTGACACACTTTGCAATTAAAGCATATCAGTACAACATTTATTGTTGTATTGATATATCAGTAGAGCGTGAGTTAACTCGCACATGTGTTAACACTTTGCGTGAGTTAACTCACGCAGTTTTTACACGTGTGCATCTTAAGTGACGCAGCGTTAGTTAAGTAACGCATAGTTTTACACTTGCGTTAGTTAACTAGAGCATGAATATTTTGGTCAAGGGGAGAGCAGAAATCTTTAAAAATATCTTTTTGTAATTTAAACGTAGCAATCACATAATATCAAACAAACATTAACATGATTTCACTTATTCATACCTGGCGCCTCTTACTCATGAGAAAGGAGTTATAAGAAAAGAATCGACCAAAAAAAAAGAGTTAAAATAAAATATAAATTATAATTTTCAAACATTTAGTTGACCATCACTTATTCTGTTTTGTTAGGAAAAATGCTAATTGTCAGTGTTTTAATCTGATCCATTTAAATCCTTCATTG
>Ga0228710_1008873_pt1 | contig 14229 bp, 9 predicted proteins | sample MedpolnodulmetaG_FD_177995 | JGI IMG/M metagenome (GOLD analysis project Ga0228710, IMG submission 177995) | Root nodule microbial communities from Medicago polymorpha collected in Santa Monica, California, United States - pink nodules | ecosystem: Host-associated > Plants > Roots > Nodule...
ATATATATATACATGGATATTTTAGTAATTTACATAATTTATTAACGGGTACGGATACCCGCGGGCACGGGTATCATCATATCCGTGTCCGTGTCCATAAAGTAACGGGTAGTTAAATACCCGTTTAGCTACCTGCCCCGTGCCCATGATGGATTTTATCCGCGGATACCCGCGGGCACAAATTTTTTTGCCACCCCTAATTTTTCCGGTTCATAATTGGTTAAGAATCTCAAATACGATGATAAATGTAATATTCATCTTATAAGTTGTCAACATAGTTTGAATGTTAAAGTAGTAATATGATATCTTTGCATTTTAACTTGTGCTTTAAAAGAAAAAAGAGAGAACCATATATGTAAGAAAGATTAAAAATGAATCGAGTCGAGTTGAACTTAGTTCAACTAGACTCGACTTAATAAAAACTAAATCAACTTAAAACTCAATTTGAACTTGTTATGATTTTTCTTTTAAGCTTAAAATCAACTTAATTTGTGCTCGTGAATTCGAACAATTTAATTCAACTCGATACTTCAAATCAAGTGAACCAAATGATAAGTAATTTAAAAGAACACATGCATTCTTTCAATTTAAGCTCAATTCTCAATAAATAAATAAATAAATAATAAAAGAACTATATATGATTTACACTAGATTCGAAGATTTTCTTTGAAAAAATAAATTCTTTTTTTATTTCAAAAAATATAGCGATTAAACTCACACAATCCAACTGCAAAGAAGAAAAATATTATAGGTTCGAACTCATGCTCTAATATACTTAGGCCCTGTTTGGATTAGCTTATTTTAAGCTTATGAAAAATAGCTAATGTAAATAAATAAGTTTTTATTTTAATTTTTAAGCTCTCACTAATAAAAATTGTATCTTCATAAAATGGTTTTTCATAAAATAACTTAACAAACTTATAAATAATATATAAAAGCTTAATTTTGATTTTTCTCAAAGCAATAGAGTTGTAAATATATTTATTAACTCTCAAATGAAATAAAAAATAATAATATTTGGACAAGGATGCATAATATTATGATATTTAGATATAATATAATTTTAAGCATGTGGTTAATGATTTTATTTTAAGTGGTTGTGTATAAAAGAGCTGTTATTTTTAAAATGTCGCCTCTCAAATGGATCTTATTAGTTAGATAGTTGGTTCTAACTTGAGACCAACATTTGGGATCCAAGTCATCGAGCTATGGAGTAACTACTAACTACGTTGGATAGTTATTTTTTCTTAAAAAAGATAAATAAATACACTTTTGGTCATTCTACTCTTTTTGAAATGAAGTTTTGGTTTCTCTATTCTAAAAATTGGTTTTTTTGTCCTCTTATTTAACTTTTTGTTGAATTTTGTTTGATCTCCCGTTTCATATTTAGGTTATTGTTTATAATAGGTTTATTCATTTATGATATTAACGTGTTTATTAGGTGATACTAAATATTCATGTTGAACAAAAATATTTTAATTACCACTATCACATCATAAATGAATAAGTTATATTGTAAAAGAAAAAGACCTAAAATGAAGTACAAAAATTAAGAAGAAAAACTTTATATATGGAGACAAAAAACCGATTTTAAAATATGGAACCAAAACATAATATTTTTTAAAATAGGGTACCAAAATTGTCTTTATAAAAACATTCAATTTAATCCACATATCTGTTTTGTTGCATCAATTTAATTTCTCTCTTTTTTTTTGGTCAAGATTTAATTTAATTTCATACTTTGCCATAAGAGGAAGTAGAATCCATATGCACTTAGAGCGAAAAATCAAAAAGAAAATGAGACAATATAAGGCCAGAATTAAATCAACCGTAGGCACATCGAGAGGAACAGAGGCAGAAGCAGTTACTGAGATTAACTGAAAACATATATAACCAAAATGTGAACATACACAAACATATGAAAAGTTCAAGCAAGATATTTATACTTTGGTGTCTTGAAAAAGCACAAGCAACTCTTACATCATTTCCATTAGTTAGAGAAGCTTTCCAATGATTTTGATGAAGTAGAAAATTCTGGTATTGATCTTGGAGGAGAAAACATAACAGGTTTTGGTGGCATTTCCAAAGAATCCATGGTACCTTCCAACATATCAATAACTTTACTTATTGTAGGTCTATGAGTAGGAATTGTTTGAATGCACCACAAACCAACCATAGTCAACTTCTTAGCTATCTCATTTTCCTCATTAGACATTACCCCTTCATCAAGTTCCAAATCATTTCCCTTCTCAAGCTTCTTATAGATCACTAAATGTGGAAAATATAACTCGCTCGAATGACTAGCTTCAACGATGTTAACGTTCTTCCGTCCACCAACCATTTCTAGCAACATCATTCCGTAACTATAGACATCAGACTTATGTGAAACGCCTCCGAAACTTTTGTTGAAAACTTCAGGAGCAACATATCCAACCGTCCCTCTAGCATTTGACATTGAAATAATGCTGTCATCCCTTGTGCTTAGTTTAGCAAGTCCAAAATCAGATATCTTGGGACGGTAAGTTTCGTCTAAAAGAATGTTATGTGGTTTAATGTCGAAATGAAGAATCCTAGTGTTGCATCCTTTATGCAAGTACTCTAGTCCTCGAGCTATCCCTACCGCAATCTGGTGTAAATTCTCCCAACTCAATGAAGGACTAGTCTTAGTCTTTTCCTCCTTTTCGGATTCTTTGTTGTGACTTTGAATGAACTTTTCAAGTGAACCATTGGACATAAACTCATAGATGAGAGCTTTTTTTGTTCCATCAAGACAAAATCCTAAAAGAGAGACAACATTAACATGAGATGTTTTGCATATACTTGCTACTTCATTGATGAAATCTTCACCGCTCCCTTTTGACTCACTCAATACTTTTACAGCCACAGAACCACCATTGATCAATTTTCCTTTGTATACAGAACCATAACCACCCTCTCCTAGTTTAACTTTGAAGGATTCAGTCATTTTCTTTATATCAGAGTAATTGTATCTTTTTATATTCAGAGGACCTTGACTTTCAAGGAAGTCTTCTATATGCTGATTGTTCCTTGTTATTTTGCTGAATTGTGTTTTTATAACCTTCCATATCTTTGCTTTATTTCGGCATATTATGACAGCAATAAGAGGTAGTAACATTCCAGTACCAACGAAACCTATCAAAGTCCAATGTAATATTTGATTATTTTTAGAATGCATTAATTAGTTTCTTATACTCTTATAATCTTAGTAGGAAATCATATTTTTTGAAGGAGGAAATCATATATATATATATATATTTGAGATAAATTTGTACCTATAACCAGTTTCAACACTTTGTTCTTTTTGCTACCTGAAATGAAAAACCACATTAGTCTTGGATTTATAAGGTTCACAATTTATATTATATATTAATTGATGAGTTTCGCTAGAAGTCACTTATGAAGATGTCTTTTAGCAGCATACACCTTAAAATGTGATTTTCACTTTTTAGTTATAACTTTGCTAGAAGACATCTTCATAAAAATTAGTTGGTGTCTTTTATCAAATACTCATGGAATAACTTATTAAAAGACACCTTCATAAAATATGTATTGATTAAATGAGTCGAAGAAATGTAAGTATGACATTGTCATTGGAAAATGAATATCTGACCTGGCATCTAGAACCTAGAGGCAAAAAGAAATAAAGTGAGAGTGCCAAACGTTGGAAAATAGTTTCACTTTACAAGTCATATTTTATTTTTAGGGGCATGAATCGATAATTATACATGTCTACAGCACAACAACCGTATGTTGTGTTCAATTTCTATCCATGTGGGGTTGCTACTAAATTACGCAGGAAATAATGATAATAAGTCAACATCTACGGGAAAAGGTGTCAATTATAGTCAAGTAATGTGTGCTACTATTTGTGCTAGTGTCCAATTTTACATGACTTGTTTTTCAAACTGTCTTTAAAAGGAAAAGTAGCAGAAATGTTTTTTTATAATTATTATTATTCCTGATATTGGTGTTTAGTTTACCTATATATCACGCAATTATGCACAGCTTCACATCCTTTTAAAGAAGATAAATAGAAGGATTGTTAGGTGGAACGTCTCAATTGAAGCATCCAAGTTAACATATGATGTTAAAAAAATCAAATAGTGGATGATGTGTCATAATTTAATTGGTTTTACTGCAACAAATATCCACCGCTTTAGGTCATATAGTCCTGTCTCATGACACACATGGTGCATTAATTTATTTCCTTGAGTTTAAACACTATCTATTGAGGTCAATATGAACAGGACTAGATCTCTAAATTATTTTGACATTGCGTCAAGTATGATGATTAGATGCATACACGTTAATATTAGTTTACAAGCACATCATCACAGTTGCCTGAACCAGAATAGCTTGTATTTGTTAGGACAATTTAGATACACTACGTGTTAGATTAATTTACTTTTTTTTTCTCTCATACTTTTTTTATGACAAAATCAATCCTTTTGAAAACTACGTTTATAGACCTAAAAGACAAAACATTATTATGCATACTCCCTTAAAATCTTTGTAGAAAATACACTACGCAACATTGAATTCATAATTTTTTTTAGAGGTGATGGTATCTATAATCTATATCATATTATACCCAACATCAAATAAACTCTTCCTAAAAAATGCTTTTAATGAATAGACAATTTAATTAAGCACTTATAACATGAATATTTATCATATAAGTGTTTATCTAAAAAAATATTAAATAAAATCAAACTATTTTTAGATAAGCTGAAAACAGTTTATGGTCATAAGTAATTTGCATAAACTCTTCAATATAGTGTAACAAATATGTATGTTAGTACATAAGTTGAAATAAGTTTATAGAAACAAATGTTTATCCCAATTAGTAAAATTGTAGAATGAGGTTAACATGAATGTACGACCAATAAAACAAGTTTATGTAACACAATAGGAAGTACTCGAAAAAAAATATGAAAAATTAGAGAAGAAAAGAAAGAGTGCATACTTTTGTGAGCAGAACATTGAACAGCATGATGAGTTCCACCAGGACAATAACAAGAAAAATGAGAAGAATCATTCTGATTGGTACCACATGTTCCTCCAGATTCCCTACACACTTCACACTCTGAGGACCACCCTGCACCTTCATCATACTTCACATCAAATCCTTGTTGAAGTGCTTCAACCCCACTCTCAGAAACACCATCCATAGAAACTTGCACTTGAACACTAGCCCCACAGTTCTGAAGGTTTGAGAATTGGTTTTGTAGCTGAGTTTCATTCTTCACCACGTAGAAAACATGTTTATTGCTACCATTATTCTCACACGTAAAACTGTTTATGTTTTTTCCAATAATTGAACTATTTTCAATGGGACAATTATAGAATACAGTGAGATTCTGAACATTTGGAAGATAAGTAAAGGGACTTCCATTCAAAGAAGTGTTGGTGAAATTTGAAGAACAAATATCATTGACAAGATTTGTTCTAACAATTTTCATGGTTGAAGCTGTTTGGTTAATGTTTAGTACATTGAACTTTTGTGAACCAATTTGAATACAAGTGTTTTGGTTATGCATGCAAGTGAGTTTGAACTCATTTTTGCCACAAATATTTGGTCGGTTCTTTCCCCAGAAAGGAAATGATACATTTGTGTTTGTTCCACATGTGAAATATGATTGATTGCAAGTAGAAAAAGTGTCATTTTTTTGAGAGTTGGATTGTGGCAAAATTGTTGAGAAGAAAATAATGGTGAATAATATAATGAAAAGGGTTCTCATTGTTGCGTGGTTGAGCTTGGATGTGATTAAGATGAAGAAGAAGCATATACGAGGTATATTTAAGGAGAGAAGATTCAAATGTGGAAAAACACAAAATGAAGCGTGGAGAATTTGTTGTGACTATAGTCTAAGCTATATTATTATTATAGTTGTGCACTGTGACTGTATTGGTGTGCTAGTTATGAAAAGCTGGATATTATATATTTGATTATTGGAAATGATAAACTCTTATAAGTGGAAAACAGAAGAAAATGTTGACTTATTATATAGATGGCATAGCAGGGCAAACTCAATTATTTTAGTTGAGAAAAAGGATATGTGCCACTATCCTCTGCGAAGAGGGTGGGAAACTGCCAAGTACTTGTTTGGTTTGGACTTGTCCACTATGCAACGAAGTTCTTTTGTACAAAAGTGCTTATGTTTGATGTTTCAACTTTTTTTTTCCAACCGTTGAACTTTCAATTTGGCTTTGTTCATAGTTGATTTAAAATCAATTAGAGCATATTTGTATCACGGTGAGTCGCGGTGATTTTGCAAAAGTTATATTTATTGACAATGACACTGTTCCAAACTTACATAAAAATCATGATTTTTGATAAAAACTTACAAACAAATATAAGTAAAACATCAAAAATAAATTTGTATAAAATATAAAACAAAGGGGCCCTTAATTTAGTTTAAGTAATCACTTTTTCATTTTGTTTATACTTAGAACTTCTAGAAGAGAAGCAGCTAATATATTATTCCTGAAATGCACTTATCTTGGCAACGGCACTGCTCCAAATCCAATAGTCCAATTAATTAATTAAATATGTGATTTCGTATGTTTGGCTGGCATGTAGTCACCTATATCTATCATATTTTTGGCATGGAAGCCAAAAAATTCAATTTCTGAGCGTGAAGATCCACAATACTTGGAACACCGCATGAGCTGTATAAGCTAGGATAGCTAGATGCGGCAAAGTGATTTTGAAATACTACACGGAGTAAAAACCTAGCACAAATTAAACAGAGAAATGCAAGAAGCATAGACAGCAGTACGGGGGGCACTTTAGTGCCTTTGTGGCGCGAAAGGCAGGTGCCTTTGCATCAGTAAAAAACCGCCACGTGGCATTGCTATGTTTAAAAAAAAAAACTGGATTTTATCATAGAAAAGGAAGAAAACGCGAAGGAATTGCCATCAACAAGTGATACCCTTTTACCGCCGTTGTCAATCTCAGACGCCATCCTCTGATGCACCGTCGGTTCCCTCCGGCACCGTCCTCCGCTGCACCTCCGTCGTCTCTCTCCGGCACCATTTGGTTGAAGATTATAAGCTTTTCTTGTTGTTCTCCGGCACCATTTGGTTGAAGATTATAAGCTCAATCAATATTCAATACATACAAACATACATGCTACTACTGAGAAAGAATAACATCAAAATTCACCACACCTTCTCATCAATATCATACATGCACTCTTTGAAATCTCTTAGCAAAAAACTTCCTCCCTTCATCAAGCTCCCAAGATGTTTAACTCCATTCTGCAACAAGTGCCATGTGCATAAACCATGATGAGTCTCAGGCATCACATCTTCAAGTGCCGTGGCCATTGCTTGAGCTTGGTCAGTGAAGATAGTCTTTGGTTTTTTGTTGTTGTGTGCTTGTAAGAATGTATCAAACAACCATCTAAATACTTGTCTCGTCAAACATTATTGTGGCACCAAAAATGATTGTACCTCTATAATGGTTAAAACCAGAAAATAGAGCAAGTGGTCTATTGGCATGATTGGTACAGTATGTGGTGTCCAATGAAATAACATCACCAAAATACCTGTAATCCAAAATCATATTTGCATCACACCAAAACACATTTGTAATTTGTTCTTCTATATCCATCTGATATGCATGAAAGAAGGATGGATTCTCCAACGACTGTTGTTGAAAATATTTTGAAAGACAACCAACGTCACCGTACACCATACTTCTTTGTCTTTTTGCAGTGATGTAGTTTCTTACATCCACCTGCATAAATCCAACATTCGCTCTATGCCCTGCTTGTGTACTCATAAGTTGAAATGTAGCCTTCTGCCTTAATCCAGCGTCACCGGCCAGATCAATCTCATATGCCTGTACTTCAGTTATCTTTCTATGTGACCGAAGCATGTGTGTTGTCTCTTCTATTAGTAGATCATGATTATGTTCTTTTACAAACTCATGGATGACGAACTTTCCAGTTTTTTGTGAAAGTGAAATTCTTGCTTTGCAATTCGTTCTAGTCTCGGCTCTATGAATTTTTCCTTGATATGCATCTTTTTTCTCTTTATTTCGTAGCCCTTCCTTACAACAAACTAACATAAATGACGATATACTACCGTCTTTCTTCTTGTTTGCATTACGTATTCTAACTCCAAAGCCCGCACGTAAACTATAAGCAAGATAAAATTGATAAGCCTTATCCCTATTGTCAAATTCCATTCCAAGTCTTGGCTTCCAATCAACATTTGAAGATGCCATGTTTGATCAAACTACTCAAAAAAGGAACCCGACAAGTAATTAAAAGAGGATCAGACATGAAAAAAACAAAATTTATATCTCAAATAAGAGTATAATTAAGTGTATAACCATTTAAAAAAATAAACAAAACATATGGATTGGAAAATAAATTTATTGAATACATCAGCATAAACAGAACTGATACAACACTATTTTTTTTTTGACAAAACTGATATAACAGTATCTGATACATATTAGAAGAAAATACCATACATACCACATCAAAAAACAGAGCAGCATATGTATACCATGAAAGGGTTTTTACTTCAATCCCTAAATAAAACCCTAAATTTCCTAAAATTGATTGACATGATTTGCTTTCTATTCCTATTGAAGTGTAATGATTCTCTATGTTAATCTTGATTTTGGTTTGTTCACATACCATAACCATTACAAAAGAATAAAGATGAGGCATAGAGACAAGAAAAAAAAAACATACCTTTGTCGATGGAGGTGACGACGGCGATGGAGGTTCTGGACGGCAGCGATGGAGGTTTTGGTGATAAGAGGAGAAAGTGAAGGAGAAGCTTTGGTGATAAGCAGAGGAAAGACTTGTTTGATACGCGTTTCTCCTTTTTTCCTTTGTATTCCTTATTTTGTTCTCTTTTTTTTATTTTTTTTAAAACAAAGCATTGCCACGTGTCAATTTTTTATTGGTGCAAAGACACATGCATTTCCCTCCTTAAAGGCACTAAAGTGCCACCCACAACAGGACTATCGATAAAATCTTTTTTAGTCATTATAAGATAGTTTATAGTGCTTGCCCAACAAACCCTTAGTGTGAAAATTTTATTTAATAATTAATTTCTTTTATAATATTTATTATCAGACACATTAAGATAAGTTTATAAATTACTATATATTAGTATAGTTTATTGATTCTTTATGAACACATAAAGCTACTTGTTTATAGAAAGGGAATGCACTCAATTGTAGTTGTTAAACCTTTAGAAATTAATCACTTGTTCATATTACTTTAGATATTCCAATTTCAATAGGTTTTGATTCACACATATTACTTTAGAGCTAGCTAATATTTTGCTGAATGGAAACATGTGAAGGTAAATCCTTTGTTCAAGTTACTAATCTTAATATGTTGCTCCCTTTATCTTGGATGCCTCCTCCTTTTAAGAGTTATAAATATAATGTGGACGTTATTTTTTTCTCATGCAGATGGCCAAACAAGTTTTTGTATGTCCTTACGGGATCATAGTGCTGATTAAATTTTTGCTAGAATTGACTGTATGTATATCTCACTCATTTGTTATGGACTACAGTCTACAGGGGATTAATTCATTCAACCGCTTACCTTTTTTCATTAGGCTATTGGCAGATAAAAAAAAGTTGTTACCATGAAGAAAATAAACATATAAGGATCTTTTAACTTTAGGCCAAAAAGCAGGAAATGTCACCGGACTTTCTTCCTTAAAAATTGGTTGGAACAATACAATGAATTCGAATATCGAATTTTCCTTTTATTCATTTTAAAGGTGAAATCCTAGTCATTAGACTGGCTATTGGCAGGTAAAAAAAGTTGTTACTATGAAGAAAATAAACATATAAGGATCTTTTAACTTTAGGCCAAGAAGCAGGAAATGTCACCGGACTTTCTTCCTTAAAAATTGGTTGGAACAATACAATGAATTCGAATATCGAATTTTCCTTTTATTCATAAAGGTGAAATCCTAGTCATAGGCTACTTATAAAATATTTGTGACATTTGCTCCTTGTTAATTGCTTTTTGGTCTAATTGTAATTCGTCGAAATTATGATAAACATAGCAACACTGGCCTGGTAAAGGCAGGTTTGCATTTTGAGATTTACTTTTCTCACCCTATTCCTTTTCTTGCGTGCTCTTTTTTTTTTCTTCCAAAAATACCTCTCGTCCGGATTATATAATCCGAACACCTTTCGGAATATTAATTCCGGATTTATTCGTGGATTTTGCCATTTCATCCACCCTGATGGATGATGATGTCAGGTATGAATAGATAAATTCGGATTATATAATCCGGAAATTGTAGAAAACTTCTGGATTATATAATCCGAAACGTATAAATCACCCTGTTGAAAGTCAACAAAAGGGGTGGTGAACGATGGTTCCGGATTATATAATCCGGAAAATGTAAAAACCGTTCGGATTATGTAATCCGGACTGCACCAGCACAGAGGCAGAAGCCATCTGTTTTGGCTAAGCCTCTGTTTTAGAGCAGATTTATTCAATTTTGTTGGCCTTTGACCATATGCAAACCAAAAAATCAAGTTATAACATCAAAATTAACAACACAATATAATTTTCAAACATTAATAAAACATAATTATCCAAATGTTACATAACATAATTATCCAAAATATTCAAACATTAAAATTAAATAAAATACAATCAACTCCTATTAGCTACACCCACATCACCGCCACCTCTGCCACCACCCCTACCACAACCTCTGGCACCTCTGCCACCATCAGTAGCTCCCCGTCGATGGTAAACCTTCCCATCATGCACCTCTTTCAACACATCCTCCAAATGTTGTCATTCCTCATACCCTCGCAGCACCACACCACTGGGCATCACAACATAGACATGGTCTTTGATGCGGCTCATCCTTCCGCTACGCTGTAAGTACCCAACCTCTCCATCCTCCTGAGCAGCTTGTGCATCAAGGACATCACGCTCCGGTGGCCTCGGCACCGATACCGGCATGTCAGGAAGAACCATGCGTGGATAAGACACCTGGTAAAACTACTCGATGTATCCCTCTGCTGCCTCCACATATGAACTGCACGCTGCCCCAACTGCTCAGGTGTCAACGCATAATCAAGTGCACGCCGAAAGCGGTTTGAGATCTCTGCCAAATTAATATCAGGAGGTGCACTCTGAACGGGAAGTATCGGGATGGTCTGAACCCTCCCAAACTGATGAAGCACCCTCTCCGGCAGATATCTCACCATGCGGTCTCCGTATCTCAGCCATCTAGAGTAAAGGCTGACCCGCTCAAATGAACGTGCCTCACGGTGCTCTCCATATGGGGCCTTGACAACGCCACTCAGATCTAGCCTATCCAGTAGGTTTCTGTAGTTGCTTGTTGTGCCCAAACCAGACAGTGGTACAAAAAGCATCGCGTGTGGATCCTGAAGCTCTTGATATCCTGCCTAGACATCCTTGCTTCCCATACCTTGGAAGTGCTGATACACCCAAGCCTGCACAAAAGACAACCAAATATAAATATACATACCATAACCACTTACATTTTAAAACATAAAACATAGTTTGAGTTGTTTATACCTGCAACAAAGTCAGGTATCATGCCACCTAACTGCAGTTCCAACGTGCAGCATTGTTAAACTCCCTATACAAGTGAGCTAGTGTTGCAACTCCCCATGAATAACCAGCAACAAGATCAAAGTCTCTAAAGTACCTCAGGTAGACTACATCCACAACATTATGGCTCTTGTCAGTGAAGAGCGTGATCCCCACCAAGTATAGCAAATATATGCAGACAGCCTGGTCCCGAAACCTCTACACCCCCTGAGTCACACCATACTCGGTCTCCAAATCCAACTACTCCTTCATACGCTTCTTGAAAATCTTCTACAAGTAACCAAATCGGCAATGTGCACCTTTGCTCTTTTCTACCTTTGATCAGACCCCAAGTGCTCCTCCATCCATTCCACCGCCTCATCCCGTGTGATAGTCCCGTGGGACAGAAGCATGCCGTTAATGGGGAGATGCAGCAAACATGCCACATCATAAAGTGTGACCGTCATCTCCCCAAATGGAAGGTGGAAGCTCGAAGTCTCCTCGTGCCACCTCTCTAGAAATGCACAAATGAGACAGTGGTCAATCAGGTTGTAGCTGGTATCCTGAAGCCAAGACAGACCGGTGCCTTGCAATCTGTCACGCCACCACCGTGCAGCCATGATAGGGGTGGTCTCTATATCATGCATCACTTCTATCTTCTTTCCGTTGTTGATGCATTTTAAATTGTCACGCCCTTGCAAATAATTAAAAACAATACCTAAACATTAGTTTACACTCATGGCTTCACAAACAGACTTAACAGTACATAAACAGGCAGTTTCACAAATATCAACATCATTTTCACGCAGATTAACATTAATAAAGTGAGTTTAAAGTGAGTTTAACATTAATAAATATCTCGCCATCAGCCGCCTTCCTGGCCATATGCACATGGTACCTCTAAAGCAGGCCAGTGTCGTGTGGGCCACCGAGATAGTCATCAAGTGGCTCAGGGTCCACCACCTTCTTCTTCTTTCGCCTTCGCCGTGGCTCAGCATCTTCCATTTCCTCGTCCATAGCCTCAAGCTCCTCCACAAGTTCTTGCTCCTCCATTTGCTGCACGTCCACCTCATCTACCATATTCTCTTGCTCCGGCTGATGCTCGACATCATCACAGCGTCCTCTAGCACCCCGACGCCTCGGAGGAACAACACCTTCCTCCTCCAGCCATTGGAGACGCTTTCTCCTACGGGAAGCATGCCCTACCTCCCTTACGCGCCGAGTATTAGAGGATGAACCTTCTGTAACATGCACACAACACAATCAGCACAAAACAGTACAAAACAGATGGTCAAAACCACTACTAGGTGTTTCCGGAATTAATTTTTCGGATTGAAACAATCAAGTCCGGAAAACGAATTCTGGACTGGTTCAGTACAGAGGGAAAAAAACGTAACAAATTACTTGCATGCATACAGAAATCGAACTAACCTTCCATGTGTTGTTTGTCAAGGATTAAAATGCGGTCCGTTTGAGCAAGATTTCACCGATTTTGGTTGGAATTTTGCAATTCGGATTTTGGAATTAGAGGGAGAGAGAGAGAGAGAGAGAGAGAGAGAGAGAGTAAAAAGTGAAACTGTGAAAATAGGGGGTAAACGTCCTTTTATACTTCGAATTCGTCCGAAATATGTTATCCGGACCAAATGTTAGTTGTCCGGACTATGTTTTCTGGAGGGCAATTTGGTAATTTTTACAGGGCGCGTGAGAAGGGCATAGGATGGGAAAAGTAATACTCTTGCATTTTTTTTACAAAAGAGGAACAAGGCCCATATTTCAAACAACCATAAAATGGGCCTAGAAAATAACTAAGCCTAGTCTAACTAGAAACAGAGATTAGAAAATTGCTATTCTCCCTTTTAAAATTGGTCATTATATTAATTATGTTCAACATACGTTAACTCATGTAGGCACGTAAGTGAGCAAAAACAAAAGAGAAAAGAGCAATTTTCCAGAGATTAAAGTGAGAGCCCAACATAAGCCAAAAGACACTACATTTTTTGGGCCAACACTTGACACTAAGACTCTAAAGCATAATTTATACTCCAACACTTGACACTACATAAGTCAAATAATACTTTTGCTAATTCCACCTTGAAGCTCCGTCAATGAGGTGTTACATCACCACAGTCTAATTGTGAATCTGAGAAGTTGTAAGGCATGCCATTCATGAATGGTGATGTGGGAAATGATATCCAATCGGTGCAACCTATTTGTGCATTATTATTGTTTGCTACATAATTGCCATTCTCTTGAGATTTATCACCAAAATAGTTGTTTTGATCATATGTTATAACTGGTGCTTGATGATTATTGTTTGGAAATTGCTCCATGGTTTCACCTGGATATAGAGAGATTCAATAAATAAATTAATTCATAATAATTGAATTTATTATCTCACTATGAATTGCATTTTTCAATTGGAAATTTACTTTTGGTTAAATAATTTTGCATAGTCACTTAGAAGTAACTTATTATTGTTTATTTGAACATACCTTGAGTTAACAAAGCAACGTTGTCATTCAAAACTTCATCAATTTCCTCCAACTCATTCCATCTAGCATATGCTTCTCTCACATAGTTTTGTACGTAGCTCTGCAAATTAAATGAACTATACAGGTCAAAAATCAATGCATAG
>Ga0228710_1008876_pt1 | contig 14224 bp, 10 predicted proteins | sample MedpolnodulmetaG_FD_177995 | JGI IMG/M metagenome (GOLD analysis project Ga0228710, IMG submission 177995) | Root nodule microbial communities from Medicago polymorpha collected in Santa Monica, California, United States - pink nodules | ecosystem: Host-associated > Plants > Roots > Nodule...
AGTCCAAACAAAAACCATTTTTATTTTTTTTTTCAAGAAATTTTCGTTTTTGTTTGGCCTATTAAGGGGGTAAATCAAAACAAAAATATTTTACAGGGGGGTAAATCAAAAAAAAAATTTTATAGGGGGAAAACCAGAAATGACCTATATTACAGGGGGGTAAAGACCTATTAACCCTTTATATTTATTTTTATTTTATATTAAAAAATATATTTGGACACCCATACACCCACTATACATCTTGAGCGAGAGAGAGAGAGACACACACACACACACACACACACACACACACACATATATATATATATATATATATATATATATAGAGAGAGAGAGAGAGAGAGAGAGAGAGAGAGAGAGAGAGAGAGAGAGAGAGAGAGAGAGAGAGTATGTAATGTGATATACAATATGCTTGTAATATGATTGCATAAAAATATATAGAGAATAATATGTGTTGAATGAATGTTAGATAATTAGGGGTATCAAAATATCATTGATGTTTATATTATATATCTTTTTTTCGGGTATACTTAATATGCAAAAAGAAAAAGGCCCAACATTGAATTTTTTAATATTCTTTTAGAACTTTAAGTTTTTTTTTTATATAACTTTATTTATGTTAGAAGTAAAAATTCATTAACTTCTTAGAAAATAATTGAAATCGCCCTACCTAGTGTTCCATAATGAGAAAGTTGTGCAAGTAAGTTTAAGATATTTTATTATATGGTAATATGCTATTCAAATTGGTGTTAAGATGTCATCTAGAGCTTATTTCAATCCTCCTTGAATGACTTTGCCCCTATCCTGCTTTTCATTTCTTAAAAGTTTAAGAATATATTTGCTTTTGGTATTTAATGATTAGTTCTTTTGATGGTGATTTGGTTATCATCATGATTTGATCTTTTGTTGGTTATTTGGTATTATGACTATCCATGGGTATCTGAGGATCCAAACAAATATTTTTTTCCAGCAAGTAAAACCTCTAAGAAAGGGAAAAGAAAACTCAATAAAGTGTCAAGAAAATCAGCACTAACTATGATCAAAGAAGATGATGCCATCAACGAAGATGATAAACCTATAAAGATGCATTTTCTGTCTAAAACAGTGAAGGAATTAGGGCCTGATGATACCACTTGCCATCCCAATGAAGTGGTTGTTGAAAAATGCATGATCTCAAAAAAATTAAGGAGAAAAAGTAGAAAAACACAAGTGCCATGGGATGAAAGGTGCAAAAATGCTGAAAATCTAGTCCTAACAACAAAAGAAGAACCAAACGTTAGTGATATTGAATCTAATTTAGTTGGAGGCATTGTTATTTCCGAACCATGGAAAATTGAAACAGAGTGTATGTGGAATGTTTCAAATGACAATGATGATGCTAAATCTAATGATCTTCATAAAAGAAAAGGGAAAATGATTCAAGCTAATGTAGAGTCACATTCTTCATCCTTTTCTGAAGATGAGGAGTTGAGATTAGCATTACACAATTCGTTGATTTTTCAATATCCACTACAATTTGGGGAGGGTACCTCAAAGTCTTTTCTAGAGGGAACTAATTCAAGGCCCCAGTTCAATATTGAAGAAGGAATTAAGGAAAATTCATTGGAATATTTTGACATTCCAAACAATATCCAGGTAAATACTCTTAACTTATAATACTCACTTTCTAAAATTATTTTTCTTAATGCATGTTTGAATTGATGATAGAATTGACAAAATTATGGTGATTTTACCAAACAAGCTCCCTAGTCATTCCAACATACACTTAATAAAAAGAATAAAGTTTTGAAATTTTCAATATGCAATTTACATGAATAACAAATGATGGACTTGAATTGGTTGTTGTAGGGGTAATTTCACCAAAATGATGTCCAATTTTTTTATATTCAAATATCAGTACCTTTTCTCTCTCAAATATATTTTACTAAATTTTGACTATCTATAATTTTATTATGTGAGTTGTAGCCCAACTTAAAATTTATAGACCTGACATTGTTCGTAACCATTAAATTGTTTTATTTCTCTAAATTTAGTTATGTTGATGTGATTCTAGCTAGTAATCATGCCAATAATCCTCATTTTACAAATACATTATTAATCAAGTGCGTGAATTTTTTGTTTTGGTTTTACTCTCCAATTAATCTATTTTATCTATCATATGAAAAAATAACATGTGACAATTTTCACACATCAATTTTTATTATTTAGTTTTTCTAGATTAATTTACATAAACATAAAATCTTTATTGGTTATGTATGTGTTTTACATATATATTATCATATTTCATTCTTGTATCACTGGGTGTTGCACATAAAATAACGCAACACTGAAGTCTAATGCAAGTGGTTGTTGTGCAAACTCCATGAAGGCTTTAAATTTAAGAGTATCATATTCGATTTCTAGTGATAAAAAATATATTTCATTCTTGCAGGAAAATAGTGTGCCAACTAAAGAAAATGATTGTGGAGATGTCACACACTATGATGACGATGCACTCATGCATGAGATTGCAGATATCCTTGCAAATAAATTACCTTATAGTGTTGCAAATGAAAATGGTTTGATGGAAAATTCAATATGTTTAGAAGCAAATGGAGAAAAGGCGAAGTTTGAAAAGAGGAGTAGAAGTAAAAGAAGATAAAAAAATAAGAGGAATACCAAGAGGAGGAAATATGGAAAGGATTGAAATTAACATCCTCGTTGGTTGTTTAATGTGAAAATTAAAATTGAGGAAACAAGTTTGATGGTTGAAGTAATTTGGTATGCTCACTTTATTTATATTTTAAGAGAGAAGTGGTATAAGACAATGTTCAAGATGCTGGTACACAAATTGTTGTTGTGAGAGGTTTTACATTAATTGCAAAATACCGAAACATATTGATTCATGGTGGAGATAATGAATTGGATTCTAAGGTCTGTTTAATTTCTTAAAATATTTATTATTATTGTTTGTATGTGATGGATGAAATTATATTTATTTATGATTTTTTTAATAATGATAAATTGAAGATCAAAGCTAACGAGAGAGGTCACGTTTTCAGAAACAAAAAGATAATATTTTGAATTTTTTCATAAACTATATCAATATTCAATCTATTTTCAGAATTCATTTTCAAAACCATTTAAAAAAATTAGAGTAAAATGACATCAAATAGAATAAAAAGCATCTGATGACTAAATTTGTCACGTGTACCAAACCGTTTTCAAGTAATAAAGTAGCAACTAAAATTGTGTCCACATAGATTGTAGTTTAAACTAGGAAACTAGCTAAACTTATTAAAACAATAAATTAAAAGCAAATAAAATGGGAGGAGTTTGCAAGTTTGATGTGACTGTGCAAAGTAGTTGAGTTTATTGTAGAAAATTAAATGGGGTTTAATTGCAGATATTAGTCGTAATTAGGATTTTTCGAATCCCCTCTATTTCCTTGTTGGATTAAGGATAAGAAATTATTAGTTATGAGAAAAAGGGTTTTATTTAGGTGGTGAGTTAGTGGGATTTTAACGTCCCTCCATATATCAAGTTGCTCCTGCTGATTACCCCGAGGTTATATGTGTGATATGTGGTAGAGGGTCATCAATCCTAACGTGTCTCGTATGCCTTCGTAGGGTTATTAATTTGGGGACTTACTCTCTCATAGGTAATTGAAACATAAAAAAAGTTGGTATTCCTAAAGTGTCATCTATAGGATTCACCTCCGCATATGAATCTTGCAATTAGAAGTTCACCACATACCATGACTTGTCCTTAGTAGATGAAATGATAGGTCTAAACCTATCTTAATAAAGGGACATAACAAAGTTTATAATGCATCGTTTGGTAAAGTCAACCCTAAATATCTTTTGCAGTTTCCTATTTCTATAATCAATCAGAGACTCTAGGTATGTCCCACTTCTTAGAATTCTTAAAAGCATTAAGATTGTTGCCTATACAAATCAAATAAATATCATAACATAACTGAATAAAATACTTGAATTAAATTGATCCAACAAACAAATAGATGTTCATCTTAGAACTCAAACCAATTAGAGTTTAGTTACTCATGGTAACTAAAAACAAATTACAAAAGAAATAAAACAAACTCTAAAAACAAATTTTGAGGAGAGATTCCCCCTTTGACACTCTTAAGGCTTTCCTTCCTCTTGAACCTCCAAGTTCTGAATGAGAACTTGCAAGTGAATGCTCATGTATTTATAGGCATATTCCCATATGGGTTTGGGTTGAAAAACTGTGCTTTTTCTCCAAACTCGTAGAGAAAACATAACTGAAAGAAATGTTTTTATGGAACCGCACACGCCTCACGCGTGCAATATGAAAATAGTTCTTTCCAACACTGTTTCACACACCCGGGATGCGTGGCAGCACACCTGGGATGCATATCATCTCCGCATTGTTGTCTTTTTCTTCATCTTTTTGAGGGCTTTCTCCCTCCAAATTTGGCTTGGGACTTGGGAAAAAATTTCCCTAACTTTTAATACCTTTAGAGGCTTGTGGAATCTTCATTCCATGTTTTCCCAATTCTTCATGAGGTGTCTTGCTTTTCCGAATTACATTGTTTTTCTGAGATACATCAATAACACCTATGAATTGCTTGGTTTAGGGAAGAACTATAATTACATGACTCAATATGAAAACATTACAAAATATCTCTTAAATCATAACAAACTTATCTAAAAGTCCTCTCATTTGGGTCAAATCATTAATAAAATGACTGAAAAATATTCTGAAAATAACGTAAGATGACTTGTCATTACAACCCCAAACTTAAACCGTTATCTGTCCTCAAGTAAACGAAATAATTTGAAATACAAATTTGCATAAACTTTTTAGAGGACATTCCATTCTGAAAAGGTTGCTCAGATCATCATCCATTCCATTGCCAAGCTTGACCAACTTACCACTTCCTAGCAAGTGGGACATGCTCAGAGAAGATAATTCACTCTCTCAATAACACTCCTTTTCAAGATACATGTATGTACCTACTAAAGCCACAAGAGCTGGTCACAACATTTTTCCACTATAGTCTTCATATGAATGCACTTTGTTGAACTTGAAACAATTCTAAGCAAACATTCAAGATCATAATATTCACACACTTTGGAGGTTTTTCAGGGTTGTAGCGTGGTTTATGTTAAGTTGGGATATATTTCAGAAAATAGGCTAACAAAACAACTTGGAGTTAGACTATAACTCCAATTTATAGATTCCTAAATAATGATGCATTACCAACCTTCCTTCTTTGTACCAAAATAAGATGGGTATTAGTATAACTGTTTTTTTTTTTTGAGACTTTTTTTCAAATTTTTTGAAGAGATCAATTTGAGGCTCTTGATTTTCCTTTTTTTTTTGTGTGTCGCGTCATTTTTCGGAGGTCAAGCTATTTTATTAGCATAGACTCATTATTTTATTTCACGACTGAACTTTTCATTTTTTGAAAAGAAAGTGGAAAAAGGTTCAAATACCACATTTTTAAAGATTAAGGGTTTGAGGGTTAGTTATATTCAGGGAAGGTGTTAGCACCCTAAATATCCATAGTATCCTATGGGAACCTCTTGATTTTATTCAACTTTTGTGCTATAACTTGCTTGTTTAAAAATGGAATTTAAAGTAATAAAAAGAGACCTATTTATCTACATTTTTTTATTGATTTGGAAGGACTAGGTCCTTTGCCTACGTACCCGTGAGGGATCAAAACCTCGTAGTTCGGGGTAGAAATTACTGTTTGATTTGTTTGGTGTTTTTTATTAATTTTTGAAAAAGTTTTAAAATAAAAAGCCAAGTGGCAAATAAGAATTGATTTGTATTTTTTATATTGAAAGAAAAATAATTCAAAGTAGAATTAAAATTGATCTGAAATTTGATTAAGAAAGAAAATATAAAAAGGGATCACTTGATTTTGAATCAATGTTTATTATGAAAATATTTTTGTGATTTTTGTTATTTGAATGTTTTTGTTGTTTTCGAATAATAAATGAAAATTAAACTAACGGAGTAATAAAAATAAAAGCGCGTGGATTTTTGTAGTGACGTTGGATCACCACAAAATCCCGAACCTAATTTTTTTGCATTTTTTAACATATATAAAGCGGTAAAGAAATAAAAGAGGACACACACACGCACACTTTTCTCATTTATATTGTTTACATTGAACCTAGATACATTCTAATTGCTGGAAAATAAATGACGATAATTAAAATGCTAAATGATAATAGAAATAAAATGAAACGCAAAAAAATGCTAAAAAGTAAGAGAATAAAAGAAACTAAGAGAGAGGGACAACCGAAGGGACAAAAGTACCGAAGGGACAAAATTCCGAAGGAACTTTTTCGAAGGGACATAAAAAGAGGGAGAAGAAAAGAATAGCTCGTCAACACAAGTTAAATGAGGGAGAAGAGAGAAAAGTTCTTTGACAACTCAAGAGAACTTTTGGTCTGTGAAATTGTGAGGGATGAGGGCTCTATTTATAGGTGAGGAGGTTGATGAAAATGGAAAAATGGTTTTTGATGGACAATTATAGTGAATTTTGGAAAAGGAATGTTAAAGTTGACACTTGACTTGAAATTTTTTTGGACCTTAGACATATTTTTTTGTGACCTATTAAACATTGACACTATTATTTTTTGGACAATTAGTAAAAACTAAAGTAAAAGTGATTAAAGCAAAAGAAGAAAAATGACTAATTAAAAATAAAAATTAAAACTAAAATTAAAAATAAAAGAGAATTAATAAAAGATAAAAGTAAATAATAAAATAAAGATAAAGAGAGAAGAGGGTCCGAATCAGAACAAAAATGAGGTATTTTAAAATACCTCTCTGCCGAATTTTTCACTGAAAAGTCAGAGACTATTCAGGATCAAACAATGTATGAATGTAAGACCTTAGGTCAAAAATTGGGGTATGACATTGTGTAAACCCATATTGGTTATGTTTTCTTTACACTTTTTTCCTTTTCATTTTCTTGATAACCAAGTTCTACTGATATGCCACCTGAAACTTAGAATGTTGCTAATTTCAAAGAGCAACCCGAAATTTAATTTCAAATCATACAAAAGAAATCAAACTCTAAGAGAAATCAAACAAATTACATTGAGGGTTCAAACTTGTGACATTATTCACCACTTGGTAACAACAAAAGAAATATTTTGAGGAGGTTCAAAGGGCTTAGCAAAGGATGATAATAATAATAATAATAATAATAATAATAATAATAATAATAATAATAAGGGTGACATGAAAAGGCTCTAGGTGCCAAACAAGTTCCTTGTGTGTAAAACAATATGATTGATAGTCCGTAGGGAACAAACACAAATCCGAGAAAAAAATGTCATTCAAACATGTAACACACATGTAGAGAGAATTTAGTAGAAGAGTGGAATATATTGGGCTCAAAGTCTCACCGGTTTATGCTATATAGAAAAGATGTGGTGATTTTGATGAGTATCTTCTGCAACAATCCCCAATAGTTATCGTACTCTTGCACTTCAGAGGTAAGCTAACTTGCATTCTTTCGGAATGGTTTGAAACAACTTTCTGAGTCTAAAACAATTTAATTTTTTATATTTTTTTTTTGAAATGGAAAGGTTATGTAAGTTATGCAAAATTTAACCCGCTTAGCGAGGCTGACAATCCAAAACAAGACTGTGCAGCTCGCTTAGCGATGTCACCAGGTGGCCATGCAATAGTCAGCTCTTCTAGCCACCCTTCAGCTCGCTTAGCCACGGTGACAGAACAACAAAATCAGTGAAAATCAATGTTTTTAGCCATTTGATAAATACCCATTCGTCCAGAAACAATTATGCAGTTCCGGAAAGTTTAAATTCATGTAAAATTAAAGTTGTAAACAAAGATTAACATAATTTGATTTGTATTAACACTTGGGGTAACTAAATTCAATGATAACCTAAAATTATCAAGTTTTCTCACACAATCACATACCTAAAGGGAATTCTAATCTATAGGAACCCATCTAATGATTCTGGACACTTTCAAAAGGTCCAGCTCCAATTCTACACACCCAAGCCACTACCTTGCTTCTTTCCTCCGCTTCTTGCTTCTATTCATCAAGATAAGTCATGATTAGCACTAAACCAAACATGCATGGAGTCTTTGTAGCTTTATAAAAAACAACTGAAATATGGTGGAGGTGTTGATATGGCTCGGCCAAGGAGGAGAAGAGGAAAAAGGAACCTGTTCTAGGGTTTGAATGTGATGAGGATCAAGAAAAAGACATTGCATGTTGATTCAATTAAGTTTGGAGCTGAATTGATGAATATTGGATGGGAGAGGGGTGAGAGCCGAGGGAATGAGTGAGAGGGAAAGGAGAAGTTTCAGTTTTGAGAGAGAGTGAAGTAGTGAAAATGAAAGAAGGATGAGGTTTTTGGCCTTTATATAATCTTATGCACCAACTACCAAATTGCCCTTTTCATTCACGGTTAGCTCATACGCACTAAACTGATACAAATAACTGACAAAATTTTAAGCGGGATATTACCGAAAACACATATGGAAGCACTATGAATACAGAACACTGTATTCACAATGCTTTCAAGTACTGTGTCGTGTGACACCCTAAACCCCGAATGATATATTTAAAGTTTATATATAAATAAGATAGTATAAGGAGGGTAAAAATACCAGCTTAAAAAAGCTTTTCAAAGAATAGCCATCCCTTACGGGAATCGAACCCGTGTCTTCGACATGAAAAGACGATGTCCTAACCACTGGACGAAAGGGACCAAAAAGCCATTCTTCATATACCTCAGTTCCAAGAATAGAAGTGGTTCGTTTTGTTTCTATACGCAATTCAAGGGATATCAGGATCCATTAACATAATTTTCAATTGAATATTTGAAATTTCATTACAATAAATTTTGGCTTAATGGCAAACATTAAAGAACCACGAAGTTTTATAAATTTATTTACAAATACTCACATAAAATGCAATAAATTCATCCTAACATGATGTCAGCTATCAGAGCCGACAATGTCCCAAAGATAAACGGCGAACAAAAAATTAAAGTCTTCAAAAAAGGTTTCACTTTATTCAAAGACAATTAAACACAACCCGAAATAACTGCAATGTCACAAACGCAGGGCCAAACCAGACAAACACAAACAATGAAGAGGGTGAGTTCAGACATGGCAACAAAACCCGCCCCCGCCTAGACTCGGCCACCCCGCCCCGAATTTAACGGGGAAAAGCCGATTTATCATTAGGGCGGGAGTGGGTGTTCAATTTTTACTCCCAATATGGTTTGGGGACGGGTGCATGAAAGCGGAGGCAGGAACGAGGATGCTTAAACCTGCCCCCGACCCAACCCGTTGACATGCCTAGATGAGTTTAGAAAACATGTAATAATATAAAATAATTAAGAACACACAAAACTATCAAGGAAACACCATATCAAATCACATTTATTATGTCACAATAAGCATAAGTAACAATAATAAGAACTCACAGGAGCCTAACAAGTCAAGTCACAATTAAAGAATTATATGCATACTTCAAGAATATAAACTTATTTCTCTCCTAGTTACTGTTTTACTCTAAAGTACTCAATTAGAACATCATGATACTATGTCACCAACAACACTGACAACGACTTTAGAACTTGACGCCGCTCTACAAATGATGATGCTTCTCTCATGTGCTATTGCACTACAGATTTTTTGATCCAATATAGGTGTACTTATCTCTTTATGATATTGCACTGTGTAGTACTTCTCTCTAGTGATATTATACCAAACCCCATAACATAATTCTAGGTGTGCTTCACATATTAACAAACCAATACTTTGAATAGAATACATGATATAATGTTGTGTCAATTATCCAGCTATAATTCACCATTTTAGAATGTTAAAAAGCAGAAAAAATGTTACCTCCTGCTTGTCTATAACTGGTGCTTGCCACTGCTTTTGTAGAATTTGCAACACATGAACACAGTACTTGAAAATTACACTGAGGCGTAGGTCGATATTGTTCCAATTCTTCCCAAAGATGACGCAATTCACTGAAATATTCAGTAATTATCCGATTACCTTGCTTCAGGTTTGCAATATCACATTGAAGTCGAGAGATGTGAGTTTGATTTCCTCGCATATACCGATCCTTTGAGATTGTTCCACACATCAATCTCGTTCTCAATGAACGCTATGCTTTCTGCAACTGACGGAGTGGTTGAGTTCACGATCCAAGAATGCACTAGATTGTTGCATCTCTCCCACACAGAAAAATTGAGATCATCCTCTTTCGGAATTTGCATCGATCCATCGACGAATTTGAATTTGCTCTTAGTTGCTAATGCTCGACGCATCTTCAACGCCCAGTCATGGTAATTGTCTCCAGATAACAGTGGCGTAACACACACCGTCGTAGGGTTTTTCGACGGATGAACATAGTAGGGATCAAGAGTATCTTGATTGTTATTGTTACTGTTATAATTGTTTCTCACCATTTCAATTCAGTTGAGAGAAAACACAGTCAAATTTCTTGGAAAAAGATGTTGTTGATATTCCCTCTTCTCAACACCAAATATAGCAAAGTTGCTCTCTCATTAGGTGATATGTTGAAAGAGTTTCTAGACTCAATTGTACGTGCTTCTAGCTGATTCAGCAGGTCGTAGGTCAACCCGAGCATTTATTTGGAAGCCTTTATTATTGGTAAGATTGCAAGATTCCAGTGATCTTTCTTCATATTCCTCAGGAACATTGTTAAGACATAGGTGAGGCAAGCTTCCGTTGCTCTTAACTTCTTCTCAGAAGGGACTCTTCCAAGAAAATATGGTTCTTCTCCGCACTATAGACCAGACCACTCTAGACTCACTTCCACCTACTAGCTAGCCCTCCTTAATTGACTATCTTGTTGCACTATTCTTATAATTTATCCTTTGGTCACTACACACAATGATAAATTACTCTATGTAGTTAATATTGTTTATTATTAATTATTTAAATTTCTCATAATTTATATCAAACATTATTTTAACTTTTTTGACATACAAAGACTTACCATATAAAATTTATAGCGTTGCATTTTTATCATTTAAAGCCCTTGTTGTTAGCTTAAAATAAGATTTACAAAGTTTCAACTCTCAAGACACTCTACAAAAGGGTGAAGGTATTGTTTGGGGACTCCCTTGTAGGAGAAGTTACCGAAATTTTTTATGTTCACAAGACAATTAATTAGTTCTCTATATTTTTTTTTGTCTAGTAATCTACTAGCTAGAATTTTCCTATAAAGGTGAATAAATGGGGAATTTATGATTCTAACTTCGACCTCTACATATTCCAGTGCACTGTCTCTACCAACTGCATTGTGAACTCTAGTAATTATAAAATTTTTATTTTGAGGGAATATTCAATCGTAGAAGTTAGTTTTTCTCGGTATATGCACTTCAAAAATTGAATTTTGCAACACATATGTGCCAGTATTTTAGAAAAAAGATTTTTGAATAAAAATGATATAAATTTATAACTTTGGAACACATATGTATGTGTAATTTTAAGAAAATTAAATAAAATAGTTTTTATAGAATATTTTAAAAATGAGTATTTTTTGCAAAAGAGGTGTGCAAAATAGTAGCTTATAAGAAAAATAGGGAGGTGCTAAAACAAACTTTGTTTAATTTGGGTCAATTATATGTTGTTTAACATGGTTTGGGTTTAGACACTCAAGATCAGCCCATTCTTCAATCTATACATTTGCTCAATACCATATAAAGTATATTAGTGTTTCTACCATTGAGACTGCAATAGCTTTTCTATAGCGGCGGAAGAGAAAACCTAGATAAACACTGAATACAATTAAATTTTGTTCAAACCTAATCACATCAAGAAGGAGAATCAGGTATACAATTTTAGTACAAATCAATTCAATTTTGTTTTTCATGTCAATCATGAATCAATTATATCGTGACATAAACACATTTATTTATTCTTGAGAAATTGCAATGTTTTCTTTGTTTAAATGGTAGATGAAAGAATGAGACATGTCTAGAAATAGATGATCTATTTTGTTAATCATGCCAAAAGACAAAAGTTGTCTATTTCCCCTATTTTTAAGCTTTACCACAACTTTGTGTTATATTGGTATGCACTATGGACTTTTAAATGAGTTTTTCTAAGTAGAGGGATAATCACAAATTTATTTATAGATATGAGAATTAAACCATCAATTTCAATTCAAGGAGCTTTAAATTCAAACTCATATGCCCACACATTAAGGATTTAGGCTTTTCTTAAGAGTTTCCGGGTTACCAATTATTCAAATTTAAGATGGCACTGACTAACTTTAAGATGATAACATTATCATACTTAACTTAAATTTGGCTATTCGAGCAACTTAAATGGTTCCATGATCATTAAATTAGATATTAATGTAGTGTATTTTATTTGTATAATTTTTATTGTGTTGTTCAATTTGTGTGCAACTAGTAAATTGGGCTTTTCAGGGATTAATTGTTGAAAATTTAATTTAATTTTTTTGGAAATTTTGTTGTTTCATTTTTTTTATTTAAATATCTTTTGTTTAATGTTACTTAGTTCACCAATTAATGATTTACAAGTAGAGCCAATGACATTTGCTTTCTGGTGTTGTTGATAAGTCGAACCCTTAATAGTCAATAGTCAATTGAGGTATATTAAGATTATTGACTAAATTTTCAATTTTTTCATTACCAGTCAAGTATTCATTAGATATAAAGAAGGAATTGTACATTTTTACATGGAGGAGTGGTTCTTGTTATAATAGATTCTTGTACAACCTTATTTATACGTGTTCATTGATGTTCAAAGGATAGTCATTCTTTTGAGTTTATTTTTAACTTTGTGTCACTGGAAAGAGAAAATCAGATTCGCTACAACTAGATTTATGGTGCATCTAAGTTTAGACTGTTAGATTAAGAGAGATAAATTTTATCTATTTTTATCTATATTAATCTAATGGTCTACAATCGGTTGGTCGGTAAATTTGACTGTGGATGGTCCGAACAATTAAATACAATGTTTTCTTAACATATTATTATCGTATCTTGTTGATATTGTCCTATCACTTATGTTTGTGTTTATATATACTAATCGTTTGTTTTGTCCATGAAGAAAGACAAGGATAGGTACTGAAAGTAATTTTTATGTTACATACAAGAAGGGCGTGTAAATAAAAAAAATGTGGTTCATAAAAAAATTGTTTGACTGCTCCTATCCTTAATGGTTCTTTTGTTTGATTACTTCTCTTTGTAGGCAGCTTACCGTATTTCAAGTAGTGATCCCATCTTGACAACATATGGCTCTATCAAGTCTCCTTTGTGTGTGATGTCTCCCTCTTCTTCCATTGGCCCAGGTAAAAGTAGCACCCTTAGTTGGAAGATGAATAAGATTGTTGACATTTGTCCAGTTTTCAAAATCTTGCATAGCTACTCTAGATGTCCCATACATGCTTTTTTTTTCATGAGAACCAAGAATGGTGTTAAAATCACCTAAGAAGCACCAATGTAAAAATATGCTGCTTATTAGGTATATTGTTTGATTGTTTAGGTTTTTTTTTTCTAGCTTTGAAATTAGCTTGGAAAATCTTTATCTTTATATGGGATCATCAAATGTTCTACCACCATTAGATTGTCTATGTTACATACAAGAAGGTCGTGCAAATAAAAAAGTGTGGTTCACCAAAAATCTGTTTGACTGCTCCTATCCTTACTGGTTCTTTTGTTTGATTGCTTCTCTTTGTAGGCAGCTTACCGTATTTCAAGTAGTGATCCAATCTTGACAACATATGGCTCTATCAAGTCTCCTTTGTGTGTGATGTCTCCCTCTTCTTCCTTTGGCCCAGGTAAAAGCAGCACCCTTAGTTGGAAGATGAATAAGATTATTGATATTTGCCTGGTTTTGAAAATCTTGCATAGCAACTCTAGATGTCCTATACATGCTTCTTTGTTCATGAGCACATGCTTCTTAGTTCATGAGCACCAAGAATGGTGTTAAAATCTCCTAAGAAGCACCAATGTAAAAATATGCTGCTTACTATGTATATTGCTTGATTTTTTATATTTTTTTTTCTAGCAATGAAATTAGCTTTGAAAATCTTTATCTTAATCATGGAGCATCAAATGTTCTATCACCTTTAGATCGTCTATGTTACACACAAGAAGGGCGTGCAAATAAAAGAATGTGGATTTAATTCAATCAAAAAATAGATTAACTTTTAAAAAAAAAAAAAAAAATTAAC
>Ga0228710_1008877_pt1 | contig 14224 bp, 9 predicted proteins | sample MedpolnodulmetaG_FD_177995 | JGI IMG/M metagenome (GOLD analysis project Ga0228710, IMG submission 177995) | Root nodule microbial communities from Medicago polymorpha collected in Santa Monica, California, United States - pink nodules | ecosystem: Host-associated > Plants > Roots > Nodule...
AGTAAAAGTTGTTTCAAGGATAATATAACATAATAATAATAATAAATGTTGTTACAAGGATAATATTGAGATTTTAAATTAATATAAGGATAATTTTGACAGTGCAGTAAAATTTGCTCCCCTCCCCTCCCCTCCCCTTTTAAAAATTGAACCAAACACTTTAAATTAAAAATCTCCCCTCCCCTCCCCTCCAAAACTCTCGAACCAAACGGACCCTAAGATTGCAAAACGAATGGAAACTCTCTCTAGCTCTCGCTACTCTAGGGTTTCAAGTTTCAACTAATCCAAGGTACTTCATCCCTTTTAATTTATAAAGATATTGTATTCTCAAAAGGAATCCAGAAATTCATAGCAATTATTTGTCTTATCCATAGTTTACATTATCAAGAGCATTCTGTACAATATTTGTCTGTAGTTTGGAATTTTCTTTTCTTCCTTTAGTGATCTTTCTTTTGTAGAGTAATATTCAGTTTAGTTTGAATTTTCCCTATTTGAATATCATTAAAAAAAAAGTCAACTTGTACTAGAGATTATTCAAGGAGGAATAAATAGAAATTATGTTCACTGATAGCTTAACTGGTTACTAAACAAATTGGGTTTTCCTTTCAAAAAAAAAACTAATTGGGTTTTGACTAATTAGTTTTATTCAATGAATAAGTAATATCTTGTTGCTGTGTTGCGTGTGAAGTTAAAGAATGAAGAAGACTCAACAAGTAAAATCTGGGGTCATAACAAGTAAAAACAAGTTTTCTGGATCATTAGAAATTGCATTGATTGCTTAAAAAGTATATTCTACCAGGTTGCTTAGTCGATACATAATCATATGATCTAAGCAAGACAACATTTCACAGAGAATAATCATATGAATCCAAATAAATAGATTTAATCCGTGTTTTGAATCAATATCTCACAATAAACATGGTCAATGTGCGTAACCGAGAGCTTCAACTTAAACTCAACAGGTTCATTCTTAAAATGACCAAGAGTTGCACTGTAATAACAAGTGCAACCTAAAAACATTTATTCCCTTTCATACAGTGAATAAAAGCAATAATATCAAGCTTTAAAAGACTCCCCTGCTTTTACCATATCTTCGAGTACCTTAAAAATTTGTGGCTCCGTCATGCCTTCCAGTTTAATGCCTTTCTCAACACCCAAGTCTGGTATTAAAGAAGGAAATGTATGTGTTGATCAAAATAGAGAACCAGTACAAAATAATGAGAATGAAAATGATGAGCTACAAGATATAATCAGAAAGGTTCACCAGAGATACAATGACTTAGCAGAGTAAGTATAACCAAATTGGCATTATAGGGGAATAGTTTTCTAATCGCATTAAAGGCCGTTGACTATAAGCCAATTAATCCAAAGTAACAATCACAACTGAATTGATATTATAATATGCACAACTTAGGCTTTTTTCTTAATCCAAGTTCAGTCATGTCAAGGACAAAGTTCTTCTAACCAGATTCGAGATATTGTTTGAAGGGAATAAAAGTAATCTTTGCCACTCAGAACAACAAATGTTTGTCGATTAAAGCCAAAATTGGGATAATGTTGAAATATATTTGTGCACACTACTAATACCATTATATTCTCATAACTACGTCTCTAGAATGAAACTACGACAAAAATGCTGATTAGCAGATTGTCAATATCATTGTCAGCGCAATAGTGTTAATTTCCTAAACTTTCCTGTTATGAAACTAAGGGGGGAAAAGCATGTGAATGCAAATTATGGAGCGAGAATTTCAAATAAAAAATAATGAAAATTAAGATAGGGGATACCATATCTTGCCCATAATTGGGGTTCAACTCCACTGCATTCACGGATCAATATTGGCAATTTTGGGTTCGATGTCTTTAGTTCCTTATAATTCTTTTCAACAAATGCCCTGAGATAACAAAACTAATAATAAGAGCTCATTTTATATTCAAATATGTATGAGATTTAGTAAAAAAGCAACCAAGAGATATGTAAAAGATAATGCTTTGAAATTTTGGTCGAAAGAAAGGAAAAAAAATATATCAAACCTTGCAGATGAGCTTGCAGGAGATGACTGGCACATCAAAAACCGAAGCTCTTTTATGTTCTTTGAAAGATTTCCTCTCCATGCCATTGCTTTACTAGATCAAAGTTATAATATTTGTGAGATTTTACCTCAACAGTCATCACAAGGCATTTTGAAAAGTAAGTAAAGCCTAAAGATGCAAGCTAAAGAGCCACTGGTATCTAGTATTGATTTGACTGGAAAAGCATACATCCTTAGTCTACATCAATTTCAGTACACTCCCTTACATCCTCTCACAGAAAATCATATTATAGATGAAAAAATTAATTGTATTTATTATACAATTATGATAATGAAGAAAACAGTAAAAGGGTGATCCTCCAATGAATTCACGCCCAATCCTATGCTTCACATAGAAGCACTCCTCTGTTGTAACAAGTTAACAGAATCCCATCCCAATACTCTTTCCTACATATCTAATATGGACAGATACTCTCCTTATCTCTCGCATGCTCCTCTCTGCTTTTGGCAAAACCCCTCAGGACACCTCGTACATATACCTCCCAAAATTAGGCCTAGGCTCCCTAGGTACTTGGGCAGTTGACATTTGGCCCTTTAGTGGGTGGTTAACATAGCCAACCTCCTTGGCATCAGCCTTGTCCTAAAGACTGTTTCAAAATTGATTTGAATGGTCGAAGTTGGTTCTCGTGTACAACCATAGCTTAATAATTTTACACCAACGAAGTAGCCACAATTTGACCAGTTTTCGCTTCTGCTGAACAGCTTATGTGTTTATCACTGCTAGTGGTTCAGTGATATTGAGGGACTATTACAATTGCCAAGATGCAGGCAAATGTGCCTCAACCTTATGTACCTCTACTACTTTTTCTTAACTGAGAAATAGAAAACTGGATGGGTCGACCTAGAGTTTGGAAGCAACAGCTTATAAGTGACCTTGCCAATCTTGTAAACAACTGCATGAGGGATAAAATAATGAGCCACCAGCTCAGGATAAATTCTCTTGGCTATTGACTGTTGTCTATGTGGTCACAGTTTTACACTAAAAACATCATGTCCTTCGGTTCAGTCGCAATAGTTTACACCAAAACTTCCACTTTTTATTCATGGAAAATTTTTGGGGTTTCTGGCCATATACAATCTCAAAAGGGGATTTAGTTGCAGCTCCATGGTAGGCTGTGTTATAAAAGCACTTACACCAATGAAGCCAATTTGACCATTTAGTTGGTTGATCAGAGGCAAAACCTCAAGTTTCCAATCTCTAATTAAGCACCCCACTATGCCTATCAGATTGAAAATGATAGCCAAACTGATAGCCAAAAATCGTGGGGGGAGGGGTTAGCCCCTGGGCGTCCCCCCTCTGTATCCGTCCCTGGAAATTGCGGACGAAATATAAAGATTTTACACGCAAACGTAAATGCAATTGCGGCCACATTTTACTGCAATATAAACTGTCGCAGCACACTGCAACCGAAATTTAGAACCAAGCTCCCTATAACTAACAATAGACTTAGGAATCCCATGCAACAATTTGATATCCTTTCCAAAGCCATCAACTATGTGCATAGTAGTAAAAAGTGCATAATTTGAGCAAGTAATTGTCGTAACTCATAATCTCATTTTTCATTTACTGTGATGTTCAATCCCAATACTCTATTATATGAAGAAACTAACAAACACTTATTTATTAGATTCATTTTACATACTCAATCAACAAATTCAAGCAAATAGATCATAAGCGCTTATCATGATAGACACTTATGTATAATCTATTTCTACAACAAAGAATAAAATAAAGCTAAATTGTCTCTGTATAAGCTATAAGCTGTTTTCGTAAGCTAGAACTTATGAAAATAAGCGCTTATTAAAACAGTTTCACAGGTGATTATGTCTGAATATAATTTCAAATAAATCAATCCAAAAAAATGAATGAAATGAGAAATCACGAAAATGAATAAAATTGATAGTTGAAAATTTGAACATTTTCTGAGAAATAGAAAATCTTGTAATTGGAAGATCAAAACACGTGAAAATGAATTTCTCACTCACAGTGTGTGGCGACCGAAGGTCAGAAGAAGAGTTCAATGCGACGCTAACTTGGTTCCGATAGATAGATACTAGATACATACCCTTGTGTTGTGGGGATTGATTTGATTACTTTAATGCAATAATACTAAAAAATATTAAAGGAATAAGGTAATATTATTAAAAAAAATGAATCCTTCAAAAAAAATTATTAAAAAACGATTAAAATTATTAAAATTTGTACATAACAAAATATTCATATCATGTGTTAAAAATTTATACAATTAAAATCCGAACTCGAAAATCTTCACCAAATCTTCAATGTTTTGAATGTATCTTCACTTCTTCTTCAAACATTCAATCATGGACTTTTCAAACAAGTTTTGTCATTTTGTAATGAACTCGTGATTTGCTAGACCAAATTGTGACAAACACTAATCTCTAATCGAAAATGATATTATTTTTTTTCTCGTTTGTCAGCTGTATTTTACCCCATTTTTAAAATATTAATAATTTTCTCTCTAAAATGCTCAAAGAGTCAAAGTAAAAAAATCGACATGACCTCTTCATAAAATCATAACCATAAGAAAGTTAAACATAGTTAAACGATCGTATAATAATATATTTAGATCAACAGTCCACTCTAATATTCAATACATAAACTTTTATTTTTGTATGATCATTTAATAAGACACATTTAATAATTTAGGCATCATGATCATGAATAAGTGAAAAGGCTTTGAGGGTAAAGTTATCTGATGGCTTTTCCAACACAATAGCTGCATAATTGTTAGAAGCTGAACCATTGTTGGCAGAAAGGGTGAGGCTGTATTTGGTCTCTTTCTTCTTCTTTTTAACATCGGATGCACCGTTGGTGACTTTCTCGAATATCAGCTTTGCCTCGGTGTGTTGCATATTGTACTCAGTAACAGCAAAATTAGCGACTTTAATCAGGTGTGGATCATCGTTGTCTACGGGGTTAGTGGAAGCTGAAAATTAATAGTTATTCATTTAATTATAATTATAAATATTTCTTTATCTATATGTTAAACAAGTTATATCGAGTTGGAAATGTTTTATTAACTATCAAGTCATTTTCTTTAATTGATTAGATCAAATATGTTTTTTAAAAGAAGACTAAATATGTTATATTATATAAAATAAGATTAAATATAAGTGGAATATTAAACTATTTAATTATCATTGTGAAAAAAATGTATTATTTGGTCTTTTTCGCACAGAGAATACTATCTATTCTAGGAAGTAGTTATAATTATATAAAAAAAAATATATAAACTTTATGAATATGTTTTTTTATAATTTCCAACCATGAAACTAATTGTGTGCTATCGCACAAGTTTGTTATCGACATCTATGTTATATTAAGTGTTAGTAGAATATGTAATGTATAGTGTTTAGTAAACTTAACTCAGTTGTCAGGGATATTACATAATATATGTAGGGGTAGGGGTTGGGGTTCGAACCCCGGACATCTCATTTATTCGTCTTAAAAGTTGAATTTTTAGCCATTAAGCTACTTGACAAAAAAATATATATAAAATGTCTAGATTCTTTTAACCAATTTATAGTTATTTTTTTCAAAAAATCTCTAGATTCTTACAAAATTTATTTATTTATTTACTTAGAGAAATGTTACGTTAACAACTTTTTGGTTGTCCAACATTATATATTTATACTGTATAAGTACTATTTCATTTTTTTAATTAATTATTTCTCTCTCGTAAATTCACATCAATAGTTATATATTATGTATTTTTATACAAGTTGTCAAATAGTGGTTGCTTTTTGAATTTCAAATAAGATTGCTATTTTTTTAAAAGCTAAACAAACACACCCTAAGTCTACTATTGGGGATGGATGATAAATAAAAGTTTGCAAAAAGTTGGAGACTCATTGATTCAACTAAGCTTTGGTTGACAACTTTGAGGATGGTAACTTCACTAATCCTTTCAATTTTATTCTTTGCAAGAGCAAAATCAACATTATAATTCAACACATCTTCAATTTTCTTTATCTATGCAAGTTTGCTCCCCAAGTGTCAAGCATAAGGGACAAAATGCATCATTGTGTGATATGGAGTAGGTCATAATAAGATCCTTTGTAACACTTTGCTATTAGATCATCTTCAATCACATACAAAAAGTTCAACATTAACTTCAACACAGTATGACTTGAGTCACAAGTCATAAATTCATTGGAAAGAATTATATAACAAATCTCTTATATATCTTGGATAAATACAGTTAATTTGAATCATAGGAGCATAACAGTAACACAACAGAAGTCCCAAAAAAAAAAAGAAAAATCACAATCTTGCATGCAAAAGTGTAAAAAAGAGCACAAAACAGTTATATGATAGATGCAATTCAATGATGTCTTTCGGCGAGGAAAGAAAACCTTGGATATTTACAAATTACAAGTGCTACACAAACCTCATGATCATTCACAACACTATTTTCGCCTTCTTTTCTTATCATAATCAATTCACACTTTCCAACAAATCACTTTTTGCCCCAAGCAAAGCAGCAACACTGGAGAAACAGAGTGCAAAGATAAGCATTAGTACAGTGAAAAACTATGAAGCACTGCGCAAAAACCGACACCAGACACAATACTAACTGATAGATACTTGTAATAATCTAGGAAAATAAAAGTGATTGAATGTAACCATATGTTAGTATTGTGTTGTACATTGACATGTGTCAGGCACCAACAAGGCATTCAATTTGAAGTGTCGATGCTGCATAGTTGAAAACTCCAAAATTTATAGATTTGCGATATGTTAAACAGGAGGGCATACCTGAGCTTTGTCATTAGTTTGGTTGCGGATAACATGCGGCCTCTCATTAGGTGTGCCGGGTGCATGTCCGGCCCCACCCTGTCTCTCCTCTCTCACTTTGTTGAAAATGTGAGTATAGCCATCAGCTGATGCAGGGTTACTCACATCCCAATCACCAAACTTTGGAACAGCTGCACCATTCTCAGGCTGCAACATCAGAATGCCAAAATCAGAACGTATTCGCAATAGAAAATATCACGAAGATTCCAAGGTACAATAATATATATGCAGAATTTTACTCTTCATGCCATGCATGGTGATAACATGGGATGGAAGAAAAGAAAAACTAACAGTTTCATCCCCTCGATTAGCTGGTCTTAACCGAGATCTTCCCGGTGTACCATGGCTGCTGTCATAGGAATTATTCTTTCCTTCCCAAGAGGGACTATCTCTTCCAGCAGGAGCTCTAGCCTGACGATGAAGGGGTGACCGTTCAACGCTGTGCTCAGACCCAGCAGTACTTTGTCTTGAAGCCCTTCGTCGGTTATCAGCAGAACCTACTCCAAGACGAGGTGTAGAATCATTGGAATTCCTATTGCTTGCATTGTCATGGCGAGCCGGAGAGTCAACATATTGCTTAGGATCACTATCGAGACTTTTATGCGACTCAATTGTTGGTCGCACCAATCCCTTTCCAGATAGATCCTCTGAATTGGCTCTGGGTTTGGATTTCTCAGGAGGTGGATGATCAGACGATGAATTATCAAGAACTAAATCGACATTTTCTTCAGGGTCATTCGGGTTTATCATCTTTGTGCCAGTTCGACCTTTCCGTGCCTTGTCAAAATATGCTGTATAAGGAACATTATCATTACTCTCCCAATTGCCAAATTTTGGTACATGAGTACGTTGCTGCCAAATCAACACATAAAAAATAGTCTGTTAAGTAGAGTTTCAATAAAATAAATGCCAGAGTACATGTTTCAAACACTTACATTGCTTCTACCAATCAATGAAAATTTAAGGATATAGTCATAATTTTGTTAATCATTCCATAAAATCGCCAAAAGTATTGAACTTTTTGACCTATGCAAAACTACAATCTTGCAGTCATACTCAACACAATATCCAATTCATACTATACATCAACTCTAGAATTCACATAGGATAAAGATCCTCAATGAATTGTGTTTTTTCATTCATTTACTCTTTTATTTTTGTGCAACCATTTACCCATTTTTAACTCTAGCACATTAATTAATCACCCTATATGGTACGCATTTTTGCTATAAAAAATCAGGCCTTCTCTACCATTTCGGATCGAAACACAGAATATATAGTTAAAAGACTGATATGATTGAACATAATTTCATCATTCGTTATTCAATCACAATTAAGATGTATGGTTCAATATTTTGAACCCAAAATTGCTTCTCCTCAAAATCTCACTAGCCAACGAATGATTGTTAAAACATAAAATAAATTCTCTCTCCCTTTTCACTAAACTGAAACTGGAAAGTTAACAAAACCACACAATTCATGTGATACCACACAAAACTTGTGATGTTCACATATACTTTAATATGTATAAAAGAGCTACCAAAATATGTGCATTCTAAATAGTACAATCAGCACATGTGCTACAGAAAAATCCAATGAGAATCATAATTCATACACCTCATTCAAGTTGTTCCTCAACTCAAACAACAAACTCATAGTTACAACTTATGTAGCTGCTTGTTTTGACAGATTTTGATTCAACACAGGATTCAAATTATGCGAAAATACACATCTAACTACAATTATGATTATTGATTATCAACAAGGTAATTGATTCATACACTTTAGATAAATTTAGTAAAATAAATTATGATGGAAATAAAAAATAAAAAAAAAAAACACATGGCTAAGCTAAATTATAAACCCAGCATGATTGATATGAAACAAGCATATCAATAAAAATCTAAAGAACCAACATCATTAGGTTCTTTGCTCAAAAACATATAAGAAGATTCTAATTCTAATTGAATTGCTTCATGTTTTTATGAAACCAAAAAAGGAAACTTTTCATGCTTGATCTAACAGTACAGAAATAACAAAGTTGACCAAAAGAAGTTAAAGTCTAATTTGGTCAACCATTTCAAAACAATTGAAGATGAAAATACACATAACACATACAACATAATGCAAAAAACATAATCATAGACACATATAGAACATAACCAAATCATGAACAGAAAAAAGAGAGGAAGAAAAAAAAAACTTACTGCCATTTTCTTCTAAGCTTTGAAAAATCCCCACAGAAATTGAAAAGCAAAATTCTTGAAAAAGAAATTAACAAATTAAGCTTTTTTTGGATCAACCTCAGAAGAGGTAAAAACTGAGAGAAACCAAGAAGCTCCTCCACAAAATTGAATGCTTCAGCAAAAGAGAGAGAGAGAGCAATTTAGAAAGAGGTTTATCAACCGTTGACCGGAGCCACCGGTTATGTTTGACTATTATTTTCTTATGTCTGTAATTTCTGTTATGTTTTCTTCTCTGTTTCAAATTTTTCTCTCTCCACAAAGTCATGCACACCAATAACATGTTTTTATTTAACTAAGATATCTCTTCGTGCTACCGTGAAGACCAATTCATCGAGTTAACTTAGATCAACTTAAATGATTGATATCTTCTCGCTCATATATTAAATATGAACTATCAAATATCTTGTCTATGGTTAAAATTAAAAACGTAATTGTTCGTTTATCAACTATAAATTCTTTAACTTCTTCAAAGAGTGTTAAGTAAGAAAGAAGTTAGGTTTTTTGTGGACTACAAAATTAAGAAATGCATAAAATAATTTGTTTTTGATTGATTGTTAGTTGAAAAAAATGTGCGAGTGTAACGTTTTTAGATAAAACCAGTCATACTTCGCAATACATATCGTGACCTAGAGAATAAACATCATTTGGCTATTCTCATTGTTGTTGAGTTTATTGCCCCTGTTTGACATGTTTTCCCTCACTACATTGCCCTAGAATGTGCTCCCATGAAGAAGTTGTTTCGGTTAGTGGCGTTATAAACATGAGACACAAGTAAAATGGTTTGACATGTTTTTCCTAGAATGTGCTCCCATGAAGAAGTTGTTTCGGTTAGTGGTGCTATAAACATGGGACACAAGTAAAATGATGAATTGTCAAGTTCTACGTGTTTACGACTGCTTTTAACACTTTTTACTATTGTGTAGCAAATGTCAAATGTGAGGTAGAAGTCTCACATTCGATGAAAAAGTGAATGTTGAGTAATATACAAGTAAGATTGCTCATAAATACAATGCAAGTATGGTTGCCCTTGGTTTAATGTAAACGATTTCCTGACTTTCTTTATGACCCAACAACGAGGACTCACAATAAATGGGGGAGATCTTTGACGTAGCATGTGGTAGGTAAAAAAAAATAACTCTTATATTCAAATACCATAAAATCTCATACACTCATTTAACACCTTATTTTATGTTTTATCTCTTTATTTTTATCACATTCATCACATCATAGTTTCAATTTGTTTTTCTCTGAAAGTGTTCATTAATATTTGGGTGTTAGACAAACATTTTTCAAAAATAAAAAAACAAAGGAGAAGCAAATGTGTGCGTGGCATCACGAAATCCCTCTTAGTATCTAGCTAGCCCACGATGCCAATGAGTTGAATGATGTTACGGCTTTGGTTTTCCATAGTTTTTTTTTGGAGAAAAATGGTTTTGAATAGTTGTTTTTTATAGTTACTGGTTTTGCATATAATTGAATAATAATGATGTGAACGTGTTGGTGGTTGGATATTCATGGCAAGTGGGTGGATTTAAATCGTCATCTTCAAAGATGGCGTAAGCAAAGAGAAAAATCATTTAAAATTAAATTTAAGAACAACTTTGATATTTATACACAAAATCTCATCACCGTATAAAATATACTCGGTTATAGTGTGGTCAAATTCTGAAAAAAGAACAAAGAACTAATCCTCTAGTTCTCTACATAAGAAATCATTTATGTATTTGAACTAAACTTTGAACCAAATATTGCAATCTATGGATATATGATAAACCTGTTTTTATTGCATTTCGAGGTCATTTGATCATGATTTTAAAGAAGCTACATACTATAAGATTTTATTTTTTTTGAGCAAACATACTATAAGATTAGATGAATGCACATTGACATTTATTCTTTTTTTTTTTGTTACATCATTGACATTTATTCTACCAATAAAACAACATACACTGTATCAACTTTTTGAGGAAATGCATTCTATCAATTTTTGCTACTTAACTTTTTTATATATGGGACCGATGTTAATAATATAGAATTAAAAACCATATATAATATGATAGATATATGATGTCTAATCTCAAAAAAAAAATTAAACAATGTCTAATCTCAAATTATGATGTTTAAAAAACATTTATAACATAAAAATATGTCTTCTTCCGTTATAAATAAATAAAAATATGTCTTCTGTCCAAGTTGTTTGATATCTTTAGTGCCATCCATCACTATCATTCCCTCAAAAAAAATCCATCACTATCAAGCACATAAATATTCAAATTTTCATATAAACAAGCTTCAAAAATATAATTTACTCAGTTGTATATCATGATGAATTGTACATCCACACTTGCGTTGAAAAAGGAAAAATATATTTCCATAGAAAAATATCTAATAAATACTTTGTATAAAGTATTTTATAAGGACAATCCAAATTACAAATATTTATAAAAAAAATCCAAATTACAAACAAAATTAGTTGAGAATTGTTAGAACCTAATGTTCGTAAACTAAGTAATTGAGACTTTAGTCTTTGCAAATTACACTCACTAGTATACTCTACCATCTAAAATGTGAGGTTCTAAAGTTTTTATTTTCAATTCAAATATTGTATGTTCCACTAGAATTCAACCCACAAAATTAGTCTTGAGGCCACTTTTTATTCTACCCAAAGTGATTTCTTATTTGATCTAACAACGATTCTCTTATTTTAGAGATTAATCATTAAATTAATAACTTAAATTACATTTGAGGTGTTAGCTAACAAGAGTTTAGTTTTGCAGCATCAAGGTATAAAGTTTAAATCTTCTCAAAAATAATTGTAAAATAGTCATAATATATTTTAGTTAATAAAATGTTTCCTTTCCCCAATTCTTTTTACAAAAGAACATATAACTTAGTTTATGGAAATAATTAATTCACTAAAGTGGGAAAGATCCTAAATACTGTATTTTTTTTATTTAAAGAGGACATCCTTCATAAATAAAAACTTATAAGCACCGTTATAAGTTTATAATTGCACAATAATGTTATTTTGCACGTAAACATACAATTAAGGAGATCTAGTGGGGGAGAGACGCACGACATTGAACACAAATGTACAGTAATATTAGAAAAATGAACCATACAAAATAAGAAATCATGTGTGTACACACACGAACCACATATAGAATAAGAAGTCGTGTCATGTCATTATATTTTAGTAAAAAATAAGAATGAGAAATCATGTGTGTGTATAAAATAAAATAAAAAAGTCAGTAAATTTTAAAAATCCTACTATGACTGATGTCAGAGTTTGTGGCGGCTTTTTATTACAACGCAAAATCTATGCATTTGATTTAAAATTAAGAAAGCATGTAGTAATGTTCAAATTGATTAACAAAAACTTGGGATGTAGTTAAAAATAGTTATTCTAGTACAAGCCTCGATAGTTCAAGAAAATTGTTGATGACACGTTTGAGAAGGCTGAGAAACACTAGTAAAATACCAAAATATCCCCTCTGCAGTTAACTGTCGAAGAATTCATAAACCGGCTGCAGTTAACTACCGAGGAAAATTTCGGCAATTAACTGCCGAGGAAACTTCAAACCTTAATTTTTTTTATTTTTGACAAAAACCTTATATTGTCCTTATTAATATTTATTAATTTTAATACTATTTAATTCATTGTGATTCTGTGAGGAAACATAATCAACACTCTTTTAATTTCTTGGATTACATTAAAGAATTAAACAAGAAAGTTATGATTTTCTTTTTCTTTTTTAAAAAGGAGCAACACTAAAAGCACTTTAATTGTGGATTGAAATCAAAATTTGAGTCAAAGAAATAATACTCGATTTTATCAATCAAGGCTGTATATCTTTGCTGATTTAAATCATTAATTAAAAAACAATTAAATCACATACAAATAAAAACATGAACCATATTTGACCATATTAAAAAAATTATTTTAATATTATTTACTAAAGTCATAATTGATTTTTTTTGGCAATAATCAGAATTAATTTAGCAATTGAATGGCATCGATCAGAATTAATTCTCTTGATTTCATCCATGTCAACGTGCATATATAGAGGAAATAAATTGATTATTAAGAGAAGTCAAAGCCAAGTTATTCTACAAGGATTTTTACGAAAAAGAATGGAAGAAATTTGATAAATCTTGACGGATCATACAGATAAGCTAGAAAACAATATCTCATGAAATAAATTGTTAGCTAAATAATAAGTCAAGAAAATATTAGTGGCTTGCTCAAAAATAAATAAATATTAGTGACATTTACAATGTATAAAAATTATTATTTGTTATAAAACTAAAGAAATAGGAACATGAATAAAGTAGAAAGAAGTAGAGAAGGATAAAGAAAGAGAAGAGAGATGATTCTATTATTCTCTTGTGGTCTACAATTAGGTTACATATGAGCTCTATTTATAGAGAAATACAATGACTTGGTGGGCAAGCATAATATAGCCCAATAAGCAGACAATATGACTCAATAACCCAATTGCTATATGGACATCCACTTATAATATTCATAACACTCTCCCTTGGATGTCCATCAAGGATATGCCTCATTAAAACCTTACTAGAGAAAAACCCGATGGGAAAAAATTCGAGTGAAGGAAAAAGAGTACAACATCCTTTTGTGATAATCTGCCTCGTTAAAAACCTTACTAGGAAAACCCAAAGGGATAAAACCATGGTTAAGGGAAAAAGAGTGCAGAACACATTTATGTCTCCCCCTCATAAAGACAATCGTATATGAGACGAAGAAAGTCAAGTAATCTTTTATGCTTGTTTCTCAAAAGCTTTACTTGGCGGTGGTGACTCTTAAGAGAGATCTGATTTATCTCCATACCATTCTCCAAATGAGCAGTGTTTGAGATGTTATCTTCATATTGAATTGTTGAAAGAAAATTCTCCAATTCCTTGATCATGTTGTTTCTCTTAGATACAACATGTATGCTTAACTTTGTTCCAATATCTGTATTTACTAATTAACAAAAAAAATACCACAATACATATAATTAACAAAATACATTAAAATGGACATATGATGTGATTTCTTC
>Ga0228710_1008879_pt1 | contig 14221 bp, 5 predicted proteins | sample MedpolnodulmetaG_FD_177995 | JGI IMG/M metagenome (GOLD analysis project Ga0228710, IMG submission 177995) | Root nodule microbial communities from Medicago polymorpha collected in Santa Monica, California, United States - pink nodules | ecosystem: Host-associated > Plants > Roots > Nodule...
CTTATTCTTACTGATAACAAATAAATCCATTTAAATAAACATCAACAAATCACATAAATAAAATAATTCAATTAAATAAACTCTATATTTAATAAAATAAATAAAAACAACTAGGGCGTTACATATTTGGCCTAAAAAAATGTAACTCTACAAAACTAACGGAGATCTCTAGTTTGCCACACGAGCCTTTAATCCCAACTTAAAAGGTATTCACATTTAATGTACACCTAAGATATTATAATATCCCTCAAAGGAAGTTTATGAGAAGAAAAAAAAATTGTAATTCATATCTTTTGTTTAGTGAGATTTCATGCGAGTTTGGTTTTTAATGTTGTTTACGAAATATTTATTTGTAATATTAGATTTTAATTTGAAAACAAGAAAAAGAAAACATGTGTAAACAATCAAGTTTGATGTCATAAACACTATTTGTATTAGCCACCTCAAAGTTAAGTGATCACATAAGCATTTTCAACAAAATTGGATGTAAAAGGATAACAGAGTAAACATTTTATGACTTAAACGATCAACTGGTTACAAAAAACTTTAAAGAACTAATTTGTGACAAACATCAAATTTAAAGGACACTAAAATGTATTTGCCTTAAAAAAATGTAACTCTACAAAACTAGCGGAGATGTCTAGTTTCCCACACGAGCCTTTAATCCCAACTTGAGAGGTATTCACAGTTAGTGTACACCTCAAATGTTATAATCTCCCACCAAGGAAGTTTACGGGAAGAAGAAAATAATTGTAATTCATATTTTTTGTTAAATGAAATTTTATGCGAGTTTGGTTTCAGAATTTGGGTGTTCATCAAAACTGGAAAGGCTTTAACGCTCATAGAACTCTAAGAGCAACTACAATTGTAGCAAATTAACAAGGATCTTTAGACGGTCCCACGTGTACATGTCATTTATTTATAATTTTTAAACAAAACTATATATTAAGGACTCAATGACACCAATGATACTAAACTAAAAAAAATGCTTAAATAAGTCCACTAACATGTACTTTTAACATGTGCATTTAGAAAATAAACAGAAAGAAATTGAAAAGAGAAAGAATCTCGTGAACTTGAGGTGATGAAACCAATTTTTATATACTTTATTCTCTATTTTAATCATGAAACTTGTTAGTTGCTGAAGAGAGATAGCCTTTATATAATTGCTGGTAACTAATAGGTACCCACATTTTTCTTCCTCCAATAGAAGTCGGTTGAAGTCTTTGTTAAATAAATGACTCTCCATTAAAAATGCTTTAACTAAGATATTTAGAGATTAGCTATCAATAAAATCTTTATGCAGACATGAGTTGAGTTCATGTCTTTCTTAGCCAACTCCTTACAAACCAAATAGAACAAATAAGGTTAAAGTGCATTTTGCGTCCCCTAAGTTTCCAAATGTTGTAATTTTGGTCCTCTATTGAAAAAATGAAAATTTTGTCCTCCTATTTTGGGACACGTGATATCTTCTCAGCAACTTAGCAACATTTTGTAAAATTAAGGGGTAAAATTTTCATTTTTTTTTAATAAGGAGCAAAAATCGCAACATTTTAAAATTTAGGGGACAAAAAGTGCACTTTAACCAACAAATAAATGTATTTCTTAAAAAAGGTTTGGACAGAATAAATTTAATTCAAATCCATTATAAATGGATCAATTATTCATTATACATGGTGAGACTTAATTGTTGCATTGAAATTCAATACTAAGTATATTTAATTCAAATCCATTAACACACTCTTTTTCTCTTGTCTCTCTTGCCTCATTTTCTGCTCAGGTCAGTACTTCTATTTCTCAGCCTCTTTCTATCTCTTTATCTTTCACTTTCAACCTTCAACTTTGTACCATATAACAAAGTTTCAAACTTTAACTCAATGGCTGCATTTACTCCTTCTGGGTACCTCTATTTTCATCTTCTGCTTTCTGCTTATGATTATTATAAGCTATAGTTATTATGCCATGTGTGCATATGATTTGGTTCATAAGCTTTTTGTTAAAAGTCATATTAATTGACCAAATATTATAATGACTCACCCTTGTTTAGTAGACACGTTTTTTTTATTCAAAAGGGTCATTGATTTTTATTATTTTCTTAAACAAAATGCTTGGTGTAGAGGATCTTACTATAGAGGATTCTACGTAAGCATTGACTTCCACGGATGACCTTATTCTTAGTGCAGAGCTTTGCCTTTATCTATGACACTCAGCTCAACAAGGTCCAAAGCTTCAAAATACTTAGCATGAAGGAACATTTAGTCCAGAGCTTGATCGGGTACAAAGCATTGACTTCATGTCCAGAGATTTGACTTGATCAGTGCTTTGACTAGATATAGAGGTGATAGGCAATTAAGCTTAATAGGATTTGTTACCATGATAATTGGAGGATTCGTTGATTGAAAGCATGCTAATGCAATTCCCAAAAGGGGTAATAGATTATGTTAGTTTACCTCACCTTTAGAACATTTATTTTCATAGCAAACAAAGAGAATGGGGATTGGAATTTCTATCTTTGTGATGGAAGCCACAATCCTAATATTTTTATCTAATAAATTTAAAAAAATCAACAACTCAAAAGTCTAATATTTTTTGGTGATCAATTTAAAAAAAGAAATTGGTAACTTAATTTAGTCCTCGTCGCATTGATAATTTTTACTACGCTATAGAAATCGTGCACTTGCAGCCCATCATTTCCCATTTTGTGTCTTGTGAAAAAGTCATATAATAATAGAAATTTGGAAAGTAAGAATGAATTCTGTTGATTGGTAAGTTTTTTTATGCAACCTCTTTATTAAGCATGCTAAAGGGGCAAACAAGATATTTTGTTGTACTTAAGAGACATTTAATAATAATTCATATTTTATGAAGGTTTTTTATAACTCAACAAGCCATAATACCTTTTTTTGTCGAGAAGTTAAATTTTTAATTCATAAAAGTGTATTATTCGGGTTTAAAATGTTTCTAAACAAGTATTAACTTGAAACTTGAAGTACCGAAAATTGTAAAGTGAAATAAATGTGGATAACTTGAAAAGTAAATTAAAATGAAGTTTAAAGACCTACAAATGGTAAGTCCTACTACTTCTTATCCCAACCAAGTTATTTCCTTGCCACACCCTCAACATATCTGTGATTCTCGCGTAACTTAAGGCTCTAAAAAAAAGGGTTTCGTATATTTCCAGATGTATAAAGTAGCTAGAGGGTCATGATATAAGGATAACATATATACACAAAAAAAAGCAATTAGTAAAGCATACATGGCATGTCATATGACAAAAACGTAAACATTGAAATCACATGATAAACATGATACACAAATATCCTAGAAATGCAGACTCTTTCGTGCACTTAAAGCCTATCATTTTCTCTTTGGTGTCTTTCGAAAAGGTTATAAAATAATGGAACTTGGAAAATAAGAATGAATTTTTATGATTGGTAAGTTTTATATGTGACATCTTTATTAAGCATGTTAAAAGGACAAACAAAATACTTTGATGTACTTAAGAGAGATTTAATAATAATTCATATTTTAAGAAGTTTTTTTGCAACTTTGTAAGCCCTAAAACCCATTTATTGTATATAAGGAGATGATGAGCTTTATAAATTATAAAGTGATAAAACCATATTCTATTTCTTGCATGCAAAAAGGATAAAAGTATGGCTCAAATTGTCAAGTTTGTTTACGTTATGATTATCTTTCTCTCCTCATTTGTTGTTGCAATGAATAATGAAGGTAAACCATTTTTTATCCTTTTTAATTTTTCTTGCTTACTTCCTAAATAATATTATCACATTTTAATAAGATATTTTTATTCTCTTTTTTCATTACAGCAGACCATTTTGAATGTACTACAGACTATGATTGTAGAGATGAATGGTTGTGCCCGGAACATTTGGTAGGAAAGTGTTTTGTTAGCTTTGCTTTAGCCCGTTTTCTCTCAAAAGGAACATGTGTATGTGTTTGAGTGATGAGCCTAATTGATTCTATTACAAAATATCATGAACTATCATTTATTTATTGTATTGGTGTTGAAGTTGATTTTTTTATATTATTGGAATAGGAATATTTATTAATAATTATCAACAAATAGAACGTTTAATGTGAGATCTTAACAAGTAAAAACTAAGATTCAATGTGTTTATTTTGAATGCAGTTTCAAAATTGGATTGAAAAAGAATACTAATTGTGATTGACTCAAAATTTATATAGTTCATGGAAATTAATAATGTCGAAATTGTCCATGAAAACAAAAACAATCTACAATTTTTAATGCCTAAAAGTGCATGCTTTGATTTAAAACATTTTTAAATAAGTATTAACTTGAAATTTGAAGTGTTAAAAATGTAAAGAGAAAGAAATGTAAATACTTGAAGAGTAAATTGCAGTGAAATTTAAAGTGAATAAATGTAAATGAATTTGAAAAGTAAAAAATTATAGAAAACTAAATCGTAGAAAAATTAAATTGCAAGTAAACTACAATAAAGATAAATTTAACATCCAAACTTTTTTTGTCAAGTAGTCTAGTGGCTAGAGCTCACACGTTTTAAATATGGAGAAGTGGGGTGTCCGGAGTTCGAACCCCAGCCCTTGCATATAGTAGTAATATGCAAAATACCTACCAACTGAGTCAAACTCACATGGATAACATCCAAACTTTTTAATATAGAGAATTTATTAATTTTTCTTTTTAAAATAAGGGTAAAAGTTTTCTTTTAGAAGTATTTTCCAAAAATGATGACCAAAATAAATGTCACCTTTAGTAAATATGTTACTAACAATTAGTTCATTTCACAATTAACAGACTTTGTAAAACAAGAGTCATTACAATTTACAATAACATCTATTTATCACAAATAATGTTATAAACAACAGTACTAGCTAATACAAAAGGAAAAGAAGGAAGTAGATAAAACTCTACAACAAAACCTTAAGCTTATCTTGAACTCTAATTGGGACGACAAGAGGCAAAGTCCTACAAATGACATCAAGCCCTTCTACTTCTAATCCCCAACGATGTCATGTCATTGCCACATTCTCAACATATCCATAATTCTCACGTAACTTAAGACGTGAAAAAAAAAGGCGCCCCATATATTTCCAATAGAAGGGGAAGAAGAGTTACCAATAATACCCATACCAATTATCTTCCCTCTCCGGTTTCCTCCAAATTCCACATTTCCTTCCTCTTTTAGAGTTAGGATTTGGAACTTATGTTTTTCTCCTGTCATGTGTCGTGAGCAGCCATTGTCCAGGTACCATAACTGGAGCCTTGACCTTGTTACAAATCATATCTACAATTGATCGATTATTTGATTTATAATGTTGTTTATGAAATATTTATGGGAAATGTTAACCAGTGCCCGGGCACTGGTTAAGGAACTATAAAAGGAAATATTGTCTTGAAAATTGTGTATTCTACTTTTTAAAAGTTAAAAAAATGTTCTTTTCAATGCAAAATTTGACTTTTCTTTCTACTTTTAGTTCTTTAACTAATGTCCCGGGGCATTGGTTAACAAGACCCAATATTTATTTATAAAAATCGGTTTTAATTCAAAAACAAGAAAAAGAAAACATGTGTATGTAATCAAGTTTGGTGTCTTAAACACCGTTTGTACTAACCTCCTCAAAGTTAAGTGACCATGTCAACATTTTCAACAAAATTAGATGAAAAAGGATAAGAGTGTAAACATTTTATGACTTAAACGATCAATTGGTTTCAAAAAACTTTAAAAGACTAATTTGTGACAAACATCAAATTTAAAGGATTTTTCAAAAAAAAAATCAAATTTAAAGGACTTTAAGAGGTATTTGCCATAAAAAAATATAACTCTACAAAACTAGCAGAGATGTCTAGTTTCCCACACGAGCCTTTAATCCCAACTTGAGAGGTATTCACATTTAATGTACACCTCAGATATTATAATCTCCCACCAAGGAAGTTTACGAGAAGAAGAAAAAAATTGTAATTCATATTTTTTGTTAAGTGAATTTTTATGCGAGTTTGGTTTCAGAATTTGGGTGTTCATCAAAACTGGAAAGGCTTTAAAGCTCATAGAACTCTAAGGCTTTGTTTGGATTGATGGAATATGATGGAGTTGAATGGAAATGAGTGGTATATATTGGATAACACTTGTGTACCATAATGTTATATACCATTGTTCAATTAGAATGTGCCATGTGGCACACCCTTTAAAAAAATATATCAAATAAAGTATTTATAAAGTAACATCGATAGGTGACACACTCTAATTGGCCAATGGTATATATCATTGGTACCTTAATGGTACACAAGTGGAATCCGGTATATATCTATGTTCCATTGATTGGATTTGTAAATAATGAATGAAATAGTATGGTATACAATGGAATCCATTCCATCCCATAGCACTATATCCTTCTATTTTTCATTCCACCCAATTTAGGTTATATGAAAAAATATAATTTATTTTTTCTTAATGACACCAACGACAATCTTTATTATAGGAAAAAAAATTGTATAAGGGTATAATTGAGATAATGAAAAAATAAGTATAAATATACTCATCTAGTTTGTTCCTTTTTTTAATTGATAAAGGTAAAAAGCAGACACATATATATTCATATCGTGTTTGTTACATTTTTTTAATATTTAAATTGATTCTTACCTATTTGTTACGTTTGTTATTTGTATTGAAAATTGATGGCTTTTTTAGAAAGAAAAACACAACCCAAAAGAGTTGAAATAGATTGTTTTCTTCGTATATAGTATAGATAAATAATATTATATACTCCTTCTGATCATATTTATAAAACAACTTTTGTTTTTTCAGATTCATTAAATAAGTGATATATCTGAATTATATTATATTTCACATACATCAATTATTTAATAAACATAAAAAAAAAAATTACTTATAAATACATCTGAAATGAGTATATGTGAAATTAATTGTGCGGTCGCCAGTCTAGTCAAAATAAGTTAAGAACAAAATTGTGTTTTTTTTTGCATTGGAGTAAAAAAGAGATTAATGTTCCGTTGGTAGGGAAAGAGATTAATCCCCGTAAGCTTACCTCAGTTGGAGGGATATTGCATATTATATGCAGGGGCTGGGGTTCGAACCCCGGACACCCCACTTCTCCACAATTAAATTGTGTGAGCTCTAGCCACTAGACTACTTGACCAACAAAAAAAAAGAAGAGATTAACGACAAAAAAGAGTGAAGAACACAATTTTTGATTTTAGTATTGGAGACGCCGTAAGAGCAACTACAATTGAGGTAAATTAACAAAGATCTTTAGTCGGATTCCATATGTACATTTTATTTATTTATAATTTTTAATCAAAAGTATCTATTAAGGACTCAATAACACTAATGATACTAAACTAAAAAAATCCTTAAATAAGTCCACTAACATGTACTTTTAACATGTGCATTTAGAAAATAAACAAAAAGAAATTGAAAAGAGAAATAATCTCATGAACTTGAGATGATGAAACCAATTTTTATATACTTTTATTCTCTATTTTAATCGTTAGACATATTAGTTACTGAAGAGATATAATTGTTGGTAACTAATAGATACCCACATTTTTCTTCCGCTAATAAAAGTCGGTTAAAGTCTTTGTTAAGTAAATGACTCTCTATTAGAAATCCTCTAACAAAGATATTTAGAGATTAGCTATCAATAAAATCTTTACGCCGACATGAGATGAGTTCATGTCTTTCTTAGCCAACTCCTTACAAACAGAATAGAAGAAATAAATGTATTTCTTAAAAAAGGTTTGAGCAGAGAGTCAATAGGACGGATAAAAGTATCAATCATTCATTATACATGTTGAGACTTAATTGTTACATTGAAATTCAATATACTAAGTATTTAATTCAAATCTATTAACACACTCTTTTCCTCTTGTCTCATTCGCCTCATTTTCTGCTCAGGTCAGTTCTATTTCTCATTCTCTTTATCTCTTCACTTTCAATCTTCAACTTTGTGCCATATAATAAAGTTTCAAACTTTAACTCAATGGCTGCATTTACTCCTTTTGGGTACCTCTATTTTCATCTTCTTTTGCTTTCTGCTTATGATTATTATAAGCTATAGTTATTATGTCATGTGTGCATATGATTTGGTTCATAAGCTTTTTGTTAAAAGTCATATCATATTAATTGACCAAATATTATAATGACTCACCATTGTTTAGTAGACACGTTTTTTTAAAAGGGTCGTTGATTTTTATTATTTTCTATATTCTAGTTTTTATTTTATTTATGGAGATTCCAATTTCCACACTCAATTATTCTATGCTTTAAAAGATTTTTTTTTTTGGGTATTTTAATGGCTCTTATGTTATAAGTTTATGGTTTTGATGCAGTTTGATTTGATTTTGTGATTTTCAACAAGTGGGGTTGAATGGAAATTCCTTTTTCTTTTGGGTTCTTGGCTACTCAAAGTAAAGAAATTCAATGGCTGCTGTCTGTGTTTTCTGGTATCATCTTCAGTCTTATTGTAAGTAATATGTTTTTTTTTCCTCATTAATTTGTTACTGAGTTATATGTTGTAAATGGTTCTTAAGGATTAAGAAATTAATGAACCAAATTAGGATTTTTATGTCTTTTATTGACACATGTGATCAGAGTCAATTATGACATTTTTTTAAAATTATTAGCTTTTAAGGTGGAGGAGCAGAAATGCTGAAAATCATTTCAGAAATTGGAAGATGAGTGGTAAATCAAATGGAGGGGTTAGCCTATAATAAGTGAAAAAATCAATATTTATCAATCATTTATGTAAGTAGGATTGGTTGTTTAGTATGAAATTCATTATGAACTAATTACTGCTAGTCTATAGAATTAGTTCTTTTCCTTGTTTTGAATGTAATTTGAAGATAGTATTTCTTCATAATGATAATACTATAATATAACTCGGTAACATGTGGTTTATGGCAAAAAAGCAAAAAAAAAGAAGGAAAAAATTATCCGTGGGTGGAAGAGTTTGCGTGCTGTGCATTTTTAACAAAATTACTGGTAAAGACTTGGTGTGCGGTGGAGGGTCAATTGGGTAGTTTTGGCATATCAATGACAGAAATTGCAATTGTGCTTACTATGGTATATGAAGAAGTATTTGTTTAGTGTTTTGCTGGTTTCTATAGTACATAGAAATATGGTTCAATCTTGTTGTATAGTTTATATTACTCCCAAAATAGTTTTTCATAAATACCGACACCATTCCTTCAAAAGTAATTTGAACGAAAACTGCTTTACGAGTCAGCAAAATATGTTGTGCATAAATAAGTTGTCTCGTCAATTTAACAATTGAAGATGGTATTTGGCATTAGTGTTTAGTGCATTTTACTACATCCACATATTTTTTTTTTCTATGCACTTTAACATTATATTTTGAACTTCAAACGAGTTAGTGAATATTCTTTTATGTTATATCAAATTGGATTGATCTCTTTATAGAAGCCTGTAATGTCCCTTAGTTAGTGTTTTCGAATAGCGGCCCTATAGCACTCTAGCATTGCAAATTTCAATGAATCTGCTACGAAAACCACGAACTGTGCTATCCTAGTTTTGCTATTAGGGAAATAGCGACCACTATTCCAATTTTTACAAGCTGATATAGGCGGCAATAGCAGAAATAGGAGTATATTAAAATGTTTTTAAAAATAATAAAACTGAACAATCTGCACGTGTGGTCATGTACCAAATGTGACCTATTATAAATATAGAAAAACTGAAAGTTATTGAGTATTACTCCTATATTCATCGTAATACGTAAACCTTTCAGTATGAAAGCTGCGTTTTCCATCATTCCCGTATTTAATTCTTTGCAGTCTGCCTACTTTTCTATATGATTGTCTTATTTAAACTGCTATGCGGCTTCCGCAATTTGCCCGCAACGCTATTTGCTATTTCACCTGGCGGATTTTTGGCGTTTCTATTTTCCACAATCCGCTATTGATAACACTGCTCTTAGTTTAGTTTTTATTGGTTAAGTCTTGGTCTAGGTAGAATTGAGCTCTGACTATTTGTATTTGTAGATTCACTTCCTGAAGTTGTTGTTATTTGAGAGGGTATTAAGAATGGAGTCAGAGTTTGAACTTTTAACTGTTAGGTTCAGATGTACATGGTGTTCTTTCGTTTCCTTTTCTAGTTTGTTCTTGTTAAATATTTGTCCAATTTATCTGAATTGGTTGATAATGCTAAAAGATTTATGGTCATATTGAGTTCACTTCATTTAATTATTGTGAAATTTGATCATTTTTAATGATCTTCTTGAAGGTTTATCAATTGACTGCTGCTTTTAGTTCATGGTTATTCACCGGATACATAAAATTGAGCAGTGCTGGGAAAGTTGAATGGAATAACCGGTAATGCCTTTGTATTAGGATTTCTGTTTGAATTGATTTTGTCCATAATTGACTTTTATATTGACTTTATTTCATTTTTCAATGCAGGGGATTCTCAACATTCCATGCTTTTTTTGCATCCTTTACTTCACTTTACCTCTTGATCTTATCAGATCTATTCAAGGATGATTCACAGGAAAAGCTTGTTGTTAACAGAACATCTACTTTCTCAAATTCAGTATTGTCGGTAGGTTGATAAAGATAAAGCAAAATTTGATTTGGCAGAAGTTGATTTTTTAGTTCTTTTTACATTTTAACTAGATTTAAGAAAAAAATGGTGTTCATGAGAGGGGAGTGATAAACTATGCAGGCCTAAAAGGTGATTGTATTTTAGTTCTTTTTGACAATGATATTGTTTGCTGATCTTTTTTCTCAAAAATAAATAGCTTGTAATGAATATTGAATCTATCATTACGATAAGCTTTCCATCAATGGAAGAAGACATATACAATGTCTTTTTAATCTACAAATAAACCCATCATATGCTGGTGGTGTATTCATAATGTCCTGTTTCTGTTAGATTTCAATCTTCCTGTTTCTTCTTGTTTGATATCTCTTGTCTCTGTTATTCTCTTTAGTAACATTATTCTTAGGCATTATGGAAAGAATGACTATATAGTTGGCTTATCTGTTAATTTTTTTCATCATTCTTTCCACAGTTCTCTACAGGTTATTTTCTAACAGATCTGGCTTTTGTTGTTTGGAATTTTCCAGCTTTGGGAGGTCTGGAATATGTAAGTCAAAAAGATATTAGAGCCTATTTACTTTGTAAAAATGTTTCATATCTTCATTTCCCATTTTCACTTTTAATTATGAAATTTCAACCTTGTTTTCATTTACCTGCTTTCAAAATTTTGTATAAGAAACAAAGAAAACAATACTAAAGTGTCTCCTTGTTTTCATTTATATCTTGTTTTTAATGATTTGTGTAGGAAACAATGAAAACAATAGTCTTGTTTGCCTATTGATTTCAATATTTCCTATACTTCACCAAAAACACCGGAAACAAAATGAAAACAAGGTGGTATTATTGTAATTAGGAGTGAAACTTGAAACAAAAGTAGAAAACGCTTTCTCAAACCAAACTGGTCATTAAGTTGTTGTTGTTTTTTTTTTTATTTTTTTTTTACATATTTATATATTTGCAGATTGTTTACTTTCTTGATACATTGAACTCCACATCTTAGTTATGCTAACGAACTTCATTCATTTAAGGTTCTACACCACGGGCTATCGTTGTTTTCAATTATCCAATCTTTGCTAAGTGGTCAAGCACATATCTACATATTAATGGTTCTTTTCACCGAAGGCACAACTCCTTTTGTAAATCTAAGATGGTAAATCTGTTGTTAAGACATCTATTTGCTTGCTTGTACTCTTGGCAACATTGATTCATTACTTTAATCACATATACAGGTACTTGGACACCTCCGGTCTTAAGAGCTCAAAACTTTACATCTGGAATGGTGTTGCATTGTTCTTCGGGTGGTTGGTACTGTCTATTATACTCTTGGTCTAAATTCTAATTCCATTGTAGTACCTGAAGAAGTTGCTTATGTTATGGACATGCTTTTATTTTGGTACTATCTTCATTTAGTTTTCTCTTCTATGAATAAGCTATGTTTTGGTAAAAGATGCAAGTAGCAATAGTGACAAAGATAATTAAAAAAGGATTATCAAAAGGGTTCTGACGAAATGAATTCTGTATGTTGTATGATAAAACGATGATGATAGAATTGTATGACTATTTCATATTCTCATCCACTAAGAAACATACACGAGAAAACAGATCACCGGTCATGTTCAATGTTATGTATGGTGCAAGTTAAAATCAGGAATTAAAGTACAAAATGCTGGTTCTCGACACATGCATGCTTTGAATGCTGTAGAAATTTGCTTTCAAACAACAAATTGTGAAATTGAGTCTTTTGATGTATGGAATGCTTTACTCCTTTATGTTTTTCATTGAGAACTGGTTTAAACGCACACGGTTTATGTATTTTGATTTCAATAACACAACTGTTTTCATTTATCCTGCAGGTAGCAAGGATTTTCCTGTTCATGTTCTTGTTTACACACATGTGGACCCATTTTGACGAGGTCTGCATGCTCTCTGTGATTCTTCATCACATATATATTTAACAGTTTTCCGATGATTGTAATCCAGCGAATAAGTCTAAACTTTTTCTCCCTTACTTCAGGTGAAGCAGGTTTTCCCAATGGGTTTCTACAGCTTGCTGGTGGTGCCTCCTGTGTTATCAGTGATGAATTTATTTTGGTTCTGGAAGATTGCCAAGGGTATGGTCAAAACTCTTTCAAAAGCAAAACATAGCAAGTGATGATCCCACCACATTTCCTGCTACTTGATGATCGATCAAACGGTCATCGCATTGCTTCAGTACAGTTGCAATCAACAGTTTTTCTTTTCACTTACAAATTACAATACTTGTAAGATTCAGTAAAATTGTATATTTGGCCTTACTGAATTGAATAATTTCTATTTTCATTATTAAATTTATTCTTAAATCACTGTATTCTAAAATTTGTCAACATCAAATGGGTGAGTGCCATGTGCAGAGACAAAATAAGAACATATTTACTGGAGTTAAAAATGAAAATATAAATTATACGGGTGAAAAGTTTTAAAAAAATGTTCACAGAAGAAATTGAAAGGAAAAAAAAAAGACTTTTTTCAACCTCAACTACTGCTACAGAAGTGTATCATCACCCAAAATAGTGAATTTTGTGCAGAGAAAAACATTTTATAGCTATTTTGAGGATAAATTTTCTTGTTCTACTTCTTAAGAAGTTTTTGTTAACATTTCCATGAAATAAATTTTCACTTTAGAGCAGCATTGTCCCAATAAATAAATAACAGCAGTTAGACTCCTACAAAAATAATTAAATGGAAGAAACTGATGGAGAGCCGAATGAAATACAATATAAATGACTCTTTTTCTTCCCTGAATAATTTGTTTCAGAGATGAGACATGTGCTTTTGTTTTGGCTAAAACAAAATGGTTTAGACCAAAATGTAAGGTACATGTTGACGAAGCATTAGGGGCTCCTTTAGTCCCTCAATTGAGTGCATGAGATAAATATGAGATAAGTTGATTTTGAACTTAGATTCTAAAGAAGTGGTGGACAACTTTCTCTCACCACCTCATGATGCAATTGAATTTGGAGCTATTATTGATAATTTTAAATCATTTTTTTCACAATTTTATGTAAACTGTAGGGTAGAGACCTATGAAACACAAATATTTTAGAGATTATTTGTGAATCTGTGTCAGACACACACCTATACTTGATACCAACACGATACTGATACATATAATTACATTGAATTATGTATTTTCAATGTCGTCTCTAATATTCGTATTTAACAAAAGTGACCATATTATTAAGTAGTGGTTGTCAAATTGTGGTTGATATACCACATTTCATTCAACCCATTTTAATTAGGGGTGAGCACAAAATCCGAACCCACCCATCAACCGATATATCCGAGTCACCTACGGGTCCATCGGGCGGGTTAAAACGGGTCTCGGATGAAGAAATGCTAAAAAATAGGGTCTGTGTGGGTTTTGACGGTCGGGCCCGGTTTTTACAAATTCAAAACCGTGTAAACCGAACCCGACCGTCCTATAAGAAAATTTACTCTACAAAGCCCAATCCATTATACATATCACCCTCAAATATATATAATTCCTCATCTCTTCTTGTTAAATTTTTTACAACGTGATATTTTAATGATTGCTATGATATGTTGATCTATGGCCTTTTTCTTTTTTAATTTATTGATGAAAGTCTTATTAAAAATATAGC
>Ga0228710_1008880_pt1 | contig 14220 bp, 13 predicted proteins | sample MedpolnodulmetaG_FD_177995 | JGI IMG/M metagenome (GOLD analysis project Ga0228710, IMG submission 177995) | Root nodule microbial communities from Medicago polymorpha collected in Santa Monica, California, United States - pink nodules | ecosystem: Host-associated > Plants > Roots > Nodule...
GAGGCATATATGAAGAGTGAAGGATCACTTTGGCTTGTAGTGAAGCCATGAGAGGTAATGAAGGTTTTGAGTGCATCATGCCAAGCTCTAGGTGCTTGCCTTAGGCCATATATAGCTTTGTGAAGTTCGCAAACAAAATTTGGTTGGTGAGAGTCTTTAAGGCCTGGAGGTTGTGCCATGTAAACTTCTTCATTCAATGACCCTTGGAGAAATGCGTTATTGACATCAAGTTGATGCATTTTCCACCCTTTTGTCAAAGCAATTGTAAGAATTAATTTTATGGTTTGAGGTCGGACAACAGGGGTGAAGGTTTCTTTGAAGTCCACCCCGGGACATTGTGTAAAGCCTTTGGCCACCAACCTTGCTTTGTAGCGATCTATGGTGCCATCTGGATTGCGTTTGATTCGAAACAACCACTTGCAATCAACAATGTTCTTATTCTTTGGTGGTGGGACAAGGGACCATGCGTCATTCCTAATCAGAGCATTGAACTCTTCTGATATGGCTTGTCTCCAATGAGGATGTTACATTGCTTGTCTAACATTAGATGGTTCTAGATTTTCAGGAAGAGGATGGTTTGATGCATAGAAGAATTTTTTTGGTTTGAAAATATTGTTCTGAGATCTAGTAATGATGTGATTTGTGGTTTTGGAATCTGCAGGTGGGTTAGTGAAAACAATAGAATTATGTGTAGGGGAAGATGAGGGAGAAGATTCGTTACCTGATGAAGTGCTTGGAGACAATGGAGCCTCTTGAAGGATTGCTTCAAGTGCGGGAGGTGTTGTAGCCATGGGTGAGTTTGGTGTTTGTGGTTGAGGTATGGTTGGGTTGAGAGATAATATTGTGTGAGGGGGTATCAAACTAGTGTTGATGGGGAGATTGGCAGCAGGTTCTGGTTTTGTTTTGTCAACAAAACCAAAGAGATCATAACCGATCAATAGAGCATTGAATTGCACCATCTATGAGGGAAAGTTTGTGCTATTTAATTTGATGGTGGACTGAACATTCAGTATGAGGACAGTTTTGGTGTTTGTTTCACCAATGGATAGTGAATGAGCAGACATGGTGGTGGATGAATTTTGGATCGAGATGTTGTTAAGCAACAGAACTTGATACCATATAAGAACAGTGGTTTATATTATTTTTGAATGAAATACAATTGTGAGAATGATCTCTATTAATAGATAGAGAGTGAACCGAGTGCATTCATGCACTATGCTACAATCAGGGAAATACATAATACTACATAAATACATATATAATATAATTACTATAATTACATGATTTGTTTTGTTGTCTTCATTGACTTTTGAGCTGTAACAGTTCCATGGTTTGATTTGTTGTGGTATGACTTTTACTCATCATTAATTCTATATTATTTCTCCTATAATAAGTACCTAATCAGGGAACAAAAACATAACAGAATTATATTTTTGCATTAGAAGTTATTGAGCAAATCTACGACGAGTTTTCTAACAGAGAAAAGCAACGGAAAAACAATCATGAAAGTGGATTTGTCGTCGATTCATTAGGGAAATCTAGAAAGGAAAATGAATTTGAGAAATAAGTTAAAATCAATATTAACTTTAACTGCCCAAATTGTAATAAATACATTTGGTAACGGTAAACAACTGTTTGCTTAAAACATTATCTATAACACTGATCAATGTACAATATAATTAGTCAACTCGTATACATATATTAAATATAATTAGTACCTAAATTTAGTATTGAAATCCTTAATTCACTACATGCATAACCAAATATTCTTCCCTTATAACAATTAACAATAATTTTCTAGTTTAGGAGTTCAAACACTATTATACTATCATCATAATTAACATAATTACCAATTAACAACATTCCTTGAATCTAACCTATTAACCCCAATTCACAAAAAAGAAGAGAGAGATTGTGACTAAGTTACAGACTGATTTGGGTGAGTCCAATAGGAAACATGTCATGGAGACTTGTGTCTTTATTTGCATAATGTATGGGCTTTTGTGATAGGTTATTGAACCTTTTAGTGAATTAACCAGTGAACCGTATGTCTTGGTCATTCTTATGTTTATTTTTCTCCGACAGCTTTTCTGTGCTCAAGCACCGATCATGTGTTCACAGACAATGTAAAGTTGAGTTTATATGTACTATATGTTTTTGAGTTGTGGGAAACAACTTGTCTTACTCTCACCAACCGCAAGAGAATTGGATAGAATAGAACTACTCTAAAGCGTAATTTTAAACATGTTTTGTGCGTCTCTCACTCCTTTTCAAATTTGTTATGTCATTAGCGTAAGCCTATTTCAGTTATCAGAAAAATCACCTAAACAACTTTGCTATACAACTTAAATTTTAGTGAACAAAAAATGTCTCCCAACATATGTATGTTTGGATGTTATCCAAATCAGGGGTGGCAAAAAAATCCGTACCCGCGGGTATCCGCGGATAAAATCCGTCATGGATACGGGACGGGTAGCTAAACGGGTACCCGCGGATATAATAAACGGGTATTTAGCTACCCGTTACTTTATGGACACGGACACGGATATGATGATACCCGTGCCCGCGGGTATCCGTACCCGTTAATAAATCATGTAAATTACTAAAATATCCATATGTATGTGTGTGTGTGTGTGTATATATATATGTATATATATATATATACAAGAGTTTGGATGTGGATTTTGGATGTTTTTATCTTTTATTTTACTTCACGATTTTTGTTGGATTATGGTTATAGTATGGATTATGAAATTTGAATGGAATATCTTATGTATGGATCTTTAAAAGTTGAATTTTACAGGTAATTAAAAGTTGAATTTTTTTTGTACAAAAAATAAATAAATAAATCCATGGGTACCCGCAGATATCCGTTGGTATCTAAATACCCGTGGATTACCCGTATAGAGATACCCGCACGGATATGGGGACGGGTACGGGTACCATATTTATCCAACGGGGCGGGGACGGATATCATACTACCCGTACCCACGGATACTCATTGACATCCCTAATCCAAACAAGTACAAATTAAGTAGACCAGTTCGATTTTGAATGGAATAGTTTTTATATTTACCTTACGACCGAACTCCAGATTATTAGAGCAAGAATCAGAGGGTTAACACCAAAATAAAAATAAAGAAATTAAGTAGACAATAATAACTTGTTAGTTTTCAGTTTAACATATGTAGATGTGGATATATTTATAAACAAAGAGTCGTTTATATTTATTACATTTTACATTGCCGCATGAATTCCAACTATGGTAAGTCTTGTACTAATGTTATGCTACTTTCTCATAAATATACGGGTCATGTTAACTTGTGTCTTTATGACACATGTTAAGGATTACACATACAACAAAAATTGATTGAGAAAAACTCATTTTAAAATTTTGAAAAATAAATTGACACAATTGAAGGATCAAAATATGTGTTTATCTCTTTTGAAATCTAAAGGTTTGTGCAATGCTACACCGTGGAGATGGTATAGGGATCCATTTAGGATAACTAGCACCCAATTCAAAATAGGTAAAACTTTCGAACTCGATGAACGCTATCACACTATTGAAACATAAATGATGTTACTTAACCATTACTCGAAGTGGTTTTCAGTATATATTCAACCGATTTTTGATTGAATCAATCAAAATCTAAAACTTCACTTCTACATATACTCTTTAATTTTTTTTTACAGAAATACAAAAATACTTTTTTTTTTCTTTTTGAACACTTCAATAATGATCAACAAAACTTAGGTGTGTTTTTCTTATAATTTTTCACATAAAATATTCATAATTACCGATAATATTTCAAACCCAAAAATTTCTTAAAGTTTATTATAAGCACAAAAAACACCTAAAGAAATACCTAAGTTTTGTGCAAGGGTCATAAGTGTTTATACTTATTCCACGGACTTTCAAAAAAAATTACTGCTCTGGATTTAAAATTGGATAACTAGATCAAAGCCAAACTCCTGCAATTTTAGGTGTAGCATGTGGATGTAACTATTAATATTAATATTTGCATGCATTGTAAAAACCAATTAAAGCTCAAGCAGGACATTCGAGAGGCAGCTTTTGCTTCTATAAATAGTCCGAACAAGAGCAGCAGTTTACAGGTTGCAGTTTAGCTTTTGTGCTCATATTACTTTGGACAATGACTTCAACTTCTTTATTTTCTTGTCTCTTTCTTCTTCTTTCTCTCATTGCTTCTTCTTTTCTTCCCCATTGTAACTCCTTCCCGGCCCAACATAACCATCACCCTCGCTCTGCTACTCACAATTACAAAGATGCTCTCACCAAATCCATCATCTTCTTTGAGGGTCAAAGATCAGGGAAACTCCCTTCCAATCAAAGAATGTCTTGGAGGAGGGACTCCGCTCTTTCCGATGGCTCATCCATGCATGTATAACACTACATACATACTACATTATATGCATACACAACCCTTTTTTTTAATGACAAATGTTAGTATGTCAATTGTTATTATAGTATTTTCTCCCTTACCAGTCTATAATGTGTTGTCCAATGCAGGTTGATTTGGTTGGAGGGTATTATGATGCAGGGGACAATGTGAAGTTTGGCTTTCCTATGGCCTTCACAACCACAATGCTCTCGTGGAGTGTTATTGAGTTCGGCGGGGTAATGAAAGATGAATTACAGAATGCCAGAGAAGCAATTCGTTGGGCCACTGATTATCTTCTCAAAGCCACTGCATATCCAGACACCATTTACGTTCAGGTGGGTGATGCTGAGAAAGATCACGCTTGTTGGGAGAGAGCAGAGGACATGGATACTCCAAGAAATGTGTATAAGATAGATAAAAACAACCCTGGTTCCGATGTCGCTGCTGAAACTGCTGCCGCTCTTGCTGCTGCTTCCCTCGCTTTCAAAAAAATTGACCCTATTTACTCTAAAACTTTACTTACAAGAGCTATTAATGTAAGTAACAGTCAAAATACATCTTGTCATCCGATAAGTTATTTAATTGTATGAGGTTATTAATTTTAAGTTTTTTGTTTCAGATAGATGCTTTAAGTCTCATTGCATGCGCAACGTTGGCCTTTTTTATAGTCATGTAATTTTTGTTTTTCAATGGAGTTAAAGAGAAACTCAAAAAATGGCAACAGAGTGCGCATGTAATATGACTTAAATTGCCTATATGAAGAAAATAAACTTAAAGGATTAATATGGTACAATTAAACAGACCGAAAGATGTATTTTGCGCAAGTGATAAGTAAACAACACTATTATGAATGGGAGTAATAAATAATGCCTAAAAACTGAGATTATGTACGTATACTTTGTTTGTGGATGTAGGTTTTCCAGTTTGCTGATAAATATAGGGGATCCTACAGCAATAGCTTGAAGCCTGTTGTATGCCCCTTCTATTGCTCTTACTCTGGTTATCAGGTAAAGTTATTGATATTCCTATGTGCACATTTGCTATTTTATGTTGTAGGAAAAGACTCAAAAACACTGTATATTGATTGCTTTCAAAATACGTCAGGATGAGTTGTTGTGGGGTGCTGCTTGGCTTCACAAGGCCACTAAGAACCCAATGTACTTAAACTACATTAAGGTTAATGGGCAGATACTTGGGGCTGATGTGACTGATAATACCTTTGGATGGGATAACAAACATGTTGGAGCAAGGATACTCCTTTCTAAGGTCCAAAGTTTTCATCTTCCATTGTCTTTTTGGCACATCAAAAATGCTTTCATTTGATACTCACATTGGTGCTTTTGATTTTAGGAATTTCTAGTTCAGAAGGTGGAATCCCTTTATGACTACAAGGGTCATGCAGACAATTTCATATGTTCTGTTATCCCTGGAGACTCTTTCTCTTCCTCCCAATATACACCAGGTGAGTGAGGTTCCATTTTCATCTTTCTCTTAATTATTCTCTCTCTCTCTCTCTCCCAATGATCTCAAGTCTCAACTGTGTGGTGTGGTCAAATTTCAGGCGGGCTTTTGTTCAAGATGAGTGATAGTAACATGCAATATGTCACGTCCACATCCTTTCTACTCTTAACTTATGCAAAATACTTAACCGCTTCACATACTGTTGTGAACTGTGGTGGAACCATCATAACTCCAAAGAGCCTAAGAACTATAGCCAAACAACTGGTACAAAAAGGAGATATTGTCTCAGTCTACCTCGTTATTTCACTAACTACTCTTTGTTTTTGTTTTCTTTGTACAAATTTCTCTAAGAAGAATGTTGTATTCTTGTTATTTTCTAGGTTGATTACTTGTTGGGAGACAACCCATTGAAGATGTCATACATGGTGGGGTATGGTACAAGGTACCCACAACGGATACACCATAGGGGATCATCACTTCCATCCATTGCTGCTCACCCTGACAAGATCCAATGTTCAGAAGGATTCAGTGTAATGGACTCACAATCCCCTAACCCCAACATTCTAGTGGGTGCCATTGTTGGGGGACCTGATTTGCATGATAGCTTTCCAGATGAACGATCAGATTATGAGCAATCAGAGCCAGCTACTTACATCAATGCACCTCTTGTAGGAGCATTGGCTTATCTTGCACACTCATTTGGACAACTCTAAAGAGCACTTCTACAACACGTTTTGTGCATCTCTTGTTTTAATTATTCATCACTTTAAGCTGATTTTGATAGTTTGTATTGTGTTGAAAATAGCATGTTGAAGAGTGGATTCTTAACATGATTCTAGCCGTTAATTACTCACACTTTTTTAAGGTAAATTCTTAGTCATAAGTATACACTTAAAGGAATTAGATCCGTATGAGAGAAAGGAGATAAATGCATGCATTATGAGAGAGAGATTATATAACGTCAAAGTGACTTTTCCGGCCTAAAGGTAGAGAATCCGTGACCCAAATACACCTTTACATGATAATGAACTCACTTGTTCAAAGTTAGGTAAAAGATTTAGCATGGTTTGTTCTTACCAATCTTATTCCCGTATCTCATTAAGCTTGTCATAGGGAACACAATACAAGAGACATCAACAACCAGTACTCGGCATTTCTGATATAATGAAAGCTAACATACACAAGCTTCCATGAAATTCCTCTTAAGTCCTCAGAAAAACATTAATTTACAACACAAGCAGACTTTTATATACATACAAGACTCTTATTGTCTGCTGTCAGTCCTTGATAAGAACATAGAGCTGCCATACATCAGCTGGTTAATTTGCGTCATCCTTTGCTAGTGGAACAGAATTTGCCTGAAAAAATTTGTGACACACAAAATTGAGATCACTTTCATTTGTTTCTATTACACCTGATCTTATAAATTTAAAAGGCACAGAGCATATAGAAGGTAAAATTTATAATCATAGATCATAGCATACCAACAAGGGAATGGATGTAAATTGAAATTGGAATATGACTTACCAAATCACGGAACTTAAGAATGTAAAACATCTCGAGATACCGTCGAGTTTCACGCCTTTCAAGTTTGGAAACATATTTCCAGAAACTATAAACACCCGCCAAGGTCATAAGCCTTTCAGAATAGATTTTCCATGTGTACCTGTTTAATTATTTGCTCAGCATTTTTTTCTGAACAGGAAAATAAACAAACTTTTACCAAAAATCACCTACCTTTCATAAATTCTTTGAAGACCTCCATCAGATATTTTGTTCCAGTGGCTTGGATCCTCCTTACATTTCTGGAAAAATTCAACTAATAGCTCTGAAACTTGGCCGGGATGATAAGGATCAATATGAAATCCTGACACACCATGCTCGATGATCTCAGCAGGACCACCATGGCAAGTAGCGAATGTAGGGAGCCCACAGGTCATGGCCTCCACGACTGTAAGTCCAAAAGCTTCATAGAAAGCAGGCTGCAGCAAGAAAGGAAGAGTTGCAAATGAATAATGATGCTTGAATGGTCAATTAAACAGTAAAGAGTGGTCAATTAATACCTGAACGAAAGCGCCTTTTGTATCTGCTATGTAACGATACAGCTCTCCGTTACGTGCTCTATTTGTTTGAGCAGTAATCCACCGAAACTCGCCATTCAAGTTATACTGCTTCATGAGATCGTGCATCTTCTCAATCTCTGCAATTTCTTCTCTGTCACTGGACTTCTTCACATCAATATAACCAGCTACTACGACAAGGTTGACCAGTTCCCTCAAGTTGCTGTTCTTAGCATAGCTTTCTACCAAACCAGTTATGTTTTTAACTCTGTCAAGCCTTGCCATGGAGAAGATTATAGGCTTTGACCGGTCTGCCAGTGAACCGCTGCCACATAGAGACAAAGATAAACTCATTAACTCTCAATAGTCACATTTACATACCTGACAAATGTGACATGCTTTTCAAGTTATTCTATCCCTCGGTGTGATTTTAAATAAGGTGTTGGTACTGAAGGATGAGTAATGACTTTAAAGTGGAAGCTAACAGAATCCATGATACGCGCTCAGAAGATCAATTACTTACTGAGGTATGACCTGTTCCTACATTAAAAAATTCTGCAACTGCAATAGACTCACATGTACTCATTGGTCTGCTCGGTATCATACAATAGCTTTTCAATTGAACCATGCAGAGCTGTGAGTCTTTTCTCCTTTTCAGAATAGGGGAAATATATCGTCATATCTGCTCCAGGAGAGACAATATTGAACTTGGGATCAAAAACATCAATGCCATGGACAACCCTATAGAGTCCAGGAAGAGTAAAAGCAGTGTGACTCTCATACTGGCCAACAGTATTCTTCCTGGAAGACAGCATAAGTTAAGAAAATGAAATGAGCAACATTATTATTATAACAGAACAAAATTATAGTAACTTCATCTCCAAAATAAATATTCAACAACTTATAAAAGCAATGAAATAATTGTTATATAATTGATAATGTTGACAAGCCAAATAAAAGGGAGAGCGCTAAAAAGCAGACTAACAAGCAATGATTTATCACAAGACGCGAAGCATACCATAAATCATGAAAAAAATTACTTACGTTCCTGCAATCTCTTGGTATGTACTGGTGATGATAAAATCAGCATTATTCATGGCTATTAGGTCGGCAGTGAACTGACATGAAAAATGGTATTTATCCTCAAATTTCTTCCAATATATATCCGAATCTGGATATTTTGTCTTCTCCAGTGCATGTGCGATTGTGCACTACGCATACAACATTCAACTCTATTAAGTTACACTTTCGGCAGAAGATGACACAAGCTTTCAAATTTAGTATGGAGATAAGATGACAAAAAAGAGGGACAAAAACCTGGGTAACTCCCATTTTGTAAGCCAATAAAGATGCAACAAGATTCCCATCACTGTAGTTTCCTATGATGAAATCAGGATAACATTGTAACTCGGCAGAAATTTCACTAGCAACATCCTGTCGATATTTGTAAGAAATGATATTAGGTGGAAAAGCTAGCACATGCAATATATATCATGCATGATTTGAACTCTATCGTGCCTAAACCAAGTTATGAAACCATTCATTCCTAATAATCCTGTGTCAGATTAATAATTCAAGCAATATGTTGATGGGCTTTACCTCTGCATAAGTTTCCAGGAAAGGCCAGACATCAAACCTTGAGATCCATTTACGGAGAATTCCCTTTTCTGACCTGAACGGAACACGCAAAATATGTGTATAATCAGTGCCGCTGACTCTTTCTAGTCTCTGGTTGCATGTTGTCCCCTTTGCATCAGGTATTAACCTAGTAACCTTCAAAGAAACAAACAAGTTCTAATTTGATTTGAACTTAAAAAACAGCCAATTACGTTACAGCCTTATCAAATAAGAAGAACCTGACTCCAAGAAGTTACACTTACAATTAAAATTCTAGGGGTGAAATCAAGTCCTTGTTTCTGGATCCGAGCAAGCATTTCATTCTCAAGGGCACGCACTTGATCGAGTATATAAACAACCTGCGATAAAAAAAACTTGTGTAGAATGGCACTCGCATATAATATAACTCAACAAAGCAAGACAAATGGATGGAGTCAACCAAGAGACATGAGGACATGAGAGAGGTGGCACTAAACAATGCATACATGTTCAGGGTTGGGACGCTGAAGGAGTAAGGAGGTCCAGGGTTCAATCCCTTATGTTAACAAATTCCCCTCCCCCTAACAAACTAACCACTAATATTTTCCTATAAAAAATGCATACATGTCCAGTAAGTTCAGCTGTTTTTTTTTTAACAAGAGTAAGTTCAGTTGTTCTTAATCGCATATGATAAATAAGAATACCTGTCCGCCAGTATCAGGTAAACCCAGGACATTGGCTTGCCCAAAGAAGCCATGCGGGGACAATATAACAACATTGAACACCATTGGTACTCTCCCAAGAAAAGTCTCTAGTGTAGAAGGATCAGGGGCATGAAGAATATCCAACAGCAGATGCATTGTCTCTAATACCCTCGCAGCAGTATCACCCCAACCTCTCTCAAACCCCATTCCTTGCAATCTAAATGGATAATAGAGTCAGAGGAAAAATATTATATCAAAATATCCTATAAATTACTCGCATCGTTTGTAATGCACAGGAAAGATATGAAAATCCATCATAGAACATAGTCTTACACGTATTCAAATTCAGAATAGAGTGTATCAGGTGCAAGCTTAGAAAGATGATCCTCAGCCTTGACCAAAGCAGACTGAAGTTTGGAAATGTTTTGTAGTCTATCATTTAACATCAGCGCCTGTAACATTATAATATGGGAGAGAAATTCAGGGTCAAGCTACATATTTGAAATTACAACGGTAGTCACCTAGCATAATCATTTCATTAGAAAATTAGAAGTGAAAAATGCATAACACAGAAAACCTACATGGCCTTTATATGTGTGAGCACGGAGGAAATCAAGCAAGGGTTCCAGGCAATCTTTGTTGCGAAACATATTTGACGAGAGGTGGCGGTTGAGAAATTGCACACCATTGCCAATGGATGATGAACGGGTTGGACGAGGAAATGATGCATTAAATGGCTCTAAATCTAGCTCCAATACAAAATTATCATTAATCCTATTGCACAATATAAGACAAACGGTCATCACAAGACTCAGAGTTAATTTATTATAACAAAAGCTAAGCGGCAGATTTCTTACTTTCCATCCACAAGTTCTTCTTTGAAGCTGAGATATTCAGAAATGCTCAATTGCTCGACGTTGAGTTCAAAGACATTAACACGGACATATTCCCAAACACCGGGTCTTGGACGAACTGCTATTGCCACAAAAGGAGGCAAAACTATGGCTTCCTGTCACAGAAATAAAGCTACACATTTTCAAACAATATCTTAAATCTTTCAATATGATACGGTGATTAGTAACTTTGATGAATGTGACAGTTTCAACCTCTGATACTGATTTTTCACATCATACTTTCAATTACTGTGAATTTAGTTGTAGCTGAATGCAATTAGCTCCAAATAGATACAAATACAGTATATAAATAACAGTATTGGAAATGTTCAATAATAACCCTTTGTTTGAGTAATAGTAGAATCAAAGTCCAAAACTATTTACCCAAAAAATAAATAATCAAAGTCAAAAAATATCAGCAGACCAACACATGTCGGTCCATATGGGAAGGCATAATTTTTCATATGCAAAATCTCAAATTTGAGTCATGATTTAGGAGGGTCCAACAGGATTTCATGATACCAAAAGGTCTATGACCCCAAAAATCAAATATTTGTTGACTAAAAGTTGAAAATGAATGTTCACAATCTATTCTATTTAATTTTATTATTACTTTTATTTATTTATTTTTACGATTTTTTTTTGAACAAACAAAGATGAATTATATTAACACTGCTATAGCAGTCTCCTCAGCAAAAGGTGTGCCCAAAAAACTACTAAAAAAACAAGCAGCTCACACAAGATAAAAAAAAGTGGCTATCCAATGCCTGACAAAGGATTCTACCACCACAAGTGTTCGGCAAATACAAAGATAGCCTTTTTGGCTTCAACCACCACAAAGAATGATGTTTTACTTTGTCTAGTTGTTGATCTATAGAGCATTCTTTCTGTTTAAATAATTTATTGTTTCGTTCATTCCATAAAATCCAGGCAATAATAAGCCAAATAATTATTTTTGACGAAATTACTTTCATTTATTTTATTTTTTCTCAGACGCTAGTAGCAAAACTAACACACTGCATGGAGAAGAAGTGTTGCAGGTTATACCTGACCTTTTACCATATTAGCTGCAACTTAACATATCAGCTGCACAAACAAGACGGTTTAATTTCTAATTTTTTTGTGAATTGAGACTAGTTACTTTGAAGAGCTCTTTATTAGCGAAATTATGTGAAGGTTGATGTAATTAAAAAAGAGAAAAATGGAAGCAAATGATTTAGGACATTGATTAAAAAATCAAAAGTGATCATTTTTACAAAGAAAGTTGTGTATTTGTTACTTTAACAAGTATATGACTTGTATTTTTAAGACAAAATTTATTTTCATGGATTACTTAAAACTTGAAAAAACAAAAAAGTGGAAAGAGAGTAGACCTGTGCAGACTTGATAATTTCACCAAAGGGGCCATCTTTAAGATGATCCTCCTGACCAAGGATGTTTTCAAGCTCATCAATCAAATTATGAGGTTGCAAGATCCCTTTCCCCTGAGCCACATACCTTAAAATAAAATAACAAACGAGTATCTTTGATCATGATCAAAGTCATAAAACAGAGCCATGCATAGCAAAACATAAAAAGTGAAGTTGATGATGAAGAAGAAGAAGAACCTGGAGAGGAGAGAAATGAGTTCGTTACGGTGAGCAGAAAGTGTATCTTGAACTCTGTCTCTGATACTGGGAACTCTAACATACTTAGCTTGCGTAGACATAATAATGAACAATCACAGTGTTGTTCTTCTAGACTGTGGAACTGACTAGAAGTTGGACTGAATTGGAATTGGAATTTCTAAGTTGGATAAAACCAAAACGTTAGAGAGTGATGTGATAATTAGTGCGACGTGTTGAGCAGAGCACAATAGCAGAGAGTTTATAGTCAGAGAAAATCATAGACAAAATGGTTTACGTGTCTAACTTTTATTACTTTATTGTTTCATACTGTTGTCTTTTTGCTGTGTTGTAACTTGGATTTTATCGTAGTTCCTTTGGGCTTTGTTTGGATAACTTGAATCTAATGGAAACAGAGCAAAATGGAACGGAATCAAACTGAATGGAATAGAACGGAGTGGAACAAAAATTTCATTTTATTGTTTGAATATTTTACGAGAGAGTGGAACTAACTTCCCACTTCATTGTTTGGATTGTGAACGGAATGGAACGTGTTATAACTCTTTTATTCCATTTTTACCCTATAGTTTAAAAGCATCAATACATTGAATTGTCAACCTCAAATATATTGAGTAGTACTGACTAGTCTTTTTCAAGGAAGAGTACCGACCAGTTAGAATTGAAAATAATTGTGCAGAGTATAATACCAAACAATTTAAATACCGAAATCAAATTAAAGGAAAATTAAGGCAAGATGAAAACATTTTTAATTTCGGTTTCCCTGAAATAATATGGTTCCTGCATAATTTACGGTTGTTGTATTTCTATCTGGCAACTTAAACTTCACAGGCTTGATTCTAGTAAAATTAGGAAAAACATTGAAAAGTTAGAAAACATGCTTGGTTTCATGTGAATCTAACTAATATCGAGTATGCTTGTCTACAATGTAAACTGCACTTGTTAACACAAATTGTTTGCCTGTCATTTTCTTTGCTATAGTAAAACAAGGTGGCATTTACTATGGGAAGGGTAAATCCTTTCCCACCCTGGGAAATGTTACTTTTCACGTCCATGTGACACTCAAACAAGTTACTTTTATTTTGTTTGTTTTTTCAATGATTAAAAAAGCTAATATTTAATAGTATTAACAAGTTTACTAGTACACCCCTGTTTTTACGAAATCATATATGCACCTCACCCATTTACACGTAAATAATTTATCACCTTTTTTTTTTGTTTTGATATCTAACCCTTTTTATAATTTGACAAAAACAGCGAAAATTGATTAACTTCATATACCAGCGTTCCCTTCAAAACACATATACCAGCTTTCAATTTTTTTTTTACGTAAACTATATCATTCAAATTCTTTTTTACGTAAACTATATCATTCAAATTTATGATCAAATAATATTTACTAGTCGTGGCCCATTACAAAAACATTATAGTTTATTCTTAAACATGATTTAAGGACTAAAACCTTATTTATCTTAATA
>Ga0228710_1008883_pt1 | contig 14216 bp, 8 predicted proteins | sample MedpolnodulmetaG_FD_177995 | JGI IMG/M metagenome (GOLD analysis project Ga0228710, IMG submission 177995) | Root nodule microbial communities from Medicago polymorpha collected in Santa Monica, California, United States - pink nodules | ecosystem: Host-associated > Plants > Roots > Nodule...
CACCAAAACTATACACATCACACTTTTCATTCACAGCCATAGTATATGCAAGCTCTGCATTGATCAAATCACTATGAGTATGAAAAATAATTGAAATTAAAATTACTACTTAATATGAAAAACTAATGAACATGTATGTTATTTATGTGGATTATGAATATGAATGTTGTGCATCATACAAAAATGAAGAGAAAAACAGAACAAGAAAAGAAAAAATATCAATGATTAATTTACCTGGAGCAATATATCCAATAGTTCCAGCGACTATAGTTTGGTTGGATAAATCATATTGACGGAGCCGCGCAGTGCCAAAGTCACAAACACTAGCCTGCCACTCAGAGTTTAGCACGATATTGCTAGTAGATACATCTCTATGCACTATTGGAGCAGTGCAATCATGATGAAGATAAGATAGAGCAAATGCAATTCCTTTAACAGTATTAACCCTTTTTCTCCACTTGAATTCCACGACATCTACATCATCATACAAGACAGAGAACAAGCTTCCTCTCTCCATGTATTGATAGATCAAAAACATGATTCTCTTGTGCAAGCAGAATCCATAAAGCTTCACAATATGTTTGTGCTTTATTTCTGATAATATTCTCAGTTCATTTCTGAAACTCTCATCAAAAGACGGAACCTCTGCTTCAAAGCCGTGAAGTTTCTTTAAGGCAACAACCTTGCCACATGGTAATTGTGCCTTGTAAACACTTCCATATGCTCCTGTTCCAATGCAATATCTCATGTCAAAGTCTTCTGTTGCTTTGATGATGTCATCATATGCTATCTTTCCATCGTAATTCCATATACAAAACATATCTCCATTCTTTGTTTTTGTTGAGTTTTCATTCAACTTGTTAGTAGAAATATGATGAAGATTCAAGCATTTGAGAAGTGAGAAGATTAGGACTAGAAGAGTAAGGATTGGAAGAACAATGACAACAATGTGCTTTAATTTAATATTTTTCTTGTGCTGGAATTGGTTAAATGAACATACATCAGAGTTTTCCATGAACAATATGGTATTAAGACGATGACAATTTGGAATGGGACCCTCCAAACAATTGAATGAAATGTCCACAAAAGAGACATTACAGAGAGATTGGGGAATTGTTCCAGTGAGATTATTATTGTTTAAATTAAGTTTGTGAATGATGCCAATATAAGAAGGGATTTCACCACTAATGAGGTTGTGACTTAGGTCCATGGAAGATATATAATAATTAAACGGAAAAAAATTGGAAGGAAGCGTACCGATGAGTAAATTATGGGAAATGTCTAGGTACTCTAAAGTTATAGGATTTGAAAGAAAAATAGGTAGGTTTCCATTAAGTCTATTGTGAGATAGATCTAATGTAGAGAGATTTTTCAAGAATCTCAACTCATGAGGAATAGAACCTTGAATGTTGTTGTGAGAGATGTTTAGCTTCAGTAACTGTTTGAGATTTCCCAGTGAAGAAGGTATCTCACCTTTGAATCTATTGTTAGATAATTCCAAGTAAGTGAGATTTTTCAAGAACCCCAACTCATGAGGAATGGAACCTGTAAGGTCATTGAAAGAGATGTCTAGGTCCTCTAATTGTTTTAGATTTCCTAGTGAAGAAGGTATCTCACCTTTGAATCTATTATTAGATAGATCTAATCTAGTGAGATTTTTCAAGAACCCCAACTCATGAGGAATGGAACCAGTAAGGTTGTTGTGAGAGATGTCTAGCTCCTGTAATTGTATTAGATTTCCTTGTGAAGAAGGTATATGACCTTGAAGATTATTGTCAGACAAATCAATATGAGTGAGTTTGGAGAGATTTCCTAGTGAAGGAGGTACCTGACCTTCAAGATAGTTGTCTGACAGATCAAGACGAGTGAGTTTGGAGAGATGACCAATTTGTTTTCGGATAGTCCCATATAGTTCAAATGACCTTATAACAAGGCTTTCTAGATTGTTGAAAGAAGAGAAGTTGAAAGTAGACAAGTTAAGTGTTGCAAGTTGATACCCCCAATTAGGGTATATGTTGATTGCTTTTATGCTTCCATCATCGTTGCAAGATATGGCTTGCCAATTACAACGATCAGATATATTGAAGAGTGGATCAAAAATGTTCCACCATCCACTATTTATTATAGCATTTGCCTCCATTTGAAGTTGAGATGTCACAGAAGCAGCAGACTGAGTTCCGACAATCAAACCCCAAATAAGAAGAAAGATCATCCACATTTTTAAACCAAAGAAATTCGAAACTAAATATTTTGTCAAGTTCTTTTTTTTGTTTTGTTTTGTTTTGAGATCTAATAAATGACCATCAAAAACCATTATAATGATGTTGTGTGACCTCGTCAGTCAAACTCATTCTCACACGCTAATTTTCACAATCATAACGTAGACATGATTGCAAGAGAAAATGATTGCAAGCTTTGAATGAGACATGATTATTGGTTATGTGAGGGGCCCGATGTAGGAATTACCATCTACCCTCCATTTACGTTCAAATATAGCTATGAACTTGTGTTAGTATTATTTATTGTAATCTCTTTATCTTATTCCCAAAAAGTTAAAAATAAAATTATATATATTATATTACTCCGATCTCAAAAGTTAATTTTTTATATTCATTAAATAAATAATGTATTCACTATATTAAGATCTACATACATCATTTATTGAATAAATCTAAAAATAAACTATATTTTATATCAAGACATGTGTTTATTGTATAATTGTATCAATTAGATGACCGAATTAATTTATCTCAAAGTGTTTTCTACACTATATATTATATATAAAGAAAACAATCACGTTCAGCTCTTTTGGACTGACTTTTCTTTTTTCAAAAATGTCATCAATTTTTAATACAAATAACACATGTAACAAATAGATAATAATAAATTTAAATATTAAAAAAATGTAATAAACACAATATGTGTGTGTGTGTGTGTGGTTGTTTTTTCTTTTATGCCCAAATTATATCCTTAAACAACTTTTTCTATAATAAACATTGTTGTTAGTGTCATTAAAAAAATTAGAATATATTTTTTTTGTTATATTATTGGTGTCATTGAAATAGATAATCGTGGTTAGTTTGGTTTGTTATAATTTAAAAACAACATACATTTATATTTTTAGTTTTAATCAAAATCAAAATTTCATAAAGAAAAAAACAATGTTCATAATTTTCAAACGTTAACGCAATGAAAAGAGCGGAACGACGGTGTGACAAACATCTATTACTTTTTGGGAAATGCTAACCGGTGCCCAGGGTACTAGTTAAGGATGCTAAAAAAAGGCAATTATATAGAAGAGTTTGCATTGAAAACCGTGTAATTAATACTAAAAAAGTCAAAAATGTTTCCTTTTATAGTAATAATTTTCTTTTTCGGCATCCTTAACCGGTGTCTGGCGCACCGATTAGCATGACCCTTACTTTTTTTACATATGTTATGAAAAAATTGATTTTTTTTTTTAGTTAATTAGTTGTGGTATTGATTGTGACGATATTTTTCTTAATGTCAGTACTAGGGTAAATAATTGGACTAATTTGAGAGCCTTAAAAATGAACAACTAGTATTTTTAGGATGGAATTTTACTTGGGATCCAACATCCTTGGTAATTCCTCTCACACTTTTTTTTTACGTCGAAACGTTTAGTTTTTTTTTACCGTTAGCTTAGAAAAATCTTTTTACTAAAAAATCAAATATATCAAACTTCAAAAATATTTTCTTAAGAAACCTTGGACTTTTAACCCAAGAGTTTATTTTCTTTTCATTTTCTTTATCAAATTTTAAGCAACTTTAATATCCATATTAGAGTTGGATTTCTTTTAATTAAAATCAAACAACCTCTTGTACCAAAAAAAAAAAAAAATCAAACAACCTCACCTCTTTTATTCTTCTATGCCTTTGAGGCATCTTTTCTCTTCTTAAAACCATTTTCAAAAACTTTAAAATCAATCCAACTCACCAAATAAATTTTTAAGAGTGAACTACATTGGTTTTGATCCCTTTTCTTTAAGGGTATGTAGGTAAAGGACCCAATCCTTCCAAATCAAATAAAAAATAACAAAAACATACTTCTTCTCCCTCCATTCTTTCACTTAGACATTTAGGCAAGTATTTTCAAAATAAGCAAATAACTTAGCACAAGATAATTTAGGCAAGAGGTTCCTACGGAATACTGTAGTCGTTTAGGGTGCGTAAAACCTTCCCTTCGCGAAACCAACCTTTGGACCTTTAATCTCAAAGGGTTTTTCTCTCTTTTTCCCTTCCCAAGAATAAAAGTAGAAAGTTCAAAGATTGACGATTCAAATCCAATCAATGGTTTGATATCCGAAAATCAAGAGCACAACTCTCAATTTAAAATATTCTACCTTGCATTTATGATAATAGAGAATTCATCAATACTTAAAAAGAGCACTCAAAATCATTTTTCTTTCTCATTCACTTATATATTTTTCTTAATAGGTGTGAAATGATCAAATGATTCACTTAATGCAGGACAGATTGAGAATTATTTTTCGATCCTAAATATGAAATCTATTTATCTAAATCCCCAAAAAAAATTATTGAATGTGTTAACAGTTTGTATACCGTGTCCCCTAAAAAAAACAAATTCTATATTGTATAAATGTATCAATTAGGATGCTGAATTGATTTATCTCAAATTATTTATTGTTAGTTATAGTACTCCATGTGGAATAAAAAAGGGTTATCTATTTGAGAAAAAAATTAATGAACGCACCAAGTTTATGTGATTATATTTTTGTATAATTTTTTCAAAATTTATGTATTTTAACCCTCGAGTTCATTGCTGAAAAGGAGTGTAGACAAATATGGAGTTCAAGAAACAATTCAACCTTACCTAAATTTTATCATCACCATTTGAGTTAAATGCGTTTCATATACTCCCTCCAGTCTCAAATATAAGAAAAGATTCATTTTTTAGGTTCATTGAGTAGTTAATGTATTTGATCTACATTGTAAAGCAGATACATTAATTATTCAATGAGCCTAAAAAAGGAATCTTTTCTTATATTTGAGACCGGAAGGAGTATATTATTTTGATAATTTTAAGTCATAAGCTTTCGTAAGTATTTTTAAAAGTGTTATAGACACTTTTTTCAAATATTTCTTTTAACATTTATTGTTATGAAATGTGTAAAATGAATAATTCTCGTTTCTCATAGTTGAATCAACGGGTACAAGGAGTATATATAGTGTTACACTTCTCCTAATCAACATGCTAATCACACTTATTATCATACTAACACAGTTACTTGTAAATCAAGTAATCTAACTAATTGAACTAAACACGGTTACTTGCATATCAAGTAACTGTATTAACATCTTCTTCCATATTCTCTAATAGTCCCCCACAAGCTGGGACATGGTAGATATCAAGCATTCCCAGCTTGGATAGTAAAATGTGAAAGGGTTGAGGAAGAAGTGTGGTTTTGTGAAAAAATCTGCGAGTTGATCTTTGGATGAAACTGGTAGCAACTTCATGATTCCTGCTTGCAGTTTTTCCCTAACCAAGTGACAGTCAATCTCAAGATGCTTTGTTCTCTCATGGAAAACAGAATTAGCAGCTATGTGTAAGGCACTTTGATTATCACAATAAAGCACAGGTGGTTTAGTAAGTGAAACATGAAGATCTTTGAGCAAATACAAGAGCCACTGAAGTTCACAGGTTGCTGCACCCAATGCTCTATACTCAGCTTCTGATGAGGATCAGGAAACAGTCAATTGCTTCTTGGTCCTCCATGAAATGAGGGAGCTTCCAAGAAAGAAGCATTGACCAGAGATTGATCTTCTGGAGTCTATGCACCCTGCCCAGTCAGCATCTGAAAACCCTGAGAGACATAGAGAAGAGGCTTTGGGGAAAAAGAGACCTTGACCTGGGCATTTCTTCAGATATCTAAGAATTCTAGTAGCTGAAGTAAAATGTTTCTCAGTTGGAGAAGAGAGAAATTGACTGAGCTTCTGAGTGGCAAAAGTGATATCTAGTTTAGTGTTGGTGAGATATATCAATCTACCAATCAATCTTCTGTAGGAAGGGACATCATTGTAAGGTGCACTATTGTCTTGATGAAGCTTACATGAAGGTTCAGATGGAGTGGATACAAATTTGGATGCCAAGTGATTTGTATCAGTGAGAAGGTCAAGACAATATTTTCTCTGACACAATGATATTCCTTTGGAAGAATGTGCCACCTCTAAACCAAGGAAGTATTTCAATTGTCCAAGATCCTTAATTTTGAATGCAGAATGTAAGATGGATTTGATATGTTGAATTCAAGCAATGAGTTACCAGCAATGATCACATCATCAACATACACTAACATTACTGTGAAGGTAGTATCAGTTTTCTTGATAAACAAGGAATGATCAGATGATTATTGTGTATATTAATGGGCAAGAAGTAATGAAGTGAGTTTTTCATACCACTTTCTACTTGCCTGCTTGAGACCATAAAGAGATTTCAGGAGTTTGCAAACCTGGTTTGGTTTTGAAGTAATAACACCTTGAGGAACAATCATATACACATCTTCTTGCAAATCTCCATGGAGAAATGCATTGTTCACATCAAGTTGGTGTATGTGCTAGTTGTTTATAGCTGACAAAGCAATAACAGTTCTGACTGTAGCATGAGTTTAGCAACTGGTGAATAAGTATCAAAATAATCCAGTCCCTCAACTTGATCCTAACCTTTGGCAACCAATCTGGCTTTGTATCTCTCAATGATACCATCTGCATGACTTAAGGAGTCAATATCTTAGGTCGGGTTAATATTAACCGACTTAAACAATAAGGCCTTAAGTCGGTTCTAAATCCGACTTAAAAGACATTAACTTCTTACTATGGGAGTTGTTAGGTCGGACGCGCGCCCAACTTAAAAAGCCTTTCTCGACCGACTTAAACAATGAGGCCTTAAGTCAGTTGCTAAATCCGACTTAAAAGGCATAAACTTCTTACTACATGAGCTGTTAGGTCAGACGCGCGCCCGACTTAAAAAGCCTTTTTTAACCGTCTTAAAAAGGGTTTTTTGTACTAGTGTTAAACAATAAATATTGTATTGAAAAGATAAGTTTTTAAGCTTTTAAGATTATGAATGCACAATTTCCAAGGTTAAATTTCCTTATTTAGTTTCTTATCTTGTGCCTTTGGGGCACAAGTTAACAAAACCTTTAGAAAAATAATGTTTGGTTAACTTTATAATATTTCAAGGAACCATACAAATATGGATCATAACATGTAATTACATATGAATTTATTCTCATTTCCATGGGACCAAATATGTAATTTAGCCTAAATTATATTCACTCACATCTTAAATTAACAAAAAGAAGCAGACACATGTGAGTTGTTTAAGGATGATCTAATTTCTTATTATTGGAAGAAGAAAAAAATGTGGATAAATTGCTTAAAAATTGGTTAACAATGTGACATGACATTGTGTGAGTGTGACTACTTTAAATGAGTTGCTTATTTTTCTCACATTGAAGATACTTCAAGTCCAAGACATTAATAGTTCAGCTCCACAACTTGTTCTTGCATGTTACAACTAACGTTATTTTCAAAATGAGTTACCTATATAACTAGTAAGGTAATGCTTCTGATAAGTTGACTATGTTATGCTTCTTTCGTTTTAATATCAGTTGATTAGCTCACAGAACGGACATTTTGGACTAACACAAGCCAAATTTTAAGATTTTCTTTTAGTTTCGTTAACCACCTTCAGTACACAATACAAATTCAGGGACCAAAATAGTTGTTTCCAAAGAGCAAAAATAATAAGATCAAAGGACATACATTGATAATGGAGTATAAAAAAGAAAATATTAATTCATTCAGTTATTGAAGTAAATGCAATACCTTTATCTTTTAATTCAATTAACATAATAATTGAAACAGAAGTAGTTCAATTTTATTCAAAAACAGAAATGTGAATACATATACACTTATGTTTGATATATCAGAACAACAAAGTTTTACAGCATTTGTCAACAACTTCTGCAAAAAAAAGGGCAATGTCTTTATTATTGAATAATAACACCCTCAACTTAATTCATTCTGAAGTTTTTCTTTCAAGGGTTCCCAATATAAAACAATGCTTTGAATTCTTCACTTATTAGTTGCTGCACTGATATTTCACTCAAATGAATGCTTAATCGTGGAAGCATGGTGACAAAACTTTGTGACACACGTTTCATTGTTGGTCGAGAACGAGGATTGACATTTAAGCATGCAAATGCAACCACGGCAACATGAATTATGTCACGTATAACTATGTCATTATTTGGAAGTGGAAGACAATGGTCTAATATTTGACATAATTTAATACTTTGTGTTGATATTGATTGAAGTGATGACAATATATCTCCTGGGTGCCTTCCAACTAAAGTTTCAAGTGCCACTACACCAAAACTATATACATCACACTTTTCAGTCACAGCCATAGTTAGGAATTTATTTAAGAAAGATATATATCTTGTAATTTTAAAAAAATTATATTTAAGGATAATCTCTTTTCAAATAAAGCTTTTACATGGAGAAAGTTAGTAGTACAACTTTATGAACTTAGCTTGAAATAGTAACGAAGAAATATGTTATTTTTGTGGATTATAGATGAATATGCATGTTGCCCATTATACACAACTGAAAAATAAAAGTAGAAAAAGAAAGAAAAAATATCAATCAATAATTTACCAGGAGCAATATATCCAATAGTTCCAGCAACTATAGTTCGATTGGATGAATCATATTGAAGGAGTCGAGCTGTGCCAAAGTCAGAGACACTAGCCTGCCGCTCAAAGTTTAGCAAGATATTGCTACTAGATACATCTCTATGCACTATTGGAGCAGTGCATTCATGTTGAAGATATGAAAGAGCAAATGCAATTCCTTTAACAGTGCTAATCCTTATTCTCCACTTGAATTCCATAGCTTCTACATTATCATACAAGATTATTGTAAGACAAATCAAGATGAGTGAGTTTGGATAGGTGACCAATTTCATTTGGAACAGTCCCTTCTAGATCACTTCCACTTATAACAAGGCTTTCTAAATTGTTAAAACCAGAATAGTTGAGAGTAGACAAGTTGGGTGTTGCAAGTTTACTTCCCCAGTCTATTTTGATCGCTTTTATGCTTCCAACCTCGTTGCAAGATATATCATCCCAAGTACAACGATCAAAGATATTGAAGCATGCTTCAGACGTGTTCCACCATCCACTATTCAATATTGCATTTGCTTCCATTTGAAGTTGAGATGTCACAGTAGCAGCAGACTGAGTTCCGACAATCAAACCGCAAATAATAAGAAAGGCAATCCACATTTTTCGACCAAAGAAATTGAAACTATTATTTTGTTTTTGTTTCTGAGATCTAATGAATGACCATAAAAAACCTTTATAATGATGTTGTGTGACCTCGTCGGTCATTCTCATTCTCACACGGTAATTTGATTCATTTATAAGAAAAACAAGCTTTGAACAACTTTATGCTTTTAACTATTTATGTGTGGACATGAAAAACAACTTTAGGTGCGGACATAAAAAACAAGCTTTGAAGCATCTACCCCTCCATTTACGTTCAACAACTTTATGTCAAATTAAGCTCTGCAATAATTCTTCTCAACCATCATTTTCGATCCTAAATATAAAATCTCTTTATCTAAATCCCGAAAAATAAAAAATAAAAATTATAATATTGAATTTGTTAACAATTTGTATATTGTATAAATTTATCAATTAGGAGGATGAATTGATTTATCTCAAAGTATTATAGTTAGTTATAGTTCTTTTCAAACGAAGATTTTTTTCAAATTCGAAACCTATTACTCATTTCTTTAAATCTTCTGTTTGGCCAGGTATTAAAATCCACATTGGTACGGTAATTGCTAATTCTTTGTGGATTGTGGGAATGGGTGAGAATATTTCTATTTGGACAGACAATTGGTTTGGTGAACCTCTAGTTGATTTTTTTAATATTGATCTGTTTTTTCATGCCGGTTTCCTTGAAAAAGTGTCGGAAATAATTGTTGATGGTTTCTGGAATTTGCCCCCGACACTTCGGGTTAATGAGGTGACTGACAGACTAGCCTCAATTGTTTTACCGTGCGTGCATCTTCAGGACACCCTTGTTTGGTCTCATTCTGCGGATGGTAAATTAACTTCAAAGCTTGCGGTTGCTTTTCTTAGGCCAGCAGCCCCCCATTTGCCTTGGGCGGATCTGATATGGAAGGGTTGCATACCTCCTTCCCACTCCTTTACTTTTTGGCGGCTGATGCATAGAAAGATGCCTACCGATGAGAATCTCTGGACCCAGTGTTGGGTAATTGTTTATGTTTGTCGTTTTTGCTTGAGTAGGGATGAAACATCACAACACTTATTTCTTCAGTGCCCCCTTTGCAACCGAGCTTTGGACTTGGTTGGGTGGTAAGCTAAATTGCTTGATATTGCGCGTCAATCTAATCTCTCCTATCTTGCATACCTGCTCATTGTTCTTCTCAGACCGCGGACATTTTTCTGGCAGCAGTCATTCATATGGTTCATACTATCTGGCTGTCTAGAAACACTATTTGGGTTTCTTCTGATTCGGCTACCATTCATTCGGCAAAAGTGCATATTCATTCCTTGGTTGCAATGTCTGGTAATGCCTCAGTTGGAAAATGTTTGTCATCTGATTCAGCTTTTCTCGACTCTTTTGCGGTCTCTGCTCATTGTCGTACCGTCAAAGAAATCATTCTGGTATTGTGGAAGACTCCCTCCTCTCCTTGGTTGAAAGTCAATACTGATGCTCCGTGATTGCAAGTCATGCGGCCTGTGGGGGGGCTCTTTCAGGACTCCCTCGGTACATTTCTTGGTGCGTTTTCTTGTAATATTGGTATTAATTTAGTGTTTCATTCTGAAGTTCTTACCTTCGTTTTTGCTATGGAGCATGATGCACTTCGCAGGTGGTAGAATATCTGGTTGGAGAGTGACTCAACTAGTGCCTTTATGATTTTTTGAATCCCTCCTTAGTCATGTTTTTGCTTTGGAATAGATGGCATAATGCCATTAGCCTTGGAGTTCAGATTATTTCCTCCCATATTTTTCGAGAAGGTAACTGTTGTGCTGACAGATTAGCGAATATGGGTCACACCATTTAGGGTTGTGTTTGGTTAGACACGCTTCTGACGGAGTTGCATATGGATTTCTTTCGTGGCAGAGGTGCTCTGCCTAACTACAAGTTTCCTTAGTCTGTTGTAGTTTGTTTGTGCATTTTACTGTTTATTTTCTTCTGAGGGTTTTGGCATAGTCCCCCTCTTCTAGTCTATATTTTTCCTTTTTGTTAATAAATTTTAGAGTTTGGTGGCATAGGATGGAGGTTTCCCATGGTGGCAACCTAGTTGGGATGCCGGTGTTTCCTCTTGATGTATGTCCCTACTCCTTTCCTAGCAAAAAAAAATAGCAAAAAGAAAAAAAGAAATGTTTTTGTGAAAAAATAATTAATACATTTCAAAATTTAAAAGAAGCCATATTAAAAGCAGGCAAGAAAAAAATCAGAGGCTAATGCTATATTGAGTGACAAATATAGGAAAATAATAAAAATATGATAAATCAAAATTCATTTTAGTAAAACAAAATTTGCCATAAATTTCATTGTGTCATGTGCATAAAAATTCTCATCGTTAACTTTGTTCATCGCTGAAAAGGATTGCGGGCTAAAATCAAGTTCAAGAACAATCCCAAACAATTCAACCTTACCTGAATTTATTATCATTTTTGAGTTCAATGCATTTTACATATACAATTTCATTGTCATAATCATTCATAATTATTTTTATATAAGTCTATTGTACACTCACTTTTAAATACTCGTTTTAATTTTCATTTTTATTGAGTAAAACTTGTTTGTTTCCCAAATTTTAAAAATATCACACATATATGATGAGAATTATGAGTTTCACCGACAAAAAGAATTAATGTTAAAAAAATGTAGAGTAAACTTTATCTATTTTTATATAACTAACTCTTAAATGTTGACCCACATATTACTCTTCTTTTTTGAGAGGGACCGGTTATTTCTATGTAAAGGTTTTTAATTCTCCACTGGTTACGTCTAGAGACTAGACCTGCATGTGTTTCCCAAGTCGCCTATTGACTTAGTCAATTATAAAGTTTTGTGCATTAGTTTTGTTGTATATTGGCTTCAAATTGGATTTGCAGGAAACCTAAAATCGCGGCACGATTTTGAGGCACCGTGGCACGATTTTGTTGGCAGGGAGCAAGGATCTTTGAGATGAGAAATCGTGGCACGATTTGGGAAATCGTGGCACGATTTGGCTACTTCCTCACCAAGGTTCCCTTTGAAAGGGACTATTCACAACAGTTACCCAGGTGAAATCGCGGCACGGTTGATCAAATCGTGGCGCGATTTTGGACAGTTGTGACTAGTATTTAAGTGGTTCTGCAGAATTTTTTGAAGAGAGCTGAAGCTAGAGGCCTAGGGTTCACAAAGGGAGGAACTTGAGAGTTGAGTACCTTTGTAGGGAGGGTCTCTAGGGTTGGGATAAACATTGTAAACACCTTGGGTAGTGAGATTGAATCATTGGAAGGATCCAAAGCTTCCTTTGAGTATTCACTAGTGAAAGTTCATATGAGAGTGGTGAGGGAAACAAAGGGTAGAGATTAGGGAAAAGGCTAATTTCTTGTAACCTCTTGTAACATCTTCTCATAGTGGATTGGAGAGTTGCTCTCTCCCCCAGAGTAGGTCATATTGGACCGAACTGGGTTACCATTTCTTGTGTGTTTGTTTACTTCCTTTTAAGCTTGCTTATCTTTGTGCTTGGTTTGTGTTTGTGGTTTTGTATCATCTCTTTGTGTGTGTGTGTTATAGCTTGAAGACACTTAGACCTAGGATTATTACTATCGTTTGCTCCACACATCTTTGTTTTATTTCATTGGTGTGATTCGATTAAGGTTGATTTCACAACAAGTTTCTTAGTCAATGGGTCAACTTTAGTATGCTTTTTGTTCCAAAGCATGAAACTAATCAAACAAAGGGAGTCATTCGGCGCATAAGTGGTCAAATAAAGGGAGTCAATGGGTCAATGGATCAATATTTTGTTTAAGGAATTATCGATCAATACTTAAATTTATAAAAACTTTCATTGGCGATCGATAATACTATATTCATAAATAAAAACTAATGTTATTTCTCATATTTATGATTAAGTAGGTGATTTAATTTATGTTAATTCAATATGAGTAGTGGTGACGGGTGGTTTGGATATCGTTTTTTCAGTAGTCGCGTTTGTGAAGGATTATGTTATAGGTGGTGATGTTTTATTTATGGTGGGTGCTAAAGGTAGGGTTTGGTTAGGTGTTGTGTGTAGGAGGAGTGTGTAAGACCCTTTATTCTTAATTAAGTAGTTGGAACCTTTAGTTTTATTTAATTTAAATTATTTTAAATAATCCATTTGATGTGGCTATAAAATGGTGATCTTTTAGTTTGTTAAAAAAAATGGTGATCTTTTACATATTTATCTCTATGACTATGACTAAGTAAATTAATTTAAATTATGAATTATATGAAAATAGTATAATTTAATCTTAAAAGAAGTAATAGAGTTTGTGTAGTATATTTGATCGTAGAATATAATAACAATAGGAAAGAAAAATGAAAACAAACTTTTAGAAATATCAAGGAGTAAAACGTGGAGTAGTGGGACGTTTAAGTACATATTAACATTAACATAATAATTAATGGAACCAAAAGTAGTTCCATTTTATTCAAAATCAGAAAACAAGAAGACATGTATACATATATTTGAAATATCTGAACATATATATAAAAATAGACAATGTCTTTACTGCAAAATAACACAAACAACATAATTCATTATAAAGTTTTTCTTTCAAGGGTCTGCAATATAAAATAATTCTTTGAGTTCTTGACTCTTGAGTTGCTGCACTGAAACTTCACTAAAAGGAATGCTTAATAGTGGAAGCTCAGTGACAAAACTTTGAGACACACGTTTCATTGTTGGTCGTGAACGAGGATTGACATTTAAGCATGCAAATGCTACCACGGCAACATGAATTATGTTACGTATAACTATGTCATTATTTGGAAGTGGAAGACGCTGGTCTAATACTTGACATAGTTTGAGACTTTGTGTCGATGTTGATTGAAGTGATGACAATAAATCCCCAGGGTGCCTTCCCACTAAAGTT